>Ga0105044_10006868_pt1 | contig 15675 bp, 13 predicted proteins | sample MAT01_FD_78092 | JGI IMG/M metagenome (GOLD analysis project Ga0105044, IMG submission 78092) | Freshwater microbial communities from Lake Fryxell liftoff mats and glacier meltwater in Antarctica - MAT-01 | ecosystem: Environmental > Aquatic > Freshwater > Ice > Liftoff microbial mat | place... | reverse complement strand
TCAAAACCCATAACCGGCAGTTTTAAAAAGCTTTCTAACTTGATAATCTAATTTTAGAATCTAACTTGATAAATAGTCTCAGCCTGTTTGAGTCAAATGATTGATCGGGTTATGGGGCAGATGAGAAGATAGATTGATCTTTACTTTAAGTAGTTAGAATCTTACTCTACGATCTAGATGGGTTCTATCAAACTTCCTACGCTAAAGTTTCCTGTGACGTGGTTGTAACCATCATAATTTTGCTGGCGTTTTGATTTAAGGAATGAATGGAAACTACCCTCTTAATTGGCGCACTCATTTTATTGAGTATGATCGGACTCCAAGCCTGGTTTTCCTATCGAATTTTGAGGGAGGTTCGGCAAGAAAGTAGCTTCTATCGCCATGCCCTTGAACGCCAATTACGACTGGCCTCTTCGCCCCATCTCCATTGTGATATTCAACCCAATGCCGATGCGGTTGGGATGCACCTTGGGCTTTATAACATTGGCAACAGCCCCGCCTATGATCTCCACATTGACCTTATTGCGGCCTATGCCGTAGATGGTATGGATATCACAACCTTCATGCGAACCTTTGTGCAACCCCGCTTTCGGAAGTATCCGTTGCAACCCGATAAGGTTGGGTATTATGGCATTCGGCATAGTCTGCGGCAACCCCTCATTCCCTATCAAAAACGGCTAGAGTTTCCGCTGAAGCTAGTGGCCAATCCAGCAGATGTTTATGTCTTATTACAATACCGAGAAGTGGCCGGAAATAACTATCACCAAGTGTATTGTTTTTCTGAGGTCAATGAACGGGGTCTTTATCGGATGAATTTGATAGAACCAAGCCGAGCAGAGTTGATTGAGCGGTTACATTTTTCTGAAGGCGATGATGCCAAGATTTCTGCCCAAGAAAAATCACTACCCTTTGCCCTCAAAGCCTTTTTAGATCTGTGGAATCATTCTATTGCCTATCGGTTCACCATTCTAGAACCCGAAGATGGCTCGGTGCCCCCAGCGACTCAGGAGCTTTAGTAGCTTTGCCAAATTAGCCTAAAAAACTGAGTAGGCTTTCTAGAATATCCCAGCAAGGTATCTCGACGCCCCCCCAATCAATCTGTGAAAACATCGTTTCAGTCCGTCCATTATGGGCTAGGGATCAGCGGGAGAATGAGGCGGGAGGGATGGGTTGCTGAGTGGTAAAGGGTTTGTTGGGCGATCGCCCCTTCCATCTCCGTTGGGATAAAGCCTCCCGTATTGGGATTGCGGTCAAACCGAGGGTAGTTGCTGCTCGACACCTCTAGGCGAATGCGGTGGCCTTGGTGAAAAACTTGGCTTGTCGGCCACAGGTCAATCTGGATTTCGGTGACAGGCTGGATTTCGGTGGTGAGGCTAAGCTCCTCTGCTGTTGAGACGGTGGGATAATCGCGGCGTAGGATGCCCTCGGAGACGTTGTAGGCCATGCCATCGGGGTAGACATCTACCAGTTTGGCGCTGAAATCTGTGCTGGGGGCGGTGGTTGAAACATAGAGGGTGAGTTGGATGTTGCCCGTCACTTCGGTATCCCGCTCTAGGGGTGGGGTGGAGTAGACCAGCACATCGTCGCGGGCTTCGACCTCGTTTTGTGGGCGGATGCCGGAGTTGGGGCCGAGCATGGTGCCGCCTGCGCTGGGGACAGGATTTTGGGGATCATAGGTGAAGCGATCGCCCCCTCGATCCTCCAAGCTATCTGCCGAAACCGCTTCTAGCCGCAGTTCCCCATCCCCGGCGGCGCTATTCGCTTGTCTGTTGCTGTGCAAATAGAAGGGAGTCGCTTGGGTGCGCGCCAACGGCCATTCTTGCTCGTCGCGCCATTCGTTTGCCCCCATCACGTAGATCCGCACCGGGGCGGGGTAAGGGTTGCCCTCGTTGCGGAGGTGTTGGTCAAACCAGGGCAGGCTGGGTTCGATGCTTTCGAGGCGATAGTTGCGGGGGGTGGTGCCATCCGGAAAGGTGACGGTGCCAGCATGAACCCAAGGCCCAATGACTAGGCGGGTCGATTGGGCGATCGCCCGATCTGCTTCGGCCTGAATCTGCTGGAAGTCCGCTAATTGGCTGGGCAAAAAAGGATCGTACCAACCCGCCATCAGGAGGGCGGGGGCGGTGAGGGTTGCGGCCCGGTTGTCACCATCTACCTGTCGCCAGTAGGGGGCGTCAGCGCTGGGATTGCCCGCCCAGTCGTTAAAAAAAGCGATGTCTTGCACGGCGCGATCGTCGGCTTCTAATAATGGAAATGCGGCATAGCCTTGCTGGATGGCTTCGGAAGGGAGGGCAATGTCGCGATCGCCATAGCTCAGGGTTGACCAAAACAGCGCACTTTCAAAGGAAAATGCCCCACCGGGATAAAACATCTGATGAAAGCGTGTGCTGCAAATTTGAGGGATCAGCGCTGCCAATTGGGGGTTGCCAGGATGCGCCAGCACCCACTGGGTATAGCCAAAATAGGAACCGCCCCACATGGCGACTTTGCCGTTAGACCAAGGCTGTTGGGCGATCCAATCAAGAGTGGCTTGGCCGTCGTTCGCTTCATGCACAAAGGGATCGTAGCGCCCCCCTGATTCGTAGCGGCCTCGGGTGCCTTGGATCAGCGCCGTGTAGCCCCGACTCGCCCACAGATGCCCGATGGTGCGGGCAAACAGGGTGTTGCGCCAGGTTTTGGTGTAAGGAATGCGAACCAGGATCGTGGGCGTGGGTTCTGCGGTGCGGGGGCGATAGAGGTCGCCCACCAAGGCGGTGCCATCGGGGGCGGGGATGGTGATCTGCCGCTCTAGCTGCACGCGGTGGGTGGGTGGGCGATAGCCAAAGTCATGGGCTAGCCAGGTGGCCGCAATGACGGGGATAGAGGCGATCGCCCCAATCATCCCCACAACGACCAGCGTTAAGGCCGCTAGGAAGAGGTATTTTCGGCGCATGGCGGTGGCTCACTGGGGGAGTGACGGTGCCCCTGTCCCCAAAGATACAGGTAGGTCGCCAAAACCAAGTGAAACACGATGGGAATTGTGCCTATACCCAACCAACGCCGCTCAGGATAGAGGCTCATGGTGATGATGTAGCGCCCAATCATGGCGCTGGCATAGACATAGCTAAACCCCTGCAACCCTTTGCCAACCTTGGGATGCGGACGCGCAAACCAACCCCGCTGCTGCGCCCAGTCGGTGTTTACTTTCCACTGCACCCCCAAAATCACTAGCTGCGACGGCAACAACAGCGGATAGGCTAACAGCCCAGAATACCAATGCGCCATCGGCGGCAACCATGCCACTTGGCAACACACCACCAGCCCTTGCCCCACTACTCGCAACAAGAAAAGAACGGTCAGCAGCCAGAGTTTTTGGAGGTGCGATCGCCGGAGAGGTTTCATCGTTTGGGTTTATAGCTGCTATCGACCGTCACTTTCCAAAATATCCCCTACGCCGCCGCACCGCACCCCGCCTAGGGGGAATTTCGTCTAGGGATAGTCGCCAGATTCCCTAAAAAAGTCTTGAATCTAAAACTCCCTAGGCCAATCCATAGAATTCCCTAGGCCAATCCATAGAATAATGAGGGAACATGGCAATGGGCTGGGGATGCGCTTCAGAGTTGACCCCCGACACAGCCCCCGCTTTTGGGATGCCATATTTTTTGTGAGGGCGATCGCCCTGACTGCTTGCTTTTGGAGACCACCGCTGATGTTTCGAGTGTTACCCGGTCAGAGTTTTCCCCTGGGTGCGACAGTAACGCCCATCGGCGTCAACTTTTGTATTTTTTCGAAGAGCGCAGAGTCCATCGAGTTACTGCTGTTTGATGCCGCCGATGCCGCCCAACCCAGCCATGTGATTCCGTTGCGCGAAGACCAAAACCGCAGTTTTCACTATTGGCATGTGTTTGTGTTGGGGGTGCGGGCGGGGCAAATCTATGGCTATCGGGTGCATGGGCCGTTTGCCCCGACCCAGGGCTATCGGTTTGACTCTAGCAAGGTGCTCCTCGACCCTTACACCAAAGCCATTGTCAACGACGAAAATTACGATCGCCAACTCGCCGCCTTGTCGGGGTATGACAACTGCGCCCAAGCCCTCAAAGGGGTGGTGGTCGATACTAGCCACTATGACTGGGAGGGCGATCGCCTGCTGCATACCCCCTATGCCCACAGTGTGATCTATGAAATGCATGTGGCTGGCTTTACCCGCAACCCAAATTCTGGCGTCGCGGCTAACAAACGCGGCACCTACCATGGGCTGATCGAAAAAATCCCCTATTTACAATCCCTTGGGGTGACGGCGGTTGAGCTATTGCCCGTCCATTTCTTTGATGAACAAGATGCCCACCCTAGCCTCAGCAACTATTGGGGCTACAGCACTATCGGCTTTTTTGCCCCCCACCGTGCCTACAGCTCGCGCAAAAATAGCCTCAGCCCTGTCAACGAATTTCGAGCCATGGTGAAAGCGTTGCACAAAGCTGGAATTGAAGTGATTTTGGATGTGGTGTTTAATCATAGCGCCGAGGGGGATGAAAAAGGCCCCACGCTCTCGTTTCGGGGTCTCGAAAATGAAGCCTACTACATCTTAGAACCCGATCAGCAGCTCTATCGCAACTATAGCGGCTGCGGCAACGCCATGCGTGCCAACCATCCCATCGTTAGCCAGATGATTCTCGACTCCCTGCGCTACTGGGTTTCAGAGATGCATGTGGATGGCTTTCGGTTTGACCTTGCCTCGGTGCTGTGGCGCGATGACATGGGCTTGCCCGTGGATCGATCGCCCATTTTGTGGACGATTGAGATGGATCCGGTGTTGGCGCGCACCAAAATTATTGCCGAAGCCTGGGATGCGGCAGGGCTATATCAGGTGGGCAAATTTGTCGGAACGGGCGATCGTTTCTCAGAATGGAATGGCCCCTTCCGCGATGACATGCGGCGCTTTGTGAAGGGCGACAGCGGATGGGTTGAGCATGTGGCTTCGCGGCTGATGGGCAGCCCCGACATCTACCACCTCGACTATGACACCAACCGCAGCGTCAACTTTGTCACCTGCCACGATGGGTTTACCCTCAACGATGTGGTGTCTTATACCGAGAAATATAACAAAGCCAACCTTGAAGGCAACCGCGATGGAGCCAACGAGAACTACAGTTGGAACTGCGGCGTCGAGGGCGAAAGCGACGACCCCATCGTTGAAATGTTGCGCGATCGCCAAACCAAAAACCTGCTCTGCCTCCTCTTTTTTGCCCAAGGCACACCCATGATGCTCATGGGCGACGAGGTGCGCCGCTCCCAAAAGGGCAACAACAACACCTACTGCCAAGACAACGAACTCGGCTGGTTTGACTGGGATGACCTAGACCGCTACCCAGACTCTTTTCGGTTTACCCGCGAACTGATTCACTTTATCCAGTCGCTGCAACTGTTTCAGCTTGACCGGGTGTTGACTAACTACACCGGCGCGAAGGAACCCTGCATCATGTGGCACGGCGTGCGCTTGGGTGAACCCGACTGGCAAGAAAATTCCTATAGCCTCGCGGCCACCCTCCATTATCCCGCCGCCAACGAACATCTGCACCTGATGTTCAATGCCTATTGGGAACCGCTGACGTTTGACTTGCCCCCGCTCGATTATGGCGATCGCTGGCACCGCATTGCCGACACCGGCCTGCCCTCCCCCGATGACTTTTGCCCTAAGGCCACCGCACCCAAGGTAATGACCCAGCGCTACACCCTCCAACCTCGGTCTACGGTCGCCCTGATGGCGCTCTAGACCCAATACCTACCCCGCCATCCTGCGTCTGGGTTTAACTGCCCAGCTTAAAGGCTTCGATCGCGAGGCCATAAATTAGACCAATTTTGAGGGCATTGAGGATTTCGGCAATGAGCGATCGCGCGGCATAGGGGCGCGCTACGGCAAACGAGGGGGTGGGTGGATCAGAGGGCGATCGCCCGCCACCACTGCCCCGATAAAACAGCCAACTAATAGACTCGGTAATGGCGACCAAAATGGCACCCGCCAAAATATCTAGCTGTGCCGTCTGGCCGGCGATGGTAGCCAACGCGGTCGCCAAAAAATTGCCCAGCAATAGACTCAGCACAATCAACGACACCCGCCGCCAAGGGTTTTGCAACCAGCGGGCAAACTGTCCGGCCAAATCATCTACCAAGCGGTTGAGGCGCGTGTTCTGCATGGCCTTCTTCTACAGCAAGAATGGATGGGAAAGAACGGATGGGAAAGAACGGACGAGGAACCCGAAAAATCTAAGCTTGGCCTTATTCTAAAACGCTTCTCGCCCAATGCCCGCTCCAGTCTGCTCAATGCCTGCCGAATGCCGACTCAGTGAAGCGGGGCCCGACTGAGGATCTTGTTACAAGCTACAACGTTACAAACCACAACGGATAATGTTGAAAACATTACGCTTCGTTGCGACGGGATGAAACGGCCAAAGCCATTGTGCTACGGTCATCACTGTTGGTTAATGCACGGTTAGCTCATACACAGGCATATGGATGCCTAGTCCTTAGCTGACAGTCGCTTCAACGGGTGAATGGGCGATCGCCAAAACCTGGGTTTCATCCCACGCTAAGGCCAACCCTAGCCTCTTCTTCATTCCTCAGTCCAGAACCCCACCACACGCGCAAGACGGCAATGAAAGAAACTAACCTTTTGTCTTACTCCGACCATCTTTCGACCTCCTCTGTACGGGAAGATTTCAGCGAATACGTGGCACACCTCCAACTCCACATGGCACTCCACGCTCGCAAACTCATCCCTACCCTCACCCACGCCAAAGATAGCCGAGAAGACATGCTCCACAAGAGCCAGGCTGATTTCGAAAAATTTATTTCCCGCCAAGCGCTCTAAGACTCACCCAAAATTCCATCTACCGATCTAATGGGTCTCCAAAGTCCCAAAAAGAATCCCCGGTTTCCCTTTAGAAACCGGGGATTCTTTTTGGGCAATCCGTTGAATATTAAGCTAAATTTTGAACCGTGCTTGTTGGGCGATCGGGATCGGGATCGCGCTACAGACCCACTCCAAGCCTCAACCCTAGAAGCCTGATCCAGTCCTAGACCTATCGAGTTAAGATTGCTACTCCTTACTGAGCCATACGCTTACTGAGCCATGATCTTACCGAGCCATGCGCTGCTCTTGAATCAGCGTTAGCCCCGTCCAACTGCCTTGGGCATCGTAAGTCCGCATCAGACGATGACGCAGGTTAGGAGCCAAGAGCCAGCCCAGCTCGATAAAAAAGGGCTTTTGGCGCGGAATCAACGTTGGAACGGTGCAGGATGCCCCACCCGGAAGCAAGATAACCTGAACGCCTTCAAATTCAATTCCCGTTGCTATAATCCGACCTGTCGATTGTTTAGAAAACCCTGGGCTAGAGAGGGTCTGCTGTAGCCCATCGCCTTGGTGTGCTAAGTGGAGATGGGTGGAGATCGCTGGAGGTTCGTACCAGTCGGGTTCAATGCTAGTGGCCGTGCCCTCCCAGGTGCCGAGGAGCGACTCGACCGAGAGGGGCGGCGACTCATCCGCCACTGTTCCGGCTTGTGTCTCTCGCATCAGGGTGAGTTCGGAGAGCGTATGGCCCATCGCGGTCGAGCGAAACTGTAGCACAAGCCGGAGCCGACGAGGGTCTATACCCGCATCAGAAGGCACACCCGCTATAAACCCAAACTCGGCTCCAAAGTCGCCTAACGGGCTGAACTGGAGCGATCCCTGGGAAAAAGCCCCAGTTTCGCACAGCAGCATACCGCGATTGAGGCTGCGGTACTCTAGCACCACCGAGGGCGCTACGGCTTCTCCGCTTTCTGCCGATGCCATAGCCGCAACCGCTGAGGCAGCGCTAGGGATCGATCCAGGGGTAGCCCCTGGAAAAAACCGCACCGTCTGACGGATCACCCGGTTATGCTCCCGGCCTTCTAACACCACTTGGGAGGGGCGATCGGAGAGGACGCGGAGACTAGCATCCATCTGGGTGAAGGATCCTCGCCAATCGCCAAGGTGTAAAAGCAGACGCTCCCACTGAGACGATGCAGTTGTGTTTTTCATCGGGAAACCCATAACAGAACTTAATCACAGGTTATAAAACGACAAGCGGCCATATTGCTTGTAAAACGGTATATTTGGCGACTTCACCCTGTCGGTCGATCCCCATTGTGCCGATCTTGGTCTATTGTAGGAGTTCTGTCAGCGATCCCCACCCACATCGGGTGCCTCTCTGCTCTATTTCTAGGCTGATCCCTGTTGTCTCACAAGGATTTGAGGGCGATCGCACGGGGGATTTATCCCTCCGAATCTCTACTGAATCAGTGCTTTTACATGAAATCTTTTGGCATCACCGGGATTTTTTATCTAGTCGGTACTTGCTTTTTACAATCTCTTTTTCTGCAAACCTTTTTAACCGATTCTCAATCCTGGCTCGTCGCATCCACCGATTCTGTCTTACCCGCCCCCGCTGCCCCGCGCTCCCCTGGCTGGCTCAGCTTGCCCATGGGGCTGAGTTTACTGCCCACCGAACGAAGTCTTGCGGACACTGATCTGGCTGATCCGGCTGGGATGCTTGCCAAAATTCCCTTAAATGCGTCTGGCGAAGTGCCCGCCGTGAATCCGGTACGCCGACTCTATGTGCGCTTGGTGCCCTGGGTCAACAGCCATAGCATTTATCACGATGCCACGGTGCGCTTAGTCCAGGCTAGTCAGGCCAGCGCCGATCTAAAAACCCCAACCCCAGCCCTGTTTCAAGCTTGCTTAGCCTCAGATGCTCACGCCGCTAGCAACCGCTACGAAACTCAGGCTCCGTATCAGGTATGGGTTTCTGATCGTCTAGTAGTGGCCTTACCCCAGCAAGCCCAGGCTGAGCAATTGGTGCGCCAAATTCGCCAAGCTCTGAGTGATCCCAACTTTGATGCGGCGTCTCTCTTACCTTACAAAGACGACAATCAATGGTTCATCCTGAATGGGGATCAAGTGTTGTTTGCCATTGATCCAACCCTCACCCAAACCTTTCGACGCGATGGAGACTTGATCGCTATCGACTGGACGAATAACCTCAGAACCGCCCTAGACGCTCCTGCGCTGTCAGTGGTTGAAGCACAGCGCCAAATGTACAACCTCGACGTCACGGGTCGGCAGTTGTCGGGTACTGCGTCTTGGTATGGCCCCTACTTCCACAAGCGACTCACCGCCAACGGAGAGCGCTTTGATCAGTACAGCCTCACCGCTGCCCATAAAACGCTGCCCTTTGGGAGTTATGTGCAAGTCACCAATGCTCGCAATGGCGAGTCGGTCATCGTGCGGATTAATGACCGAGGCCCCTATGTGGGTCAGCGCTCCCTCGATTTGTCTTACCAAGCCGCTCATTGCATTGGGAGCAGCGAGGCTGGAGTCGTGCCCTACGAAGCCGTTATGCTGCAGCCCGAGCCAGAAAAAACAGTGGCCGCGACCTTCAGCGAAGCCGAGATCTATGAACTCACCGCGCGGATCTCAGACCTGAGGCTGCGGAGATTAGCAGAGGATCTGGAGCCTGTGGGCGATCTAGGTTCTTCAGACACGATTTCTAAGGACGGAACCGCCCAGGTGGAACAGGAAACCGTCTTGAGATAGAAGAGTTGTGGATTAGCGGGTTCAGCCTGGACTCAGCAACCCGATCGGCAGGTCAGCCTGAGCGGCGGGTCGGCTAGTTTTGCAATCCCGCTCAAGCCAGCACCAAGGATTCGATGGCGGTAGCGGCGGTAGGCAGGGCGGCAGTCAGAACTTCGCTACCATGGGGCGTAACCAGTACATCATCTTCGATGCGGATGCCACGCACATCTGCGAAGGTGGCGAGGCGATCCCAATTGACCCATGCGTCGTAGTGCTGTCGTTGGGCTGGGTCGTTGAGCAGCGCGCCCACTTGGTAAAAGCCGGGTTCGATGGTGACCACCATGCCCGCTTGGAGGGGGCGATCGAGGCGGAGATACCCAAGGCCAAAGCGGGGGCTACGGGTGCGGCCAGGGGCATAGCCTGCTAAGTCGCCCACATCTTCTAGGTCATGGACATCTAGCCCCAACAGGTGCCCAATGCCATGGGGAAAAAAGAGCGCGTGGGCATCTTGCTCTACTAGACCTTCGGGATCACCCTGTAAGATGCCTAGATCGACCAGCCCCGCTGCGATGGTTTGGGCGGCTATTAGGTGGATATCACGGTATTCGACGCCGGGATGGATAGCGGCGATCGCCCGATCATGTGCCGCCAACACAATGTCATAAATATCGCGCTGGGTCGCTGAAAAGCGCCCCGAAACAGGCCAGGTACGGGTTACATCCGATGCCCAACCGCTGTCTACTTCGGCTCCGGCATCGGCTAGGAGGAGATCGCCAGGGTGGAGACGATGGGGAGAACTGGGGTTGTGCAACACCTCCCCTTGGACTGTCACGATGCTGGTGTAGGCCAGGGATGCCTGGTGCGCCGTGATCACCGCTTCGATTGCGGCACGCACCTCTGACTCTCGCTGGGCCTGGGCTGTGGCGGCCATGCCCGCCGTGTGGGCGGCCACGGTGATGGCGATCGCCCGTCGCATTTCGGCTAAGGCGGCGGCATCGTGGCAGAGGCGCACTTGCACCAAGGCCATTACCAGTGCTCGATCGATCCCCACGGCCTCGGTGGGGTGGGCGATCGCCCGCTGCAACACCTGCGCTTGGATCTGCCGCGTTGCGGCGTCTTGCACAGCCACCGTCGCCGCCCCATCTGCAAAGTCTGTGATAGTGGCGAGGGGATAGGCCGCATCCGCCCCAATGCGCTCAGCGACCTGATCCCGCGTTTCCATGGCTCCATGCCACAGACTATCGGCGGCGGTGGGATCATCCATCAATAGCGTCAAACGGTTGCCTTGTAGGGCGATCGCCACATCGGGTAAAGACACCCCTGCTAGGTACAAAAAATGGCTGCTCGCGCGAAAGGGATAGGGATTGCCAGGGTAGTTGCGCGCCGTGCTGTGCCCAGACCACAGCAGCACCGGAAGATCTACCTGCGCGGCTAGTCGCTGCCGCCGGTTTGCGAGGGTCTCTTTCAGTGTTGGCTTCGATGTCAGCTTCGGTGTCAGCGTGTCGTTCATGGGATCGTCCCTGAGGCTTCCTTTTGAATTCTATAGCGATCGCCCAACTCCAGCAGCGGGTCTAGTCCTCAGCCATGCTCAATCTGATAGCCATGAGGGCATGGAGAGCAGGAGGGCATGGAGAGTGGGGGCGGCATCCAGATCCTCAGTCCTCGATCGAGATGCCTCTGGCCAGAAACCGCTGCCCATCCCTAAACGCTGCCGTCTGCCCCTAAAATGGAGAAACATTTTGACTTGTGCGGCGCAACCCAACGGCTATGACAACGATTCCGGTCTCCATCCCTGATCTCACCTTTCAAGCCCAAGAAACCCGTGAAGCAGCACGGGACTTGGCCGAGCTACCCACGGAGACCCGCAATCAGGCGCTAGAGGCGATCGCCCAAGCCCTCGCTGCTGCTGCCCCCGAAATTTTGGCGGCCAACGCCGAAGACTGCCGCCGAGCGGAGCAAGAGGGGTTAGCCAAAGCCCTCTATGGGCGGCTGAAGCTAGACGCGGTGAAGCTAGAGGGGGCGATCGCCGGAGTGCGAGATGTGGCGAAATTGGCTGATCCCCTCGGCAGCGTCCAAATCCATCGAGAATTAGATGATGGCCTGATTCTGAAGCGCATCACCTGCCCCTTGGGGGTTTTGGGGGTCATTTTTGAGTCGCGCCCCGATGCCTTGGTGCAAATTGCCACGCTGGCGATTAGGTCTGGCAATGGCGTGATTCTCAAGGGAGGCCGCGAAGCGGTGCGATCCTGCGAAGCGCTGACTTGTGCTATTCATGCTGGGTTGCAGCAGGTGGGGCTCAACCCGGCGGTGGTGCGCTTGCTCACCACCCGCCAAGAAACCCTGGCCTTGCTTAACCTCGATAGCTATGTTGATTTGATTATCCCGCGTGGCTCTAATGTGTTTGTGCGGTTTGTGCAGCAAAATACCCGCATTCCTGTGCTGGGGCATGCCGATGGCATTTGCCACCTCTATATTGACCAAGCGGCTGATGTGCAAAAGGCGATCGCCCTCACCGTGGATGCCAAAACCAGCTATCCTTCAGCCTGTAATACCATCGAAACCCTGCTGGTACATCGGGCGATCGCCCCTCACGTTTTGCCCCAGCTCGCAGACGCCCTCCAAACCCACGCCGTTGAGTTGCGCGGCGATGCTGCCACCCAAGCACTCTTGTCTCGCCATGGCTACACCTTGCAACAAGCCACCGAAGAAGACTGGAAGACGGAGTACAGCGACCTCATTCTCTCCATCAAACAGGTCGATTCCGTGGAAGGGGCGATCGCCCACATCAACACCTACGGCTCGCGGCACACCGACGGCATCATTACCGAAGACGACGCCACAGCCCTGGCCTTCATGAACCGCGTCGATGCGGCGGGGGTGTTTCATAACTGCTCGACGCGCTTTGCCGATGGCTTCCGCTACGGCTTTGGGGCTGAAGTGGGCATCAGTACCCAAAAAATGCCGCCCCGTGGCCCTGTGGGCATGGAAGGGCTAGTGACCTATAAATACTGGGTGACAGGGGACGATCATATTTCTGCGTCCTACACTGGCCCTAACGCTCGCTCGTTTACCCACCGCGACTTGGGCTAGTGGGCGAGGCTGCGCCATAGATACTGCAACGGGTTTGATGGTTACACCGTACATTCAAGGAAGTCCACTCAGAAAAGTTCACTCAGAAAAGTTCACTCAGGGAGTTTTTGGTGGCAGATTGCCTCAACATTACCGATATTCGAGCCTATGGGTACACAGGGCTACTCCCTGAAGAGCAAACCCTGGGGCAATGGTTTACCGTCGAGCTAAAGGTTTGGTTAGATTTGCGCCCCGCTGCCCAAAGCGATGCCATCGAAGATACTTACGACTATTCCGCCGTCATTCAGGAGATTCAAGCCCTGATTCAAACCAGCCGATTTAAGCTGATTGAGCGGTTGGCTGAGGCGATCGCCACCCACATTTTGCAATCCTACGCCGTTCAGCAGGTTCAAGTGCGGCTGACGAAGGTTTCACCGCCTGTGCCCCATTTCACGGGCAGTATAATTGTTGAGATTACGCGCGATCGCCCCTCAGCAAGGTCACAGGGGATCGTTCAGATCTAGGAAATGATTGGCGATCGATCTCCACTCGACATGGCGCGACCTTCCACCAAACTGACGCCACCTGCTGCGGCCAGATCTACTAAAAATATTAAGCTCTATAACAAGGGGTTCCAGAATCCCTAGAAATCCTTGAAAGTATTGTAGGTTGGTGCCATTCTGCCAACATTCTAGGCACTTGCATTCCACCGTTGGTTACCTATAGGAGTTTTGACGATGGTTCTTTCAGATACTCAAATCTTTACGGCTTTGGTAATTGCTCTATTACCCGCTGTTTTGGCCTTCCGCCTTTCGACCGAGCTTTATAAGTAAACCCCGTTACTTTGACCAAAAATAGAAGCCGGGAGTCTTGCAGACTCCCGGCTTCTCTGTGATTTTTGATAGTTATAGCCGTAGCCATGAGCCCTAGGACATTTACCTGTCATTCCCGCGCAGGCGGGAATCCATCTTGAGCGTCGTGCAACCCATAGATTCCCGTTTTCACGGGAATGACGCTGTTATGGGCTAACCTTTTTGACGATAGCTATATCTACGCGGCTCAATACCTACGCGGTTTAATAGCTATCTTCTTTGCCAACGGTTTGGCGTTCGAGTTCGAGGTTGGCATCGCTCAGTCGGTGAGAAATAGCCTGCCTCCACACCAAGTCAACACCTGGATCGGCCAAGATCTCTTGTGCCATTTGGCGATAGAGCGCACTGGTGGCGGTGTTGACATGCTCTAACAGGCGCAGGTTGTGATAAACGCGGCGGGCTTGGGTCGTATCCATAAGGGCTGAGTCCTTGTACCGTGAGGGAATGGGAAGGAAGTTTATGGGGATGCTGGATGGAGATACTGGATAGGGATGCTTGACGGGGATGGGCTGTGGGGGGGGCGATCGCCCATCCCTGAGCAATGGAACAAAGGCCAGCCAGACTAGGGCAGATCAGAGTGCCCCATGAGGTGGCGATCGCACTCGCGGGCAGCACCGCGCCCTTCGTTGATCGCCCAAACGACGAGGCTTTGACCTCGGCGACAATCCCCAGCAGCAAAGACCCCTGGGAGAGACGTTGTGTACTGCTCATGCTCTGCTTTCACATTGCTGCGGGCATCGCGCTCTAGCCCCAAAGATTCTAGCAGGGGTTGCTCTGGCCCCAAGAAACCCATGGCCAACAGCACCAGTTGGGTAGGAGTCACTTTTTCGGTGCCCGGAATCGGCTGGGGCGTAAACCGTCCGTTTGCATCGCGCATCCACTGCACTTGCACCGTGTGAATTGCTTTCACATGGCCGTTGTCATCCCCTTCAAAGTGGGTGGCGGTGGTTTCGTAGGCACGGGGATCAGCCCCAAACAGGGAGGCGGCTTCTTCCTGGCCATAGTCCATTTTGTAGACCTTGGGCCACTCGGGCCAGGGGTTGCTAGTCGCCCGCAAAGACGGGGGCTTAGGCATGATCTCTAGCTGCGTGACGCTCGTGCAACCTTGGCGAATGGAGGTGCCCACGCAGTCGGTACCCGTGTCACCCCCGCCAATAATCACCACGTCTTTGCCAGTCGCCGAGATATAGTCTGCGGTTGGGGTGCCAGCCAGCACCGTGCGGGTATTCCCGGTGAGGAACTCCATCGCAAAGTGGATGCCTGTGAGGTCGCGGCCTGGGATGGGGAGATCCCGAGGCTGCGTCGCTCCGGTGCAGAGCAACACCGAATCATAGTCTTTGAGCAAGGTTTCGGCGGGGAGGTCTTTGCCCACTTCGGTATTGCAAATGAAGGTCACACCTTCTGCCTCCAACACTTCCATGCGGCGCAACACCACCTGCTGCTTATCTAGCTTCATGTTGGGGATGCCGTACATCAGCAATCCACCAGGGCGATCGGCTCGTTCATAGACCGTCACCCAATGGCCAGCGCTGTTGAGTTGGGCGGCGGCGGCCAAACCAGCGGGGCCAGAGCCAATGATCGCGATCTTTTTGCCGGTGCGTTGGCTGGGTGGGTGGGCCGAGATCCAGCCCGATTCCCACCCCTTTTCGATGATGGAATATTCGATATTTTTGATGGTGACTGGTGGGTGGGTAATGCCCAACACACAGGAACCTTCGCAGGGAGCTGGGCAGACGCGCCCTGTAAACTCTGGGAAGTTATTAGTTTTATGGAGGCGATCGAGCGCTTCTTGCCACAACCCGCGATAGACCAAGTCATTCCATTCTGGGATCAGGTTGTTGACGGGGCAGCCGCTGGCCATGCCGCTGAGGGTCATGCCCGTATGACAGAAGGGGGTGCCACAATCCATGCAGCGTGCGCCCTGGGTGCGGAGATCGGTCTCCGGCATTGGCAGGTGAAACTCATCCCAATTGCGAACGCGATCGCCCGGAGAAACCTCCTCCGCGACCTCCCGCAAGTACTCCATAAATCCAGTAGCTTTGCCCATAATGCAAGTGCTCTCAAAGATTAGCGATTAGGTGTGCTCTTCGATGTGAAGTCGATTAATATAAAATCGATCAATGTGAAATCGATCAGCGTGAAATCGATCAGCGTAAAGTCGATCAG
>Ga0105044_10006865_pt1 | contig 15682 bp, 7 predicted proteins | sample MAT01_FD_78092 | JGI IMG/M metagenome (GOLD analysis project Ga0105044, IMG submission 78092) | Freshwater microbial communities from Lake Fryxell liftoff mats and glacier meltwater in Antarctica - MAT-01 | ecosystem: Environmental > Aquatic > Freshwater > Ice > Liftoff microbial mat | place... | reverse complement strand
TCGTTCCGCTGCGACATCTCGTGGCAGCGAGGGAACAGCGTTGCGTTGGAATGTACCAGGCAAATTGATCGAGGCCCAAATCCCGTTCTGTTTAGCGGGCGAATCGCTGTTGGATCAGGCAAGGTTTGCATGTCGATTTGGCCTATCGCACGAACAAGCGCTAGCCGCGATCACATCGCGACCGGCAGAAATGCTCGGTCTTTCAGATCGAATTGGAACGATTGCGACGGAAAAGGATGCCGACCTAGTAGCATTGAATGGCGACCCGCTACAGCCGACGAGCGGTATCTTATGGACCATGGTAAGTGGCAAAATCTACGGGAACGACAAGAGCAAGCAATGATAAAACCCTTCAGTAAATGGTTCGCATGTGTCACTGCACTGCTAAGCCTAATGACCAGCACAAGTCATTTAGCTGCCGATGCGCCTTTGGCCATTCAAGGTGCGAAAATCATACCGGTCGTCGGAGACCCAATCCCGATTGGAACTATCCTTATTCGCGACGGAAAGATCGAAGCGATTGGCAAAGATGTTGTCATTCCGGGTGAAGCGAAAGTGATCGATGGTACGGGCAAGGTGGTGATGCCGGGTTTCGTGGATGCCCACAACTCTGCGGCCATGACTTCAGCCAACGAGCGCAACGAGATTGTGCCTTTCCTGTCCGTTGTGGATTCGATTGACCCCGTTGCCGCATACTTCGAAGAATGCCGTCGCAATGGAATCACCTCTGCGGCTGTCGTACCTGGCAACAGCACTCTCATCGGTGGCCAAGCGGCTATCGTCAAGACCGCTGGGCAATACGTAAACGACATGCTTTTGAAACGTGATGCTGGCCTGAAGATATCGTTGCGGCCAGCAAGCGGTAATCGAATGAGCCAACTCGCGAGATTGCGTAAAGAGCTGGACAAAGCAAAGAAAGCAATCGAAAAAGAAGCCAAGGGCGAAAAGCCTGACGCAGCCACGGAACCTAAGAAAGAAGGCGAGGAAACTCCTAAGCCGCCCGAAAAACCAGAGGGCGGTACAGAAGAAACTAAGGACGAATCGGGAGCAGAACGTCAACCAGACAATGCTAACGATGCCGCGAGCCAAGCGGCTGGGTTGGAAGCGTTGAAGAAAGCGGTCAAGGGTGAACAGCCCGTCTACATCTACTGTGAGAATGGAATGGATGTCACTGCGGCGCTTCAACTTGTCTCTGAATATGGCCTCAAGCCGATCTTCGTGCTCGGGCCGAGTTGCTACAAAGCGGCGGAGTTGCTCGCCAAACGCAATGAGACCGTCATACTCGATGCAAGCCTTGTCTTTTGGGAAACCAACCCGCGCACTCGCGAAGACAAGAAGATCATCGTTCCTCAAATCTTTCGAACAGCGAAAGTTCCGTTCGTCTTTCAAACAGAAGGGTTCGGAGCAAGGACTTCTTTAGGAAGCAGTTTTTTTTGGTATCAAGCCGCAACTGCTGTGAAATACGGCATGTCGGAAAAGGAAGCGATTGAGGCGATCACGTTGTTGCCCGCCAAACGAATCGGCATTGACAATCTTGTCGGCTCGCTCGAGGTAGGAAAAGACGCTGACTTGCTCATCCTGACCGGCGAACCGCTCAGCATTTCCACTTGGGTTGAGCAAACCATCATCCAGGGCAAGGTTGTGTACGAACGGTCAAAGGACCACAAGATCAAGCGACTCCTAGCCCCGGTAGCGGAGTAGGCGATTATGCATAGTCCTAAATCGAATACGGCCATTGAAACACAACTCCGGTGCACTCTCTTGTTCGTTCTGATTTTTTGCCTTTCAATCGTTCTGAGCGCCAGTACCTTTGGGCAACAAGTTGACGCATATTTTGCAAGCCAGATTTGGCCCGGTGGCGGACCGGTAATCAACGATGCCGTCATGATCGTTGTCGATGGCAAGGTGTCGCAAGTGGGTGTGCGCGGGGTAGTCGCGATTCCGACCGATGCGAAACGACATGATTACGTTGGCTCGACGCTTATCCCAGGTCTTGTCGTTGCTCAAACGACTTTGGTCGAATCCAATTCACCGAGTACCCTTTCGGTGACTCCAGAAATTCGCGCGATTGATGGATTTGATCCGTTTCGTGAATTTGATAAGTATCTGGAAGCCGGCGTGACAACCGTCCAGCTGTCGCCGGGGCCATCGGTGCTGGTGCCTGGTCAGGGGGCGGTTGTAAAGCTTGGCGGCAAGGATCTGGAGAAGCGTGTGCTCTCGCATTCAGAGAGCCTGAGAATCGTTCTGACGCGCGAAGCGATGTCGCCACCGACTGTCTATGAGCCACCAGTGGGAGCGGTTTCGGTGGATCGACCTTTGGAGCCAACTCGCCCGCAATTGGCCTCCAGTTTTTCCGAAGCCTTGGTTGGCCTAGATGCCTTGTTTGCAAGCGCGCGAGAACTCGATGTAAAACGTTCCGACAACAATCCAATGTTGGATTCGCTTGCGAAGTTGCTTGCGAAAAAGCGGACGTTGCGATTTTCGGTGGAGAACAATTATGAGGTCAGAGCGGCATTGGCACTTGCCAAAAAGTTCGATATGCCATGGCTAATAGTTGACCCCGCAGAAACCATGGAATTGCGAGGAGTGGATTGGAAACGACCGGACGCAGTCGGTGTTGTCTTGAGCCCCGAAATGCGGGCTGGGCGTTTGGTGAACCCGACAGTTCCCGTCCCGGATCGCAAACAAATCACAGATGTGTGGCTGCGAGCCAAAGCACTTGTCGACGCCGGTATTGGAAACAAGCTCGCAATGCGACCTCCTACAGATGCGGACCTAACCGACCTCCTGTTTTTAGCGTCCCTGTTCAAGCGAGGCGGTTTGTCGACGGAGCAGGTGCTCGGCATGATCACCAACAACCCAGCCAGCATGCTTGGCCTCGGTGATCGCATAGGTTGCTTGAAGCCCTCGGCGGATGCGGACTTCGTCGTCCTCTCAGGCGCACCACTTGAAACCGGCACGCGTGTCGTTGAAACATTCATCGACGGTCGCTCGGTCTTTAGCGCAGAAGTCGACAATACATCGACCACGATCGAAGCGGGTTCGGTCTACACACCTAACGGGATTGTGCCCGGTGGTGTGGCAGTTCGAAACGGGAAATTTAGCGGCATTGGAGCAAGTGTTACGTCACCGAAAAACACTTCGATGAAACGCTTTCCAAATGGTGTCATCGTCCCGGGACTGATCGATTGTGGAACCAACGTTGGCCTTGGTGGAAATCTGGCGGAGTCTCTTGCATTGAATACCAAGTTAGGCGATCTACTGGCCAGGGACAATGACCAAGTTCGACTGGCTCGGCAAGGTGGCGTTACGACCGGTTTGATCAGCTCATCGCGTTTGCCAAGCCCAGTGTTGGCGTTCAAGTTGACCGACGCTCCGCGAATCGTACGAGATCCAGTCGCGATCCGATTCAGCATCAGCGGAAACCTTACGACTGCCGAGGAGTCCATGAGGCGGATGTTGAGGTCAGGGAAGGCTTATTCAGATGCATGGGTCAAATACGATGCCGACTTCGCCGCTTATGAAATCAAGTTGAAAGAGTACGAAGCTGCGAAGAAACTGTACGATGCGTCGAAAGCAGCCGAAGCAAAAATTGCCGAGGCCAAGGCCGCCGAGGCCAAGGCCGCCGAAGCGAAATTGGCTGAAGCGAAAAAGCAAACCGATGGCAAAACAGCAACGGACGTTAAGCCGGAAGCCAAGCCGCCCGAAACCAAGCCCGCTGATCCGACCAAGCCAACTGAAGCGTCCAAGCCAGTTGAAGCGACCAAGCCAGCAGCGGATGAACCCAAGAAACCGGAGGAGCCTAAAAAGCTGCCGGTCGTAGATGCGTTCGAGTCTTATCGCTCCCTGTTTTCCAAAAAGTTAACCGCCATGGTTGAGGCAAGCGAGGTGAAAGCCATCGAGTTGGTCGTCAAGCTCTTCCGAACAGAATTCGATTTGAATACTGCGATTGTGTCGGGGCGTGCAGCGGCATCGCAAGCGGAGTTGTTGGCCAAACATAATGTGCTTGTGATCACAGGGCCGATTTTAATCGGTGAGGAACAAGGGCAAGTGGTGAACTATCCAGGCGACATTGCAGCAGCCGGAGTTCCGATCGCGTTCCAATCGCAGACGACTACGGGGACCAGTAAACTGCCGGATGTCGTTTCGTATGCAGTTCATCTCGGTCTGGGTCGCGACGATGCGTTGCGAGGCATGTCCATTGGGCCTTCTTCCTTTATGAAACTAACCACTGTTGGGTCGATCGAGATTGGCAAAGATGCGGACTTGGTCGTGCTCAGCGGTCCACCGTTTGCACTTTCCAGTGAAGTATTGGCTGTTATGATCGATGGCAATTGGGTCTATGAAAAGGAGATCAAGTAATGCTTGGCTCAACACAAACAGCTAGCCGCGAGGGCCAATTGAGAACGTTCATTTGCGTTGCCTTGTTTTCGGTATTGATTTCATTGTCGACGGTGAGCGACCGGCTTGCTATCGGGCAAGACTCCAAGCCGAAGCTAGCGATCCATGTTGGCAAAGTGCTAACCTGCGTTGGTGAACCGATTATCGGAGGTACCATCTTGGTATCCGACGGCAAGATTGAAGCCATCGGCAAAACCAAAGAAATAGTCGTACCTGAGGGCTATCAGCAAATCCATCATCCGGATGCGTTTGCCATGCCAGGCTTGGTTGAGGCGCACTCACACGTCGGCGGCTCAGGCGACTTGAATGAGATGGTGTACCAAACCAATCCGGAGCTTCGCAATTGGGATCAGATCATTCCCCACAACGATCAGCTCAAGAACGCGATTGCAGGTGGCGTGACGACCATCTGTTTCATTCCAGGTAGCGGTACCAACATGGGTGGCTGGGGCACACTGATGAAGACAGGGCCGGGCAAACTTTCGGACATCATCATCAAGGCGCCTGGTGTACTCAAGATCGCGCAAGCGGGCAACCCTGAGCGGCAGGATGGTGAGTTGGGTTCGGGGCGTGGGGGAATGAACTACGTCATTCGCCAGCAGTTGATTGAGGGACAGCTCTATGTCCGTCAGTGGGACGATTTCGAAGCGGGGCGAACGAAAGCAAAGCCGCCATTGAATCTGAGGCTAGAGTACTTTAAGCCACTGTTCCATCGCGAGATTCCGGTTGTCGTTCATACGCAAATCTATCAAGTGGTCCAATCCACGCTTAGAATTTTGCACGACGAAATGAATTTGAGAATCGCTCTCGACCACAGCGAGTTCGATGCTTACAAACTGACCGACGAGATCTTAAAGAGAAACATTCCAGTGATGGTTGGCCCTCGCGGTTTCCATTATGATCGGGAACGAGGCCAGATACGCGGTCTGGTTGCCGAGTACGCAAATCGTGGCACCAAATGGCTCGGTGTGAATACGGACTCGCCCGTCGTTCCTCAAGAGGAGCTCTCCTTTCAGGCGTCGATGGCTGTTCGATATGGATGGAACGAGGAAGCGGCTGTTCGAGGGGTAACCATCGAGCCCGCACGAGCATTGATGGTCGATCATCGAGTTGGATCGCTAGAAAAAGGTAAGGACGCAGACATCGTGATTACAACGGGTTCGATTATCGACCCAAGGAACTACGTCAAACAAGTCTTCATTGATGGCAAGAGCGTTTACGACATAACAATCGATCGGCGCAGGTTCTGATCCAATGTTACACTTCATTGCAGCAAACAACCCAATGCGTTTATCCACTTTGGCCATCTATCGTCTCGCGATCTTTTTGCTTTGTTCGTTGGCAGTCGGAAATCCGTGCTTGGCTCAGCGCACGTTGGCGATACGCGGTGCGACATTAGAGACCGTTGGCAAAGGTGGTACGATCGAGGATGGGGTCATTCTCATTCGAGATGGAAAGATCGAAGCGATCGGCAAAGACGTCAAGATCCCGCTTGCCGCCCAAGTCATAGAGGCCAAAGGGAAAACGATCATGCCAGGCATTGTGGATCCCTACTATGTCATCGCCGTTGGCCGTGATTCCCAACCCACCGAGAGTCGCACTATGGTGATTCGCGGTCAGACAATTACGTTGCCCGGCGCTACAGCCACGAGTTCTTCGGCCTTTACCAAGATATCCGACGGCATCGATATCGAGAGCATCGATTGGAGTGCGGCACGACGAAACGGCATCACCACGATGCAGTTGGTGGCCAGCGGTTATGCACAATCCGCCATTGCGCAGACGACTGCGAAAGGGGCTCAGATCGTTAACCCCGATGGTAAACTTTTAGTGACCGTGACGAACTCGACGCAGAGTCTCGATTCGTTGCGAAGCGGACTAGGTAGCCCGGGGGCCAATCCAGGTGCTACAGGATCGAATCGCGGAGGTCCAATTGGCCCAGGATCTGGACGACCTCCAGGCGGTATACGTCCCGGCCCGCAACCTCCTGGACCGCAACCGCCAAACCCGCCTCCCGGACCAGCTGTCGATGCTCCTTCACCGAACACGAGTGCGCCGGCGTCTCCGAGCGTGGTCAGTCCAACGCAGAAGTTGTGGAACGAGGTAAAAGAAGGCAAGTCAAGTTTGTTTGTGAACTTGAATAATGCGGCCACCATCTTGCATTGCATTACTGCGACCAAGGAGAGCAAACAGGCCAAGCTGGTGCTCATTGCATCGGGCTCGGATTTCTTTGAGGCGATAGGCGATCTAGATCCCAAAACACATTCTGCCATTTTGCCACCGCGTATCGACTTTATTCCCAACACTCGCGATCGCTTCAACGCTCCCAAGTTCTTGAACGACAAAGAGATGGCCTTTGCCTTTTCGTTATCGTTAGGGCAAAATGAGTTTCGGGCACAAATGGATACGCCATTGTTCGGTGTCAGTTCGCTCGTTCGCAGCGGTCTCAATCGGCAAAAGGCTCTCGAAGCGTTGACGATTACACCGGCGAAATGGGTTGGCATCGAGAGCGAAGTCGGTTCGCTGGAGGTTGGAAAGAAAGCCAATTTCCTCGTGCTCGATGGTGATCCATTCGGTTCGACGACCAGCATTCAACGCGTCTTTGTCGAAGGGAAGCAAATATATGAGAATTAAACGAGTCCTCGCGTTCTGTTCCATGCTGCCGTTCGCTTTCGGTAGTTTATTGTTTTGCAGGACCATTGCTCAGGAAAAGCAACCGCCAGTGCAACCCACGGCATCGCCCTCGCAGCAAACTACCTCTTCCAAAAAAGCAACTGCCAAAGAAGTTCTCGCGATTGTCGGTGGCGACATCATCACCGTGACACGTGAGCGAATTCGAGGCGGAACGATATTGATTGAGGACGGGAAGATCGTTGCGGTCGGTCAAAATGTGAAACTGCCGGAGGGGGTCACGAAAATCGATGCTGTCGGTCGAACGGTTACTCCTGGATTTATAGCGACCGATGTATCGAGGATGGGTCTCGCAATAGCAGGCGGGGATCGCAACGGAAAAACGGCTGACACGTTGGACCCGTTTGATAGAAACATCAGCTTGGCTCTTGGTGTCGGTATTACGACCAGTTGTGTGGAGATCAGAGCAGGCGGTGGCGGCTTTGGTCGCAGAGGGGTTTCGGACGGTTTTCCGATCACCGAACGATTTCTTGGATTCGATCCAGACATCATTGAGGACGATGCCCTCACCGAGCCAGCACAACGGGACTACGGCCAATTCGTTTCACTGTGCAAATGCTGCGGTCTGCCAATTATTCCTACAGAACCTATTGAGAACACCCCCGAGGCCCCTGCGACAACGCAACGCAACGTTGTGATCAAGATGTCGTACGGTAAGCTTGATGGCATGTTGATTAGCGAGTCCGCATTTTTGGATATGACGCCAGGCTCGATGTCGGGGGCGCTGAATCAGTATTCATGGCGAGAGCAGATTGCGAAGGCGAAGAAGTATTTTGTAGACCAAACAGCGCATGAAAAGGCAGTTGCAGCTGGAAAAAAAGAGCAACCGCCACGCAAGCCTGTCAGCGATGACATCCTGCGTTTGGTGAAGCGAGAAATCCCGCTAAGAATAACGGCGAACACGGTATCGGACATCCGGGACCAGATCCTCTTGTCCAAGGAGCTAGGCTATCGATTGGTGATTACGGGAGCCGCCGAGGCTTGGGTCATTCCTGACGAGTTAGCCGAAGCGGGAACCGAGGTCATTTACACACCGCGTAGACGTCGCGCACCTCGATTTGGCGAAGAGCAGAGCTCGGGCACATGGATCGAGATGTCGCGTGTGTTGGAACAAACAGGCATTCCTTTCGCGTTAGCAGCGTTGAGCAACGCGATGAGTCTGGACGGGATTGCAGGCCGCGATCTATCGAGTTTGCCATTAGAAGCAGCCTTTGCCGTTCGCGGAGGAGCCAGCGAAAGAGCAGCGCTAGCGGCTTTGACCATCGCGCCGGCCAGAATGCTCGGCTTGGACAAGCGGATAGGGAGCATCGAAGTAGGCAAAGACGCAGACATCTTGATATTAGACGGCAGTCCGCTGGACTACCGCACGTATGTCGAGACGGCGATAGTGAATGGTCGAGTTGCATACAAACGTTCCGAGGTACGAGTCCTACCCGATCCCGCGCAGAAAAAGTAGCCTCCGTCCGAGACTGTCATTCGTGCTAGGCACGTTCTTGGCAACATTTCCACCAAATTTTGGGTTCATAACGCAGGATTGAGTCTCTTAGTTAGGGTTAGTCGATCAATAAGTGTCCGATTTTTGACGTGGGATAGGCTTCCAGCCGGCTTCCAGCCTGTCATTTTCAATGCGATAGGCTGGAAGCCTATCCCACTAATTGATCGAACGATCCCTAAGCAATCGACTTCAACGCCCGCAATATAGATCAGCTAGGCAGGCTGGCTGGTACGACTACTTCCATTTCGTCTATACTGCTCAACTTGCACGGACCACTTTCGGCTTTTACTTCGCGGAGTTGACTCATAATGACCACAACAATGTTCATCATCATCGGCCTGTTGGTAGCGGGCGGTATCCTTGTAATATTCTTGTTTTACCTTGTCTCGATCTACAACAATTTGGTCACATTGCGAAACAGATACAAAAACGGATTCGCTCAAATCGATGTCCAACTGAAACGCCGATATGACCTGATCCCAAATCTCGTCGAAACGGCCAAGGGATACATGAAGCACGAAAAGGAGACGCTCGAGGCTGTGATTAAAGCTCGAAACTCGGCCATGTCTGCCGGACAACAAGCGGCAGCAAACCCAGGCGACCCAACCGCCATGCAGAATCTGTCAACAGCCGAAGTCGCTCTGGCTGGTTCAATGACGAAGTTCATCGGTCTTGCAGAAGCGTATCCTGAATTGAAAGCTAACGAAAATATGTTGGCAATTCAAGAAGAGTTAACGAGCACCGAAAACAAGGTGTCTTACTCACGCCAAGGCTTCAACGATGCTGTTACAGCTTACAACACCGCTTGCGAAGAATTCCCGGGCAATCTTGTCGCGGGTTTCGGAAGATTTACGCCAGCGACTCTTCTCGAAGTGATCTCTGCACCTCAAGAGCGTGAGGCAGTCAAAGTCCAATTCTAATCGGAGTTTTCAATGGACTTTTTTGAACATCAGGATCGAGCGCGTCGAAGTACTTCGATGCTAATCGTGTACTTTGCTTTCGCAGTATTGATGGTCGTTTTATCGGTGTACGCAGCGTTACTTGGAATCGTTGTTTTCGCGAGCAAAGATTCTGAACGACCGATCCAATTCCTTGCGTGGCATCCTCAGCTCTTTTTTGGGGTCAGTATTGTCGTAACGGGCCTCATCGCCTTGGGCAGCTTCTACAAAATTTGGTCGCTAGGAGACCATGGCGAAAACGTTGCGTTGGCGCTTGGTGGAGTCAAGATACCAGCCAATACAAGGAACCTAGACGAGCGGATTTTGCTCAACGTCGTCGAGGAGATGGCCCTTGCCTCCGGCACACCGGTGCCACCCGTCTACCTCATGGAAGGTGAACAGGGCATCAACGCATTTGCTGCGGGCACATCGCCACAGAACGCGGTGATCGGCATCACGCGAGGTGCGCTGTCGACACTGAAGCGAGAGGAACTGCAGGGAGTGATTGCTCACGAGTTCAGTCATATCTTGAACGGCGATATGCGGCTCAATCTGCGGCTAATGGGACTGCTCAACGGAATTCTATTGATCGCGCTCATCGGCTATTGGGTCCTACGGATATTGGGCGAAGTCGGATTTCGTTCGTCGCGAAGCAACAATAATGAAAAAGGGGCTCTAGGATTGGTCGCAGCCTTTGCACTGGTCGGCGGGGCGTTGGTTGCCATCGGATACATTGGCGTGTTCTTTGCCAACTGGATTAAAGCAGCCGTCTCGCGGCAACGTGAGTTTTTGGCCGATGCCTCCGCGGTTCAATTCACTCGTAACCCAAACGGTATTGGTAACGCATTGAAACGAATTGGCGGATGGGCTCAGCATTCACGACTCAAGGCCGCGCACGCAGCCGAAGCGAGCCATATGTTTTTCGGTGAAGGGGTCGTGTCGAATTTGTTTGCCACCCATCCGGCTCTGCCCGTTCGAATCCGTCGAATCGATCCGAAGTTTAGCGGCGAGTTTCCAGTGACCAAGAACGTTGTTCATTCTGAGTCCGAGCTCATTGACCCGCGTTCGTTGTCGCTGGCTCGTTCATCGTTTGCTGGTGTCCATCAAGCAGCCGTAGCAGGTGCAGACCGGCATGAACAACAGCCACAGGAAGCAGTTTCGAACATCGGCGAACCTCGCCCCCAGCATCTGGTGCATGCCCAGCATCTCGTCGACGAGTTGGACCAGTTGCTAGCCGAGGATGTTCGCGATCCTCTGGGGGCTGTTGCCATCATTTACGCGATGCTGCTTGCGCCGGCCAAGGATCCGGTCCGAGCGAAACAACTAGTGCTTCTCTGCAAAGCGAGTAACTCCCTCGTAAATTCTGAGATGAATCGTGTTTCCGCCAAGGTGGACCGATTGGCCATCGAGCAACGACTACCTGTCGCTTGTTTGGCATTACCCGCCTTGAGTCAACTTTCGCCTTCGCAAGCGAATGCCTTTCGCAACAACGTCCGCAACCTGATCGAGGCGGACAGCAAGTGGACGGTATTTGAGTTTGCGATCCAACGCTTTATCACGAAACGTCTCGTCCGTCGGCTGACAGACTCCAAGACAGATGATGCACCGGCCAGCGGATCACAGCTGCAAGGATTCCAAACCGTACTCTCAACCCTAGCGTATCTGGGGAGCGAAGCGTCCTTTGTCGAATCTGCATTTTCCGCTGGAGCCGCAAAGGTGCCAAAGTTGTCCCGAGGCTTGGTGATCTTGCCTCGCGACCAATGCACGCTCAAGACTCTTGACCAAGCATTAAATGGTCTGGAGTTTGCACGCAACGCGGACAAGCGAGATATGTTAACCGCATTTTCAGCATGTATCGCAGCGGACGGCAAAGTGGAAGTAAGCGAACTGGAACTCCTAAGAGTCATCTCCGATGCTCTCGGCTGCCCTATGCCACCGGTTGTCTAAAAAAGCCGACTGGCCTCACCAATCCCATCGGCTTGTCCGATGGTTCTTTCGGCTTCGTGCTAACGTCTGTAGTTAGAAACCGAAATTCCCCATTCCTCAGGCGAATATGGTATTTTAAATCGTTATTACGCTCGACAGACTCGTTCAAACCAGGAGTTCACAAGCATGGCTCGATATCGGTTTGCAGTTACCATCTCATTTGTTTTCTATGCCGCTTGCGCCTTTGCGCAAATTGACAAGGATGAAACACAGGCTATTTCGATAGCCAATCGTTTCCTCTCTATCCTGGAAAAGAACCCTCAACGTGGCACCGCGTTAGAAAAGGTGTTCTCACATCACTTGCAACGAGGGACTCTCGATAGCTTCGTCGACGAGCTCAAAAGGCGAACTACGGCAGACTCACAGGATGGCGGCGCATGGATGCTGCTCGGACTCATCGAGAGTCAGCGCAGAATGGACACCGAAGCCATCGTCGCCTTTGCAGAAGCTGAAAAACTGCGTCCAAACGATGTACTGCCCGCTTACTATCGCGGCCAGTCCCTGTTGCGAATCGGCGAACCCACACAAGCCATCCAAGCGTTCGAGATTGCAATACAGCGTAAACCAAACCGCATCGTATTACTTGAAATTTTCGAGCAACTCGGCCGGACGCACCAACGTCTCAATCAAAACGATCTCGCAATCGAGGTATGGAAACGATTGGAGTCCCGGTTTCCCGGCGACATCCGCGTTTTGGAACAAATTGCCTCCATCCTCAATCAGGAAGGTGCTTATGCAGAAGCACTTCCGAGATACCAACAGCTGATCGTTGCCGTCAAGGACGCTTACCAACGCACGCATTTTCGAATCGAGGCAGCTCAGATTCAAATCCGCTTAGGAGCCAAAGCAAAAGGGAGGGTCGAACTGGAGAGTATCCTCGGGGATCTTAAGCCCGACGGTTGGCTATACCGGGATGTCCAACGCAAAATCGAAGACATCTTTCTCAAATCCAGCGACCAAGCGGGTTTGGTCAGCTACTACGAAAATAAACTTGGAAAGTCGCCGGATGATATTGAGTCGATGGTGCGACTTTGCAAATTTCTGGTCCCGTCCGGTCGCATCGAAGAAGCAAACCGATGGATGCTAAAGGCCATCGAACGTGCGCCCATCCGAATCGATCTTCGGAAGACCCTGATTGACCAGCTCATCGCCGATCGGCAACTGACCGCCGCTGCCGAGCAGTTTTCACAGCTAGCACTGCTCGACCCCAAGAATCAAGATGTTCTCCGAGATTGGGGCAAAACGGTGCTTAGAGATCCCGCCCTCAGTATTGACGAAGCCAAGAGTCGAGCCAGTGTTATTTGGAAGAAGAGCCTGGAACATCGAACGGACGACGCGCTCGCTCACATTCAAGTGGCCGATCTACACATGTCTGCACACATACCAGATGTGGCTCGGCAGTTGTTCAAGCGAGCGACAGAATTGGCTCCAGAGGAGGCACAGTATCACGAATACTTTGGCGAGTTTCTCTTCCAAAATGATCAGCGAGAAGAAGCCTTCGCGGAATGGAATTCGATCGCGGACGGGCTCCGACGCAACGCCAATAGCGTTATGCGATTGGCGGAGATTTATGACCATGCAAAACAGTCTAAGCAAGCGGCCGATTTTGCCGCTCAAGCTTGCACGCTGGCTCCTCAAGATTCTTCAATGTTTGTACGAGCAGCACGCCTTCAAAGAAAAGCAAAGCAGATCGACGGTGCACTGGAAAGCTTGGTCGCTGCCGAGTCATTTGCAGATAGCGAAGATCAACGGGAGTTTATTCTTTTGGAACGGATGGCGATCCTGGAAGCGAGCAATCGACTCAAGCCGGCCATACAGGTTTTGCAGACGCAACTGCGGCAAGAAAAGAACCCGAGCGTCGTTCAATGGGTTTTGCTTTCACGCTACCTCGTCTACCAAAAACGCTGGAAAGAAGCGAATGCGGCGATGAGTGAAGTGCTGAAGCTCGATGAACACAATCCGAAGATGCTCGTTCTGTCATCCGACATTGCCGAAGGACTTGGTAATGTTGAACAGTCGATCCAATCGCTTCGTAAACTCGCTGACTTGGATCGGCGGAAACGCCAGGACTACTTGGAACGTATTGTAAAGCTTCATGTTCGAAAAAAGAAATGGCCCGAAGCAGTTGAGGCAGCCAGGGAAGTCGTCCAAGCGGCCCCGTCCCGGCTCGAGAGTTACGAATTCTTCGCTCAGGTTTGCATGCAAGCAAAGAAACCAGAACAAGCGATTGAAGCACTTCGCAAGGCGATGCGAATAGATCCGGATTCGAGTCGATTAACTCTGGCACTCGGCAGTGCGCTGGCCGAAAACAGAAAGTATGACGAAGCGATCGAACTGTATTGGCAAGCGTTCGCGAAAGCCCAAACTTTGGAGGACAAAGTTGATCTGACTTTGAAACTCGCAAAGCTGCATGAGAAACAGCATCGGCTCAACAATTCTTCGAACGGAGTGGCCAACGCGAACTCACAGTTGATTGATCGACTAGAAGCCGGACGAAAGGATCCGGCCCAACGCCGCGATCTCACCGTTTGCCTATCAGAACTTTATCTGTCGGTATCGGACTTTGAAAACGCCAAACGGAACTTGGAGGACCTGCTATCCGACCGCTCGCGTGACTCAAGTATCCTGCAGAAACTAGCCAGAATCTGCGTGGTGGCAGACGATATCGAGATGGCTATTGATTACCAGCGGCAACTGGTAGCCATCGTCCCTGGAAACGAGAACGAATCCTATTTGGCCATCTTATTGCGACAACAAGGCGACTGGTTCGAAGCGGACGAGATTGTGGCAAGACTTTTGCAAAGGGAAACCGACGCAAAAGCTGCCTTGCAAAGCATCAATGGCCTTTTGCGCCGTGGCGATTTCGAGCTTGTGCTGAAGACGTTAGAACCTATGTTGCGAAAAGAACCTGAGAACTGGGAACTGCTATTCCGACTTGGACTCGCTCACGCTGGAGCCGATCAATGGCCACAGGCTCATGCCGCATTTGAACGTCTCTTGGCACTCGATGTCGAGCAATCGCGAAAAACGCAATTGTCGGATGCGGACACGCTGAAAATGATTGAAAGTCCAATATTGTCGGACATTGCTTTGGGCAGAGAAAATTTTACTGCGGATGCAATCCAAGTTGGAACGGAAAAAAAGGGAGCCCCGGAGGGCTTTGGTGCCATGCGAATTGCTTCGATTGCATGGTTGGTTTGTTGCGAAAATAATAGCTCGGCATGCAAGTCCGATTGGATCGCCCAGGTTAACACGCAAGCCGAGAGCGACCCGTCCCGTTTCCAATTGATGGACGCATTGACGATTGCCAAGTTTCGGCAGGACGCCCATCGGCAGGTTTCTTTTGGTGCGGAATTGGCTTCACGTGGCGATCCAGAATTACAAGCGTACTTTTTGGAACTCCTGCGGCGGCGCTACGTTTCTGGCAATGCCGAGGAAAACGATAGCATGAAGCCACTATCTCGCTCACAGCTCGATTTGATGCTGGAAGCGCATACCGTAACGACGGAAGACGCGTTCGCGTTGCCAGTGAGGAACAGACCAAGTACGAGTTCAACCGCGGCCTTAATCTCGACGATGCAATACATGGCAAGCCTGAGTCCGCAAGGAACCGGTACTGCGAACATAAACGGGCAAACCATAACCTTTGCAAACGGTATCGCTAGAGTAAACATATCAGTGCCTCAAACTGGCATGACGTTCTCGACGCTATCATCGAGGATGCCAGCGGTCACGGTGACGCTACAAAACGAAGGCTTTGTTCGAACGGTCGTAAGCGAACTTCGATTTGCAGGACAACCGGAGCGAGCCGAATCGTTTCTCGCACATCAAATCGAAACCGCCGATTCGGAATTTCAGCTCGCCTCTCTGTGCGAATATTTGCTCATTAGTCAACGTTTTGTCGAAATCGAACGTCCCCTGATTCGATGGTTTGAACTGCAGCATCCGCAACTCGAGGATGCCGTCGCGTCGGCGAATTCACCCGTGCTTGGAATCCCAACGAAACCAACGTTAAGGTCACCCGCTGAATTGATGGTCGAGTTGATGGAGGGCTGGGGAGCACAAGCGCCAAAGACTTCTTGGCTGAGTTTGTTGGATGCGAACCTAGCCTCCTCGAACCGACTTTTCTTAAGGAGTTCACTACCACCTCTTAACGCATGGTCGCTTTCAC
>Ga0105044_10006864_pt1 | contig 15682 bp, 12 predicted proteins | sample MAT01_FD_78092 | JGI IMG/M metagenome (GOLD analysis project Ga0105044, IMG submission 78092) | Freshwater microbial communities from Lake Fryxell liftoff mats and glacier meltwater in Antarctica - MAT-01 | ecosystem: Environmental > Aquatic > Freshwater > Ice > Liftoff microbial mat | place... | reverse complement strand
TTGGATTTGCGCTCATTTTTTATAAGTTAAAAGTTATTCGCCGAGGCGAAGTGAAACGTGAAATGTGAAAGGTGAAACGTGAAATGTGAAATGTGAAACATAATTTATTAATTCTTAATTGTTAATTGTTAATTGTTAATTGTTAATTGTTAATTGTTAATTCTTAATTCTTAATTCTTAATTCATAATTCTTAATTCTTAATTATTTTTTTTTAATAATGCTAATATCGGTTCTATATGTTTCATCAAAATTACAATGCACACTGAAGTACAAAATGAAAACAGAAACTGAAATTTGTCTGTAATGTTTGCCAATAAAGGATTATTAAAATCAAAAATTATTCCCTGCAAAAAAATTATCGGTAACGGAAGAATTACCAAAGCTATTACAGATGAAATATGAACATTCTTAATCAATTTATTTAATACTGAATAAATTAAAAGCCAGATGATTACAATAGAGAAATTTATTGCAACCATCATTCCTGCTCCTGTCGCTAATCCGCGTCCTCCTTTGAATTTTATCCAGACTGAAAAATTGTGTCCAAGTAATAAAAAAACAGACGGGATTAAAACTAAATCAATATCTATATTTAAAACAGTTTCCGAATATTTTAAAAACCAAAGAACAGGTATTAAACCTTTAAGAAAATCAATTACTAAAACTATTATTCCGTAAAGTTTAGAATTTGTAACATGGAAAGTATTTCTTGCTCCAACATTTCCTGAACCTTCGTCTGATAAATTTTTCTTATACTTAAATTTAACTAATAAGTATGCCGTTGGAAAAGAACCGATTAAATAAAATAAAATACATATTAAAATTAATGACATCAGAATTATTTCACATCCAAAACTCTTGCAACGACAATCCCGCCCTGCTTTGGATTATTAATCATATAATCCTGAAGCTCCATAGAAGAAATCTCTACCTGTTTATTTTTTAATGATGCATTCATCAAATAAGTATAACCTCCGTCTTTGTAAACATAACCGGTATGTGCGACATCAAGCCCGTCCAGATTTGATGTGATACCGACTATATCTCCTGTCTGAAGTTTATCATAAATTAATGCAATGTCATCTTTAGGAATGTAATAAAGCTGATGCGAATTAATTTTATTTTCGACTTCAACCATTTGGTTAAAATTTTCCTGATTATCAGAAAGCTGCTTATACGAATTTCTGTGAGTCGTCATAAAGTCAATAGTTTTATTATAAGGAACACCTCCGATTTCTTTTGTAATATCTGTGACAATTCCCTTTTGTTCATTATCATAAATCCAGTCAGTAAAATAATGCAGGCGACTTGGATAACCTTCATTCAGGCCATTTCTGTACCGTATTTTTTCAAGTTCTTTTTTATAATCTTCAAAATCTGTTTTACCTTCTTTAATCAATCTGGAGAATATCAGACAATTTTCTACAAATGTAACGCAATCCAATCCGGTAATACTTATTACAACTTCCTCTGTATTCGGATTCTGATCAAGTGTTCCTGCGACATAAGGTGTGCCTGTAAAGGTTTTGCCGACTTCTGCAATTAATTCATTTATTGGAAGTGACTTCATCGAAGTGTCAAATGAAGCGAGTTTTTTTTTACACTTCATTTTTTCATAATCATCTTTTGCAGATATTGAATTATATAAATTTCCGGAATTTGAAAAATTTGTAGGATTTTCTTTGTAAAGGTTTTTTTCAGAATTTGAAATATTTGCAATAAAGAATGTAAATAAAATTGAATAAACTATTTTGTGAAGCAAGTTTGAGTTCATATTTTTGAATTTTATGTAACTTAAACATTATTAATTTTATTTTAAATGTTAAAATCAAAAAATGGAAAAAGTAAAAATAAAATTAAGATCGGCAGTCAAATCTGACAGTAAAGCAATTTTAAAGTTGATATTAGAATTAGCAGAATTCGAGAAACTCAAACCGCCGGATATTAACGGTAGAAAAAGATTAATCAAAGATGCATTTTCAAAAAATCCGCCATTTAAAGTTATATTAGCTGAGATTAATTCTGAAATAGTAGGATATTCATTTTACTTTTTCACATATTCATCTTTTGTTGCAAAAAGAACTTTATATCTCGAAGACATTTTCATTTCGGAAAGGTGCAGATCAAAAGGAATCGGGAAATTATTTTTCAAAGAATTAAAGAAAATTGCAAAGAAAAATAAATGCGGAAGAATGGAGTTGGTAGTTTTGGACTGGAATGTGGATGCAATTAAGTTTTATGATAAACTTGGTGCTATACATTTGAATGAATGGAAGACATACAGATTGACAATCTAATCTATTAACTTTTTTTCAGAGCTAAATCACTAATTTCACTTTGTTTTTAATACATAGAATTAAACTAATTTAAAAACAATTTGTCTATATCATGTTAATAATGAAATTTAACATAATTAAAGAAACAAAAAATAAATACAAATTTCGATTTTATATTTAAATTAACCGGAAATTAAAAGCATTATTTTTGACAAAAGAAAATTTGAATATAAAAAGTGAAGATTCAGATTTAATCAGTTCTTTTCTTAAAGGAAATCAGAATGCATTTAATTTTATTGTAAGAAAATATCAGGAGAGAATTTACTGGGTTACGCGAAAAATGGTCTTGAATCATGATGATGCAGATGATATAACACAGGAAGTGTTTTTAAAAATTTATAATTCACTGAAAGAATTCAGAGGAGAGTCACAACTTTTTACATATATGTACAGAATTGCAATTAATTTATCACTGAATCATTTGAATAAAAATAATAAAATAATTTCGAGAAGTGTTAATATTGAGAATACGGATGTGAGTTCAAAAGATATTTCTGCTGATGAAAAAATCGATGCATTTGAAAAGACAAAATTACTTGAGGAGGCGATAGAATCACTGCCGGCACAGCAGAGAGCAGTATTTAATATGCGTTATTATGACAATCTTAGTTATGATGAAATTTCGATATTGCTGAAAAAATCAACAGGCGGGATGAAGGCAAATTATTTTCATGCTATAAAAAATATACAGAAATTTTTGAAAAGCAGTAAAATGTATGAAGTAATGGAGCAAAATTAATTATTAATTTAAGAATATGAAAAATAATTATAATACATCAGACATTGAAGAATTGAAGCAGAGTCTTCCTGATTATCTGACAAATAAAATTGAAGATAAAAATTTAATTTCAGCAATCGAAAAAGCACTGGAGGAAAATGCCGGATTCAAATCAGAGGCAGAAGAATTGAGACATACATTTGGATTTCTGCAGAATACTGAATTAGCTGCACCTCCGGATAATTACTTCACAAATTTATCCGTAAAAATAAACGGGAAAATTCAGCAATCAGAAAACAAAGAGAGTTTATGGGAAAGACTCGGACTTGTATGGAAAATTCTGATTCCGGCAATTGCAGTAATAATTATAACAGGATTACTTGTAATGAATTATTTAGAGACAGATGTTTTAAAGAAAGAATTAACAGATAAAAATATTAAAGAAGAAAAGAAAACAGAAGAAGTTAAAATTCCCGAAGAAAAAACAGAAGTGGAAAATTTAGAAAATAAAATTGATGGAAATTCCGATAAACAAAATTTATCTGAAGAAAAAATTTCAGTCACCGAAAAAAATGTGAATTCAAAAAATAAATTCACTAAAAATAAAACGGAAACTTTACCAAAAGAAATTAAAGAATTCAAAAACTCCGAGAATAGTCAGGAAAAAGAACAGGAAAAAGTAAAAGATGATTTAAATATAAAATTAAACGATTTAATAGCTGATAACTTTTACAATTCAGACAATCCATTTAATTCATCAGATGATGATACGGTTACAGAAGAAGATAATTCAGATTTATTTTTTCAGAATGAAGCTGATGACGAAATTAATATAGAAGAAGAATTCAAAGAATTATCAACTGAGGAGCAAATAGAAATTTTAAATAATTTAAGTAAATCAAAAATATAATAATAATATGAAAAAAATTACAATTATAATGTTTCTAATAGTTTCAGCATCTTTTAATATCTGTACGGCTCAGAAAGGAATTGATAAAAAGCAATTCAATGAAAGAATTGATTCAGTTTTAAAGCAGAAATTAATCGAAAAAATTAATATTGATAATGCAACTGCGGATAAGTTCGTGTCAGTTTTCAGGGCAAACATGACTAAAATCAGAAGTAAATTAAAAGAGAAGAAAGAATTGATGAAATCAATTGAGAGCGACCCTGAATCTTTTGATATTGAGTCAAAACTTGATAAAATGATTGATATTGATTCACAAATTTTAAATGCAAAAAATGATTATTACAAAGAGCTTAAAACTTTTCTTACTCCGCAGCAAATTGCCAAATCGATGATATTGAGAAATAATTTTGACAAAGAGTTGAAAAAACAGATGAAAAAACGTGGGAAAGGAAAAAAGTTTAATGATAAAGGAGATAAAGGTGATGATAATTAGGATATAAAAGTTAAATTTTAAAAAATATAATTTGTAATTAATAAAAAGACGAGAATAAGAACTCGTCTTTTTTTATGTGAATTTTTGAGAATATAAATTTTAATAATCTTTCGGACTGAAGTCTAAGATTTACACATCTGGACTTTGAAATTCATTGATATTCAAAGTCTATTTTTTTAGCTTACAAACTTATTTAAACTATGCATAAAAAGTATAAAAATTTACAGGAAACAATATTTTTACCTGAGATTGAAAAAGAGATACTGGAATTCTGGAAAAAAGACAAAACTTTTGCGAAGAGTATTTCGACAAAAAATGGTGAAAAATCTTTTACTTTTTATGATGGTCCTCCAACCGCAAATGGAAATCCGGGAATTCATCATGTTATTTCACGGACTATTAAAGATTTAATTTGCAGATATAAAGCAATGAATGGTTATCAGGTACTTCGTAAAGCCGGCTGGGATACACAGGGGCTGCCTGTTGAAGTTGAGGTAGAGAAACAGCTTGGCATTAAGTCAAAATCTGAAATTGAAGCTTACGGAGCAATTGAATTCAATAATAAATGCAAAGAGTCGATATTTACTTATTTAAAAGAGTGGCAGAATATTACGGAAAGAATGGGATACTGGGTAAATCTGGATGAAGCATATGTAACATATCACAACGATTACATAGAATCTGTCTGGTGGTCATTAAAAAAGTTTTTTGATGCGGGTTTAATATATAAAGGTTATAAAATTCTGCCGTTTTGTCCTGTTTGCGAATCACCATTGTCATCTCATGAAGTTGCACAGGGCTATGAAGATTTAAAGGATCCGTCTGTTTATGTAAAATTTAAAATTACATCAGGAGAATTTAAAAATTCAGATTTTCTTGTATGGACTACGACTCCATGGACATTGCCTTCGAATGCAGCATTGTGTGTAAATCCGGAATTTACTTATGTGAAAATTAAGACAAAAAAAGATGAATATTTAATACTTGCAAAGGAAAGATTAAGTGTAATTCTGGAAGAATATGAAATTGAAAAGGAAATAAAGGGCAGTGATTTGGAGAATACAGAATATGAGCCTTTGTTTGATTTTTTAAAAGATGATAAGAAAGCATTTTATGTTACACTTGGAGATTTTGTTACAATGGAAGACGGTTCTGGAATAGTTCATATTGCGCCGGCATTTGGTGAGGATGATTATCAGATTGGATTAAAATATGACCTTCCCGTTTTTAAAGCAGTCGGAAAAAACGGATTATTTACAGATGAAATTACATTATTCAAAGGTAAAAATTTCAAACAGGCAGATCCGGAAATAATTTTAGAATTAAAAAGTAAGGGAAGAATATACAGAAAAGAAATGTTCGTTCATTCTTATCCGCATTGCTGGCGTCATCATGCACCGCTGATGTATTATGCAACTGACTCATGGTTCATAAAAACCACGAGTTACAAAGACAGGATGATTGAATTAAATAAAACGATTAACTGGCATCCTGAAACTTTCGGTTCGGGAAGATTTGGAAAATGGCTTGAAGAGAACCGTGACTGGGCATTATCCCGTAACAGATTTTGGGGAACACCTCTTCCGATATGGACTTACACGGATGACAAGGGAAAAATTCATTATGAATGTATAGGAAGTTTGCAGGAGCTTAAAGATAAGTCTGTAAATTTTGATGAAGTTTATCCGAAATTAAAATCAAATGATAAAAAATTAATTTTTGATAAAAATTTAGATTTACATAAACCATACATTGACAATATAGTTTTAAGATCAAAAGATGGTTATGAAATGAGACGCACAAGTGAAGTTATAGACTGCTGGTATGACAGCGGCTCAATGCCTTTTGCACAGCATCATTATCCATTTGAGAATAAGGAGTTGTTTGATACTCATTATCCTGCAGATTTTATAGCAGAGGGACTTGATCAGACACGCGGCTGGTTTTATACACTTCATGCAATCGGAACATTTTTGTTTGATCAGCCGGCATATAAGAACCTGATAGTTAATGGTTTGATACTTGACAGGCAGGGAAAAAAGATGAGTAAATCTCTGGGAAATGCTGTCAATCCTATGATTTTAATGGACAGTTACGGAGCAGACGTACTGAGATGGTATTTAATTTTTTCATCACCTGTGGGAAATTCAAAACTTTTTAACGAGGATGATCTTACAGAAATACAGAATAAATTTTTTGATACATTAATTAATACGGTAAGATTTTTTATAATTTATGCAAACATTACAGAGTTTGATTATCAGGATTCTAAGTTGTCATCGATTTCAGACAGAGATTTTTTTGATAAATGGATAATCTCTAAACTTAACTCGGTGAAGAAAAATTATTTTGAATTAATGGATGATTATGATATTACAAAAGCGACGAGAATTTTATATGATTTTACGATAGACGAATTATCGAACTGGTATATCAGACTTAACCGTAAGCGTTTACGGAATCCTGAAAATAACAAAGATATGCTTTCCGGATATCAGACGTTGCATGAAGTTATAACAGAATTATTGAAAATGATTGCACCTGTTTCACCGTTTATATCTGATAAATTATATATGACTCTTATGAATAAAAAAGTATCAATTCATCTGAGTGAGTTTACTGATTTTGATGAATCTGAAATAGATACAGGGCTTGAATCAGAGATGAAACTTGCACAGGACATGGTGTATATAGTGAGATCAATGAGAGTTAAAAATAATTTAAAAGTAAGACAGCCCCTTAAACAGATATTGGTTCCGGTTTTGAATGCAGAAGATAAGAAAAAACTTTTGAGTGTAAAGGATATTATACTTGAAGAAGTGAATGTAAAAGAGCTGAATATGATAGAAGGAGATTCTGACATTATCGTAAAAAAATCTAAACCTGATTTCAAATCAATAGGTCCGAAATTCGGAAAAGATGTAAAGAAAGTTCAGCAATTGATCAATAATCTTACAGCATCTCAGATTTCTGAAATTGAAAAAAAAGGGAAATTAAATATTGATGGATTTGAATTTCTGACAGAAGACATTGAGATATACACTGAAAACATTGAAGGATGGATAGTGGAATCATACAACGGTTTAACTGTTGCATTAGATACAAAATTAGATGAAAAGTTAACTGAAGAAGGAATAGTAAGAGAATTTATAAACAGAGTTCAGCATTACCGAAGGAATAATGATTTTGATATTTCAGATAAAATAGAAATATTTTTCAAAACTACTGAAAAAATAAATTTTGCAATAATTCAGAATGAAGATCACATTATGAAAGAGACATTAAGTGAAAAATTAAAAAATGCGAATGGCTTTGAATATGATTTTTTCAAAACGGATATTAACGGAGAGTTATGTGAAATTTTTATTCAAACAATTAATTAAAACAAAAATAATAATTATCAAAATATAAGGAGAAGAGAATTGGCAAAAGGAAAAATTTCAAAAAACACAATCTCCAAGACTAAAGTTAAAAAAACGACATCAAAGAAAGTTGCAGCTAAAAAAATTGTTGCGAAGAAAGCAGTTGCTAAAAAAGTTGTAGCAAAGAAAGTAACAGCTAAAAAAATTACTGCCGGGAAATCATCTGTGAAAAAAGCAGTATCAATTAAAGTTGTCGTTAAGACTCCTGCATTAAAATTAAACACAGTAAAACCAACAGCAAGCAAGAAGTCAAAGTTAAGATTATTAAAGAGATCCGAAAAGATACAGCCGGAAGTTATCATAGAAAAGAAAGTGAAAAAATTCAAACCAAATAAAAAAGTAAAATTTTCTGTTGCTGAATTAAAGCATTTCAGAGAGATTATAGTCAAAGAGCGAAAAGCAATAATAGAAAGTGCAAAGGCAAACATGGCTTCACTTGTAGACAATGAAACCGGTGAATACAAAGGCGATAATCTTACATATTCAACACACATGGCTGAGCAGGGAACAGATGAGATGGAAAGGGAAAAGAATTATTTGTTTGTGCAGCGTGATGAGAAATATTTGGGATACCTGCAGGATGCTTTGATGAGAATAGATCAGGGAACTTATGGAATTTGTATAGATTGTAAAGATGATAATAAAAATTTATGCAGGACATGTCCTTTGATTCAGACAGAAAGATTAGAATTAGTTCCTATAACACAGCATTGCATAGAATGTAAAAACTTAAGAGGATAAAAAAAAATTTGAAGGTTCTTATTTATACTTTTTTCATTGTACTGTTCGATCAGATAACGAAACTTTATGTAAAGGGAATAAAGATACCATTTTTGGGAATTGATGTACCCGGAATGCCTTATCAGTCTTCTATAGATGTATTTGGTAATTTTTTTAAATTTACATTTATCGAGAATCCGGGTATGGCATTCGGATTACAGATAGGAGGTAAACTTTTTCTTTCTCTGTTTACAATTTTTGCAACATTACTTTTAGTAGTTTTTTTATATAAAAACAGAAAAGAAGGTTTACTTTTAAGATTGTCTCTTGCTTTTATACTTGGAGGAGCAATAGGAAACCTTATAGACAGAGTGTTTTACGGAAAAATTTATGAGTATGCACCTATTTTTTATGGAAGAGTTGTAGATTTTTTACATTTTGATTTTCCAAATTTTAACTTCTTCGGAAAAACAATTTATTCATGGCCGATATTTAACATTGCCGATATGTTTATTACTATTGGATTCCTGATGATATTGATTGGATATAAAAAGATTTTTACCATAGATGAATCCCCTTCCGTTGAAATACCATCTGAAGATATGTTATTGCAAACTGATGCAATAAACAACAAAAATGAGCAAATTAAATTTGATACCGATGAGAAAATTTTTGAATCAGAACCAAAACAAATAAGTAATAATAAATATTCAGATCATATATTGGAAACTGATAATAATAAAATTAATGATTCGAAGAATAGTAATGATCCGGAACCTTCACAAAATCCATTTATCGTAAAAAAAGATGAGAAAATAAATCCTGAATAACAATTTTTATTCAAAAATTTTATTATCTGCCTTCAATATCCAAAGCATCTTTACGCTTTAGTAATGTATCTTTATCTTCCACATGCATGGGATCAGGAATACAACAATCAACCGGGCAAACAGCTGCGCATTGTGGTTCATCATGAAAACCTACACATTCTGTACACTTATCCGGAACGATATAAAAAAATTCATCTGAGTAAAAGCCTTCAGCACCTGATGGAGCATTCTGACCGTTTCCATATGAATTACCTGAAAGAACCCAGTTAGCTCCGCCTTCGTAAATAGCAGTGTTCGGGCACTCAGGCTCACAAGCACCGCAATTTATACATTCTGATGTAATCATTATTGCCATAAAAAAAATCTCCTGTTATATAGTTTTTAAATATATTTTTCAATTTCATTAGTAAATTACTTAATAAAATATTTGTATTCAATTTTATAATTTATGATTAAAATGAAAAAAGCCGTAAGAATTACTTCTTACGGCTTTTTAAAAAAAGATATATAAATTATTTTGTTAAGACCATTTTTTTAGTAGTTACAAAATTTTGACCTGCGGATTCTACTATAATTCTGTAAAAGTAAGTGCCACTTGATAAATTGCTTCCATTAAATGAAACCGAATAGTAACCGGCTTGTTTGAATTCATTTATGAGATTGTTCAATTCTTTTCCGGAAACATCAAATAATTTAATATTTACATTTCCACCCAATGGAATTTCGTAATTAATGACAGTTGAAGGATTAAACGGATTTGGATAATTTTGAGCAAGAATAAATTGATTTGGAGCACCAACATTTACTTCATTATTTAAATTGAAGTATTCAAAATTTCCATTAAAATCTATTTGTTTTAATCTGTAATTATAATTTTCTGATGAAAGACCTCTGTCGGTAAAAGTATAGATTGAAGTATTTTCATTTGTTCCATTTCCATTTATAAAAGTGATTTTAGTCCAAGTTCCATTTTTAGTTTTTCTTTCCAGATCAAAACCGGAATTATTAATTTCTTTTGTAGTAGACCAATTTAAAATTACATTATTTTTATAAATGGTTGAAGAAAAACTTGCAAGTTCTACAGGTAAAACTCCTCCTAATCCTGAACTGTCAATGGAATGTGTCAATGGGGTTGTGATATTAATTTCATCTCCATCTGAGTTATATGCATAAACTACAGTTCTTGGAGGATTAGTAGAGCCGGGATTATTCCATGACAATGCAAAAGGTTCTATGGCAAATACAGGTGCAGAAGTTTCAAGTTTTACTCTGCATACTTTTGTACCGGGGGCAATGTTAGAAATTATAAATCCTGATCCGGGAAAAGGATTTATAATCATATTAAGTCTGTCACCGGTTATTGACGGTCCGAATGGTTGATATGCAACGGGAAGAGCTGAACTACCGGGAATAATTGAATAAGTAAGTGTTCCGCCATTTGCAATCAGAGGATTAAAATAAAAATTATATCTTCCTGCTGCATAATCAAGCGGAGTAGCACCTGTTCGAAGAATATAAATATCAAACTCCAAAGCATTATCAGTCGGGTTGTTTAATTGCATGTTTCTTGCTGTAAGGGAATAAGTTTGAGAATATCCAAACTTAAATGTGATAAAAAAAACAGATAAAAAGAGAAAGGTAGTGATTGATTTTTTCATTTTTGTCTTGGTTTAATTTTCGAAAAAAAATTTTGAATTAATTGTATTGACTTAGTAAGGACAATTAACAATTTATAACAAATTCTAAAACAACTTAATTTAGTCGGGTTTTGGGGAAACCTTTTATTGAAAATTAGATATGATTACTCGAATAATTAAAACTTCCTTTTTATTTTTTATAAATTACATATTAATAATTGTTAAAACAATCTCAATTAATAAATAATCAAAATTAAAAATTTATCCACATCCGACAAAGACGATTGAAAAGCATTACTTCCTGCCTTTTATTGTTTTGGCTCGCCCACATTAGAGTCTGTCTCAAAACTATCATTCCCGGGAATGCGGGAATCTGAAAACCTGAATTTTATATGAATGTTGATATTTTTAAAATCTTCATAATCAGTTTTTCTTAGTTTTGAGACAGTCTCACAAAAGCAAGATCGAAGTTAGCAATGTGGAGAAATTTCTATAAATACCATCAAGAGCAATATTTTAATAAAAAAGTAACAAATAATATTTTAGCGAGAGAAGTATTTTGATTGTTTACATTTTAATGGTTGTAATAAAAAATCTTATATTTTTTAAAAAACCTTGTGAATAAAAACTGAAGTTAAATAAAATTTAATTCTGAAAATAAAATTGGAAAGTAGAATATAAAATTTAAAAGTTTGATTTTTTTAAATATAAAAATTACAGGTGTGCCACATTTTAAAAATGTGGCACTTGTGTTTTTCGCTGTTTTTTTGAAATTTTGATGTTGTCTTTACCACATTTTCTATTCTGCCTTCTTTACATATTAAATTCCAAAACAGGAAAAAAAAGTTTTTTCTAAACAACGCAATATCCATAATTTTTATATGATTAATAATATTTCTGCCACAATATAAAACTCAGTATTCCTTAAAAAACTGCACTTTACTATCTGAGATAAAAATTTATTTAGTTATTTAATATTGAATTGTATTAATTACACATTTTTTCTTTTTGATTAAAACTTATTATTTAAATCTGACAATTTGATACTAGAAACGTAATTAGTCCTAAATAGTTTAAAAGTAAGCAGAATTTAAAGTTTTTTTAAAATTAAAACTATTCTTTGGCCAAACTAATAAAATTGAATTCAATATTTCTTTTTATTTTTCTTTTAGATTTTAAAAACTGTAAATTGTGTATTAATCAAAAAAATAAATAATATTACTTATAAATGTTTAGTTTTATAAAAAAATTATTTCCATCCAAACACGATAAAGATGTAAATTCTATACTTCCGATTGTAGAAGAAATCAATAATTTTTATGAACAATTCGAAAGTTTAACAGACGAGCAATTAATAGCTAAAACAACTGAATTTAAAGAAAAAATTATATCAGAAACTCTTGAAACTAAGAGTAAAATAGCTGAACTTCATGAGAAACTCAAAGAAGATATTGAGCATAATGATAGAATTGATATTTATGATGATATAGATAAACTAGAAAAAGAAAATTATGAAATTACAAAAGCAGTTTTAGATGACATTCTTCCTGAGGCATTTGCAGTAGTAAAGCAAACTTGTAAAAGATTGTGCGGAAAAGAATGGACTGCTGCGGGTAATAAAATTCGCTGGAATATGGTGCCTTACGATGTACAGTTAATCGGTGGAATAGTTTTACATCAGGGAAAAATTTCAGAAATGGCAACCGGAGAAGGAAAGACATTGGTCGCAACTCTTCCGCTTTATCTGAATTCGCTAGCCGGTAAAGGAGTTCATCTTATTACTGTAAACGATTACCTTGCAAAAAGAGACAGTGAATGGATGGGGGAAATATTCAGGTTTCACGGACTTACAATTGGTGTGATATTAAATGATATGGACTCTAATAAACGTCGGGATATGTACAACTCAGATATTACTTACGGAACAAACAATGAATTCGGGTTTGATTACCTGAGAGATAATATGGTGGTGGATAAAAGTTTTCTTGTTCAACGCGAACATTTTTATGCAATTGTAGATGAAGTTGATTCTGTATTAATAGATGAGGCGAGAACTCCTTTAATTATTTCCGGACCTGTAGAAGCACCTACTCATAAGTTTGACGAACTTAATATAAGAGTAAAAAAACTTGTGGAAGCTCAGCGAAATCTTGTAAATAAACTTACAAGTGAAGCAGAAGAAATTATAGCAAAAGAAAATCTTTCAAAAGATGATGAAGCAAATGCCGGTCTTGCAATTTTACGGGCAAATCATGCACTGCCAAAACATAAAAAACTTCAGAAACTTTTAAGCGAGCCGACAAATAAAAAATTATTACTTGCATCTGAATCTGAATATATGAGAGACAATTCTAAGCAGATGTACAAAGTAGATGACGAATTGTATTTTGTAATTGATGAGAAATCCCACGTAACCGATTTGACAGAAAAAGGAAGAGAATATCTTGCACCAAGCTCTGTTGAAAGAGATTTCTTTACACTTCCTGATCTTGGAACTGAGTTTGCTCAGATTGAAAATAACAAAGAAATGACTTTGGAAGAAAAAGAATTAAAAAAAGATGAACTGACTAAAATTTATTCCGAAAGAAGTGACAGACTTCATACAGTACAGCAATTATTAAAAGCTTATGGATTATATGAAAAGGATGTAGAGTATGTTATTCAGGATGGAAAGATAATGATTGTAGATGAATTTACAGGAAGAATATTATCCGGAAGACGTTATTCAGAAGGACTTCATCAGGCAATTGAAGCAAAAGAAGGAGTTCATGTTGAGAAAGATACACAAACTCTTGCTACAGTTACTTTGCAAAATTATTTCAGACTTTATAAAAAACTTGCCGGTATGACCGGTACGGCTGAAACTGAATCAGCAGAGTTTTTTGATATTTACAAACTTGATGTGACTGTTATTCCGACAAACAGAGATTGTGTCAGAGAAGATTTAAATGATTTTGTATATAAGACAAAGAGAGAGAAATATAATGCCGTTATTGATGAAATAACTGCAATGAAAAATAAGCGAAGACCTGTGCTTGTGGGAACTACAAGTGTGGAAGTTTCAGAAACTATATCAAGATTATTAAAGAGAAAAAGTATTGCTCATGAAGTATTGAACGCAAAACAGCATGCACGTGAAGCTCAGATAGTTGAGAATGCCGGACTGCCGGGAGCCGTTACCATTGCTACAAATATGGCTGGAAGAGGAACGGATATTAAATTGGGACCCGGAGTTTCTGAAGATGGTGGTCTGCATATTATTGCAACAGAAAGACATGAATCAAGAAGAATAGACAGACAGCTGCGTGGTAGAGCGGGCAGACAAGGCGATCCGGGATCGTCTAAATTTTACCTTTCACTTGAAGATGATTTAATGAGATTATTTGGAAGTGAAAGAATTGCAAGTGTAATGGAGCGTCTTGGAATTGAAGAAGGTGAAGCTATTGAGCATAAAATGATTACAAACTCTGTAGAGAGAGCTCAGAAAAAAGTTGAAGAAAATAATTTTTCAATCAGAAAAAGACTTCTTGAATATGACAATGTAATGAATCAGCAGAGAGAAGTTGTGTATACGAAAAGAAGATCTGCGCTAATGGGAGAGCGACTGAAGGATGAAATTTTTGAAATGGTGGATAAGGCAATTGACAATATGGTAAAAAAATACTATGACGAAGGAAATCTTGACGGACTTATAGAAGAAGTACAAAGAACATTTTTAGTGGTATTGAATGTATCACCTGAAGAATTTCAAAAATTAGGTGAGTCGGGAATGAAAGATTTAATTTACAAAGAGACAAAGGAATTTTATGATAAAAAGGAACTGAGATACGGAGCGGATTTAATGGGACAGATAGAAAGATTTGCAATGCTTACTGTGATTGATGAAAAATGGAAAGAACATCTGAGAGAAATGGATGATTTAAAAGAAGGAATTAATTTCAGATCCTATGGACAGAAAGATCCTTTACTTGAATATAAAACTGACGGATTTAAATTGTTTGTCAATATGCTTGATGTACTATCATCAGGAGTTGTTAATTTTATTTTTAAATTTACAGCACAGACTCCGGATGAAGCCAAAAATGTAAGAACACCTTCTCAATCTAATCAATCAAGAGTCAGAGCATATCAGCAGTCGTCTGAGGGAATGGGTTATGTTGGCGGCGGTGAGAAGAATCAGGAAAAAGATACGAATGTTAAAATCGAACCTGTGAAAGTTGGTGAAAAAATCGGACGTAATGATCCTTGCTTTTGCGGCAGTGGTAAGAAATATAAGAATTGCCATGGTAGTTCATCTAAAGATGCTGTAAAATAAAATTCCTGTGAAGATATCAGAAGAGACTAAATATTTAGTGAATGAAATAAATGATTTTTCTAAATCCCCTCTTAAGAATTTATATGAAGTTTCTGTATTAATTGAAATTTATCTGGCAAAAAATAAAAAGGAAGAATTTAAAAAATTAGTTTTCTCGGCAAAATATGTAAATGGTTTGAAATCAGTATTAGGAAATAAAACTATTAACGCAGGTGATTTTACTGAAAAAATATTTAATGAATTTAATGTAAGTTTGCAAAATACAATTGATCTTTTAAAAGATATGATTGAAAATTCTGA
>Ga0105044_10006862_pt1 | contig 15686 bp, 17 predicted proteins | sample MAT01_FD_78092 | JGI IMG/M metagenome (GOLD analysis project Ga0105044, IMG submission 78092) | Freshwater microbial communities from Lake Fryxell liftoff mats and glacier meltwater in Antarctica - MAT-01 | ecosystem: Environmental > Aquatic > Freshwater > Ice > Liftoff microbial mat | place... | reverse complement strand
GCGTAAACACCACAGCTAGCTTTCATCCCTTGCCTAAAGTACGAAATACGCAACTGAGTTCGGAGGCGGAGTGTCTCCGACTCCGCGCTGTTTCTCAAGGGTTTTCAGCATTTTCCTTATAAATTTAGGAGGCTATGGATACGGCTCACTATCTAGTCGTTACGAATTATTCAGTTATTGCTGTTGTATTTGCTTTTGTACCCAAAGACGAAAAGCTTTGAACGTTGCATTTCTGCCAGCTGTTGTACTTTGCTCAAGATATTGGGGAATCGCCTTAATTAGTGGCAATCCAGGAAAATTTAGACTTTGCTGAGACTCTATATAATGTCCATCTCGCAGAACATTAATTTGGAGCTTTCCTTGATCAAAACGCCAAAGCTCAGGTACTTTTAGCGCTTCATAAATATTAGGATGAGTGCGAGAAGTAATATCAATTTCTAGAGCTAAATCTGGAGGAGGATCTACTGTTAAATCTAGTCGCTTTTTGCCGCGAATCTTAGATTCATTTTTTATATAGAAACACTGGTCAGGTTCTATACCTTTAGCCATTGCTTGGTTTTTGAAAGTTGTAGAACCAAGACATCTAAACTCAATATCTAATTCTTCCAAAAGCGCTTTGACTAAATCACCAATAATTTCTTTATCGTCTTCATGTTCTGGCAGTGGTGCCATAATCTCCAATATTCCCCTGTCATAAGCAATTCGTGCAGCCCTGTGTTCCCCTAAATCTTCTAGAATTGCTTCCAATTCCTGCCAGGTTACATCTTGCAGTAGTACTCTTTGTCCCGGTGGAACATGAATGCGCTTTAATTCCAACAACATCATCTCCACTCCCAGTAGCTTAAACCTAAATTTAGCTTACTCTAGTTGACTAATAAGCTACGACAATTTTTGCTACTTCATTACTAGGATTGTTAGATGCTTGAACACACAGCAGCTTGTCGTCGAACATCGCTTGCTTAAAGAACCCCCTTGTAGAAGTGTATACAGGAGCGATCGCTCCTACATAGAAAAGCGTAGTTTAAAGAAAAAACCTCTGGGAACTCCAGAGGTTTTAGTTCCTGATTTAGTTTCTACTTGTTACTACAAGTTGTCCTGAGTCATTTCCTGATGGTGAAGAAGATTTTCATTTGAGTAATTACTCAAATACTCGTAACTAACTTGTTCTGTATTGCCAAAGTACCATCGGTTACTTCTTTCACTACCAGCTAATCAAGACTCAAGTAGCGTTCACTTCTGTTGCTTTCATGCAAGCGATCGCAAAATGCCAAATCTACACCTAACAGAGTGTTATTTTCGGCGTTGCTGATTGCGGTATGAATTTTGTTTCATACAAAGGCGCAAAGAATCTAAATTTTAGATTTTTCAAACATTAACTTTCATACCCTATTCAGCAACACCAATTAATTATGTCTTGCAGTGATGTCTGCAATACCTCTAGAACATTAGACATCTCCAGAAATTAAATATGCGTTATGCAGAACCCTTGTAGAGACGCGAAATTTTGCGTCTCTACATTCATTATCGGAGATGTCTATTAAGCATTTGACTAGACATAGGGTTAAAATGATGTAGGGACAATTCATAAGTTTTCCCTACCAAGGATTACAGGCAACGCATAATTAATTTCCTAAAGATGTCTACTTTCGATTAAATCTAATAGTTGTATGCGATCGCCTGTTCTAAGCTGTCATAACGTTAATAAAGTGTAAAAAATTTCAGTCCATCAGCAGTAACCCGAACAAAAATTTCTGGGATAATCCTATCCAATCCACAAGTCAAGTCAAGAGTTCAAGGTTGAATGAATTAGAACTTCAGCACCATTACCTTTATTTTACTGAAAAACACTGAAAATCTATAATCTACCACTTTAATTGAAAGATTCTGTAAACTTTCGGTTTTCAGTTTTTTTCTTAATTAATTTTTGTGTATATTATCACTCAGCAGAAGCGATAAAAGCAGTAAAACATAGCCTAAGAATCATCTCTATGTCTACACTACTAATGCAAAAAGTCCTGTTGTAGATAAGTTAGCCCTTATGAATCATCTTTATCTTTATTTAGTTGATTGCTCGCAACAGTCTTTACACCCGTCAACTGTAAGCGTGGCAAAACGATTAATTGACATTGTTGGAGCCATTGTCGGGCTGATTATTACATTTTTAGTAGCAATCTTCGTAGCAATTGCTACCTTTATTCATGAACCAAGCCCAATATTTTATTCCCAAATTCGCTGTGGTTTGAACGGAAAACCTTTCCGTATATGGAAATTCCGTTCTATGATCGTCGATGCCGATAAACTCAAGCATTTGATCGAAAATCAAGCCAAAGGTCACATCTTTAAATCTGTTGACGATCCTCGCATTACTCGTCTGGGTAAATTTCTGCGGCGTACTAGCTTAGACGAATTTCCCCAATTTTGGAATGTTCTGATCGGGGACATGAGTTTGGTTGGTACTCGTCCACCTACCCCTGATGAAGTCACGCATTACGATCCACACCACTGGGATAGATTGCGAGTTAAACCAGGCATTACCGGAGAATGGCAGACTAATGGTCGTTCTAGCATTACAGACTTTGAGACTATTGTCAAGATGGATATAGATTATCAACGCAAGTGGTCTGTAACTTACGATCTGAGTCTGATTGTTAAAACTATCTGGGTAGTATTCAACAAGACTGGTGCTTATTGAATTTGGGAATGTGGCATTGGGCATTGGGCATTGATTATTTCTCCCTCATCTCCAACTTTGTTGTTCTGACTTCTGACTTCTGAATTCTGACTCCTGAATTCTTCTTCAACCCTTTACTCCGCTACCAGTTTCCGTGGGTACAATGTAACGTTGTAAAAATAAGAATAGTAATAATACTGGGGCGATCGCAATTACTGAGCCAGCAGCTACTAAGCGCCAGTCAAGGGAAAATGTCCCTGCTAGCTTTGCGACTCCCAAGGGCAGAGTGTATAAATTTTCGTCTTGGATGACAATTAAAGGCCACAAAAAGTCACTCCAAGCACCAATAAATACGAAAATAGCTAAAGTCACCAGGGCTGGGCGAACTGCTGGTAACATAATATACCACCACAAACCTAACTCCGAACTACCATCCATCCGCGCAGCTTCTTCTATCTCTTTGGGGACACTTATAAAAGCTTGGCGCAGCAGAAAAATACCAAAGGCAGAAGCTAAACTCGGAAAAATCATCCCTAAATAAGTATTTCTCAAACCTAACTGGACTGTCAAAATATAGAGGGGAATCATCACGATTTGGAAGGGAATCATAATCGTAGAGACGATGGCTACAAAAATCCAGTCTCGCCCCACAAACGACAATCTTGCCAACGGGTACGCAGCTAAAGCGCAAAACAGCAAATTTAAGCCCACAGTCAGCACTGACACCAAAGTACTGTTATACAGGTATTGTCCAAAAGGTAGAGAGTTCCATACACTAAAGAAGTTATTTAGTGTTGGTTGACTAGGCAACAACTGTGGTGGCGACTGAAAAATATTTTCCGTAGGCGATTTTAAGGATGTACTAATTAGCCATAGTAAGGGGAAGAGCATCACCAGTGCGATCGCTCCCAATAGCGCATATGTTAGCAGAATTTGCGATCGTGATTTTTTCCAGTTCAGCATTTGATTAATAAGTTTCTAATTTTTGTAAATATTTATTACAACTTTATTTATAACGCTACAACTTACTTTATGTATTTTGCACTTGCTCAAATATTTGGTGGATGTTCACCCATTCTCACCCACATTTTCCGCACACGAGTCAATTGCAGACGATTCATTCTTAAAGTAAAAATTGTTGCTCTCCCAATGGTTGTAAGTCCTAAAATTTCTGTAGCATCTTCACTCCAAGTAAAATGGTCTGCCCACAATTGCTGTTGTGGATTAAATAATTTAACTTCATCCTGAGTCTTGGGGTCAATTGCTGTTTGACGAGTTGCTTTATAACGATTACAAGATGGACAAGCCAAACATAGATTTTTAAATACAGTTCCCCCACCAGCAGACAAGGGAATGATATGCTCAAATTCAAAAGTAGTGACTGTTAAAGCTTCAGCAGTGCGACAGTAAGCACACAAATCAGCAAAATGACTGCGAATTTTATTTTTTAATTCAACAGCAATGTAAATGCTCACGCTACTTTTTGTTGATCTCTAAAAATATTTAATGTATATCTAGCTCTAGTTTTAATAATATTTAATTGGTCAATTTGTGCTAATAATCTGTCTAAAGTTTCAGTTTCTTCATTTGACAAATTATTTTCAGAATTTTTAATTAGCAATTCCTGTAATTGTATCTGAGTTCTGGGAAATAAAGAGCTTTCCGCTAAAGCTTGCAACTCATCTAGGCTTAAACCAATCAATAATTCAGAATCTACAGACAAGTTGGTTAGCTGTTGGTAAGTTTCTAAATCTAACAGGACTCCAACTTTTTCTCCCTGTGCGTTAGTGACATACTGAACTGAGTCAGACATAGCTTTCTTGAGAATTTGATTAATTTTATCGTAACCTATGATCAAAAATCTAAAACATTTGATGATGTGTCTTCATTATCCTGAATTCTTTAATCTTTTTGAGTCAATCCGGTTTCCGTAGAAACAGCTTGTAGTGGTTTATCCCAAAGTTCAATCGGTATTTGGGACAAATAAGCAAAATCAAAGACAATTCCGATAGTCGGCTTTGTCTGCCACTGCGGTAAACTGAGCAAGCGATCGTAATATCCGCCGCCATAACCGAGACGATATCCTTGATAATCACAAGCTACACTGGGAACGAGAATCAAATCTACTTCAGCAGCATCTAAGATTGGAGCATCGGGGTGAGGTTCAGTAATGCCATAAACGCCAATTTGCACAGAATCTTGAGGTGTCCAAATATGCCAATATAGGGATTTATCAACGCAGCGAGGAAATCCCCAACGGTATTTGGTGTTTGCAAATAGTGGACTGAGATCAGGTTCTTGACGAAAGCTGAAATAAGCGAGTATTGTTTTTGCTTGGGTGAACAAAGTAGAGTTTTCTAAATGAGAGCAAATGCGATCGCTTTTTTCTCTCCACTCTCCAACGGACATTGATTGACGTGTTTTGAGTAAAGTGCGCCGTAGTTCTGCTTTATTTAGTTGATGATTAACTTTGTCCATAAAAATTTATAACACCAAATAAATAAGCTGGGCATCACCCAGCTTATTTATCCTACACTCACCAGTACATCGTTATGCAGCGTGTTGACGATACCACTCAATCGTCTTCTTTAGCCCTTGCTCAAAGCTCACCTGAGCCGTGAAATTAAAGGCAAGCTTTGCTCGTTCAGTATCCAAACAACGGCGGGGTTGACCATTAGGCTGATCAGTTTGCCAAACAATTTCACCCTTAAACTCCATCAATTCGCAGATTAGAGTTACTAAATTAAGGATGGAGATTTCTTCACCCGTTCCCAAGTTAACTGGTTCCGATTCATTATAGAATTGAGTTCCCATAACAATCCCCCTCGCTGCATCTTCTGAATACAGAAACTCACGGGTGGGACTACCATCACCCCAAACTTGGAGTTGCTTTTCTGCCTTAATTTGGGCTTCGTGAACTTTGCGAACTAATGCTGGAATAACGTGGGAACTTCCGGGGTCAAAGTTATCTTCTGGGCCATATAAATTCACTGGCAGTAAGTAAATCCCATTAAAACCGTACTGCTGGCGGTAAGATTGCAATTGGACTAAAAGTGCTTTTTTGGCAATTCCGTAGGGAGCGTTGGTTTCTTCTGGGTAGCCATTCCAAAGATCATCTTCTTTGAATGGCACTGGGGTAAATTTAGGATAGGCGCAGATTGTGCCAATACAAACGAACTTTTCTACTCCAGCTTGATAGGCAGCGTGAATTAGCTGGGTTCCCATAATCAAGTTATCGTAGAACAACTCTGCGGGTTTTTCGCGGTTTAGACCGATGCCACCGACATGAGCTGCTAGGTGAACAATTATGTCTTGCTGGTCAACTACACGTTGGCAATTTTCCCAAACACGTAGATCAAGATCGTGCGATCGCGGTATCGTAATTTTCTCACGATCAGCCCCTGCTTTACACAGTTGATCGATCACCTGACGACCTAGAAACCCTGACCCACCAGTGACGAGAATGCGTTGATTTTTTAGTTCTAAGGCAGTCATATTTTTATCCCCTGTGGTGTGAAATCAGAAGTGGCGAGCGCCCAGTTCTTGACGAGTAGTAGCAATATCATGTTGAAATTGCAAGCCATTTCCATTGGGTGAAGTGTGACCTAATACTTGTAAGTCTGCTTCTACCATTAGAGAAACTAGTTCTTCAAAGGTTACTGATGTTGTCCAGCCCAACTGCTGCCGTGCTTTGGTAGAATCGCCAATCAATAATTCTACTTCGGATGGACGGAGGTAACGCTCATCAAACTCTACATAATCTTTCCAATTGAGATTCACATAACTAAATGCCAGTTGCAAAAACTCCTTTACTGAGTGGGTTTCACCAGTGGCAATTACGTAATCATCTGGCTGGTCTTTCTGCAACATTAACCACATTGCTTTGACGTAATCTTTTGCATAGCCCCAATCTCGCTTGGCGTCTAGATTACCCATGTAAATTTTTTTCTGCTTGCCAGCAACGATACTAGCCACTGCTCTAGTAATTTTGCGGGTTACAAAGGTTTCACCACGGCGGGGTGACTCGTGGTTAAAAAGTATGCCGTTACAAGCAAACAAATCGTAGGACTCACGATAATTTATAGTTTGCCAGTGGGCGTAAACTTTTGCACAAGCATAGGGACTGCGGGGATAAAACGGCGTTGTCTCACTTTGGGGTATTGCTTGTACTAAACCGTACATTTCTGAAGAACCCGCTTGGTAAAATCGCACCTGAATTCCGGTACGCTGTTGGTAGTCCCGAATTGCTTCTAACAAACGCAACGTCCCCATTCCGACAGTATCCACCGTGTATTCTGGTGAATCAAAGCTTACTCTGACATGGGATTGAGCGCCGAGGTTGTAAATCTCTACTGGCTTGACTTCTTCTAAAATGCGCCGCAACGTCGTACCATCCGTCAAGTCACCGTAGTGTAGAAACAACCGTACTCCATCTTTGTGGGGGTCTTCGTAAATGTGATCGATGCGGTCTGTGTTGAAGGTAGAAGTTCGGCGAATGATGCCATGAACCTCATAACCTTGTTCCAATAAAAACTCACTTAGATATGAACCATCTTGACCAGTAATACCAGTAATCAACGCTCGCTTGTGTTGCGTCATGCTCAATTATCCTTTATTATCTTTGATTAAAAAGTTACAGGCAATCTGATACAACCTAACAGCTAATTACTGAATTGCCTAATGGGAAACCTACGAGATATTGTAATTAGGAGAGTTTTTCTGTAAATAAATATACGTAGTAAAAAGTAATTTAACACGTAAGCTCAACCTTAGATAGACTATCTATATTTTTCTTTTATCACATAGTTCAAGATTCTTTAAATATTGTCTATTGTGGGTGTTTTTTTGTCAAAACTTCATATATCTCTGGTTTTGTGAAGACTGAATAAAATAGGTATTTTAAATTAGACTTATGGCAAAAATCCGAAAAGAGGAAAACGAACCATAGATGCTCACTCAAAGAAGTCTGAGCTAAGTAGAAAGGCATAAATTATAGATCAATACGGTTCAGTTAAGCCCGAAATCTTTGGTAGAGACGCGAAATTTCGCGTCTCTACAGGTTTAAAATCACTACCAAAAAACCTTAATTGAACCATGTTGAATTATAGATAACTATATAGACAATGGTTTAGTGTCCCAGCAAGAACTGGTACTTAGGGGCATTAACTGCCCCATAGAATCAAGCTAAGTAAGTTACTCAGTATGCCCCGTTATTTTTGGGCAGAATAACTATATGTACAGTTTTCAAAATAATCCATAAATCAAGCCATAAATTCCTAAATTTGACATAATGCAGGTCTATTTGAACTCGCCGAGGGTAGGGAATGTCATTACGCCCAGATACCTGCCACAAACCAGTAATTCCTGGACGAATTGTTAAAATCTCATCAATGTGACAACCGTATTTTGGCAGTTCTTCTGCTACTAAGGGTCGGGGACCGACTACACTCATGTCCCCTTTTAAAACGTTCCAGAACTGGGGAAATTCGTCTAAGCTGGTAATTCTCAAAAATTGACCAATTTTGGTAATCCGGGGGTCTTGTTTCAACTTAAAACTGCTTTCAAATTCTTGTCGCAACTGGGGCGATGTTTCCATCATTTGCATGAGGATTTCGTCCGCATTGCTTACCATTGTTCGGAATTTAATACAATTGAACGGTTTGTAATTTTTCCCCACCCGTTCCTGAATATAAAAAATTGGCCCATCCGAGCTGAAAGCAATCAACAAGGACAAGATTAAGTAGACGGGAAAAAACAAAATCAACACTGACAGCGAAAACACTATATCGAACAGTCGCTTGGCAAACTCTCCGTTTAAACCCTGAAAAGATAAACTTTTGGGTTTAACTCTTGGCGTCTTTGTTTTTTGACCGCGTTTTAAGAAAGTACGCGTAGACGTTTTAGTGTCTTGCCGTACGCCTCGCTTGCCGGAGAGGAGTGAACTCTGGGCAGTCATCATACTCCTTAATTAATCCACACCACACATAGTCCCAATCTTAAAGCCAAAATGAGGTGCTTCTGGGGGAAATTACCAAAAGCCTAAAAAATAACTACATTAATCAAGACCATCATTCCAAAAACGGTCTTTTTTCGTTGCACTTGTTTACAAAATCTAGATAACGGTCTGCAAAGATTTGCGGTGAAAACTGCGCGGCGTGCGATCGCATATACTCGGAACTGAATGAACGCTGATATATTTCAAACTTTTCTACTGCCTCCACTAAAGCTGCCTCTGTTTGCGTCCTGAAAAGTATACCTGTTCCTGTATCCGCACAAGAGCGAATATCTCGCACTGTTTCTAAAGCGCCCCCTGCACCGTAGGCAATTACTGGTGTGCCACAGGCTTGTGCCTCGACTAAGGCGATACCAAAATCTTCACAAGCTGCATATACAAACGCCTTAGCTCTAGCCATATATTTTTTTACCACATTATCGGGTTGCCATCCCAGTATTTGGATATTAGAGTTTGCTATCTTACGAATCTTATTCATTTCATCTCCTGTACCAATTATTATTAATGGGCGTTTTAGTTGATTAAAAGCCTTGACAATCAACACTACTTGCTTATAACTCACTAGCCGGGAAACTGTCAGGTAAAAGCCCTCTTTCTGAGACAAAAATGGAAATTCCGTAATATTCACTGGTGGATAAATGACTGTTGCTTCTCGCCGATAGCAACGCCAAATCCGCCGAGCTGTATGCTGCGAGTTGGCGATGAAGTAATCAACGCGATTAGCACTCAATACATCCCACTGACGCAAACGATGTAACAAATATCGCGTCACCCACCCAGGTAAACCACTCCCCAGTTTGCTGTAGCGTAGATAATCAAAGGTCAAGTCCCAGGCATAGCGCATAGGGCTGTGGCAGTAACAAATATGCAACTGATCCGAAGTGGTAAGGATTCCTTTGGCAACAGCGTGAGATGAAGACAGAATTATGTCATAGTGCCGCAAATCTAGTTGTTCAATTGCCAAAGGCCACAAAGGCAAGTACTTTTGTACACCGTTGCGAGCATAAGGAAAATGCTGAAGAAAGGTTTTGCCAATTTGACGCTTGTATAAATAACTTTCAGAGTTACTGGATTCAAAATCGATAAGGGCATATAAATCAGCATCAATGTGATTCAAAATTTCCCGCACAACGAGTTCTGAACCACCGGTGGCTTTGGGTGTCAGCCACTCATGAACCAGAGCATATTTCAAGGACACAGCTAACTTGAATAAATGGAAAAGTGAGTAATTAACGGGAAGCGCCCTAGATTAGCAAATAAGACGCAATTTTTCCCCAAGGGTTCCAGATGGATGCTGCAACCTGATAACCTCAGATTGGGCATTGGGCATTAAAGGGGAAATTTATGCGAATTCTAATTATGGGTGGCACTCGGTTCATTGGTGTCTATTTGACTCAACTACTAGTGGAACAAGGACATGAGGTGGTGCTGTTCAATCGAGGGAATCGGCCAGCACCTTCTTTACAGGGAGTAGGACAAATTATAGGCGATCGCACCGATGCTACACAGCTAAAAGCAAAATTATCACCAGAAAATTTTGATGTCGTTTTTGACAATAATGGCCGGGAACTTAGTGATACTCAACCATTAGCAGAGATTTTTCAAGACCGAGTGCAACATTTTGTCTATATGAGTTCGGCTGGAGTATATCTCAAATCTGACCAGATGCCCCATGTAGAGGGTGATCCAGTAGATCCGAAAAGTCGCCACCTGGGTAAGTATGAAACAGAAGTTTACTTGACGCAATTGGGATTGCCCTTTACTTCCATTCGTCCTACTTATATTTACGGACCACGCAATTATAACGAGTTGGAAAGCTGGTTTTTTGACAGAGTTGTGCGCGATCGCCCCATTCCTATCCCCGGAAATGGGTTACATATCACGCAGCTAGGTCATGTAAAAGATTTAGCAAAGGCTTTGACCCAAGTTTTGGGCAATAAACAGGCAGTAGGAGAGATTTATAATATCTCTGGCGATCGCTTTGTCACTTTTGATGGTTTAGCTCGTGCTAGTGCGATCGCGGCTGGCAAATCACCCGATGCTGTAAAAATTGTTCATTACGATCCGAAAAAGTTTGATTTTGGCAAGCGCAAAGCTTTTCCAATGCGGGTGCAACATTTCTTTGCTTCAGTAAATAAAGCGCAAACAGAATTAAACTGGCATCCTGAATATGATTTGATTTCTGGATTACAAGACTCTCTGGAAAACGACTATTTGGCTAATGCAAAAGACAAAGCTGAAGTAGATTTTTCTGTGGATGAGGAAATTTTACAAGCTGTTTAATATCTCCCTTGACTACTTCTACTATGGGTGAAGTTGGTAATATAGCAATCCTATTTGATTTACAAACACCAAGAGGCTCAGATCCCCGACTTCTTCAAGAAGTCGGGGATCTTTTTGTTAATAACATAAACGAATTATAGCAGTTCTCGTTTACGTGAGGTACACCCGTAGGGGCACGGCATGCCGTGCCCCTACACCTTGGGATATAACGTTGTACCGCATCTGAATGGGAACCGCTATATCTATTACTCTTCATCAGGATTAATGCCTAATTGTCGCAACTTCGCCGCTAGTTTATCAGCCCGTCGCCTTTCTTGTTCTAGCTGCGTAGAAATCCAATTTCCTTTTTGATCGTACCAACGTAACCACAAGCGATCAATCCCTTCGTAAGCGCCTTGCCAAAGTCCCAAACCTAATTGTATTCCTGGCATCCACACTCTAGAAGTAGTTACATCTATTTCGTGGTAACTATCTGCAACTAATTGAAACGCTTGCAGTTTATCACTGTAGCGGTCAAAAAGAATGTAGTAGGGGACTCTTAAAATTTGTTCATAAACTTCCCACTTTGTTGGTGGTTGGTTAACTTCTCTGAGAGTTTGTCCCAAATCTTCTTTTTCAGTTCCAGGAGACAAAAGTTCTACCATCACCAAAGGCGCAACCCCTTCTTGCCAAATCACATAACTTAAACGTAAATCTCGCTGTTCATAAAGGCGAGAAACTCCCACCACCGCGAACCAATCTGGGCGTTTGTACCACAGTGGATGGTGGAGGTCATAATAAATATTTAAGTCAGTGGCAACCAATACCTGATCTGCTGGATATTTGGGAGGGGAGAAGGTATCGCCTAAAAGTCGGGGTTGCAAAATGTGAAATTCGTCAGGCAAACCAGAGTCCTCCGGGTATTCACTGGGAAGATCATACATGGTAGGTAGGACTTCTCTGGGGGAGAGAGGCGGGTTTGTTTGGTACATAAGGGGAATTTGACCGACTAATTTTAAGTTAACTGATTGGGGTAAAGGTTTGACCAAAGTCAAAAGAAAAATATTTTATTCTACCTGGGAAAGACGCAATTTATCGCATCTTTAGTTTTTACTTGGATAGGAATGAAAATTTTCGGCGTTGGTGAATTGTGTAGCGGTGCGTTAGGCTAAAGCCGTAACACACCCTACTTAAGATTTACTTTACAAATGCTCTGTAAATCGTGTTGTTGGTTGATAAAATGAACGAGTTGCAATATCCACTCGACAATGTTCTAGAAGCCCGTGCCCGCTTAGGTGAAAGTCCCATCTGGCATTCAAACCAAAAGTTACTTTACTGGGTCGATGTTTATAATCATCGAGTGCATCAGTTTAATCCTGCTACGGGGAAAGACCGCTTTTTTGATGTAGGAAATGTCGTAGGCGCGATCGCAACCGCAGGTAAAGATAGATTAATTATGGCACTTCGCCATCACTTGGCATTTCTCAACACCCAGACAGGTGAAGTTACCACAATTTTAGAAATTGAAGGAAATCTACCAGATAACCGTTTTAACGATGGTAAATGTGACCCTCAAGGTCGTTTCTTTTTCGGTTCGATGTGTTCTTCGGAAAAAACTCAGGCTAGTCTTTATTGCTATGACACTGATGGGTCACTGAATGTAATGGAAACGGGATTAACTATCTCTAATGGTCTGGGGTGGAGTCCCGATCAAAAGACATTTTATTTGACAGATTCTCCCCAGCAAAAAATATATGCCTATGACTTTAATTCAGTTACAGGAAACATTAGTAATCGCCGGATTTTTGTTGATTTAACTAATGAATCTTTCTACCCAGATGGTTTGACGATAGACAGTGAAGGACATATCTGGTCAGCTATGTGGGATGGATGGTGTGTGATTCGTTTCAACCCCAAGGGTGAAGAGATATTGCGAATAAAGCTACCTGTGCAATTGCCAACTAGCTGCACTTTTGGGGGCGAGGATTTACAAACACTTTACATCACTACTGCTTCAGTTGGACTCAGCCAAGCGGAGATTGAAAAAAGTTTCTCCTCTGGTGATTTGTTTGCTCTTCAAACTGATGTTACTGGATTACCTAGCTATGATTTTTAGAAATCAAGTAGTAGCTGTATCAAAATGAGGCGCTAAGTTGCCTTTTACATTTGTTTAACTCGACTCTTTACTTGTTTCCGAATTCTATAAATTCCGAGTTTTAAACTTTTGATCTTGAAGTATCGAGTTCAAAGGTGCAACTTCCGCCCTCAAAGGTGCAACTTCCGAGTTCAAAGATGCAACTTCCGAGTTCAAAGGCTCAACTTCCGAGTTCAAAGGTGCAACTTCCGAGTTCAAAGGTGCAACTTCCGAGTTCAAAGGTGCAACTTCCGAGTTCAAAGGCTCAACTTCCGAGTTCAAAGGCTCAACTTCCGAGTTCAAAGGTGCACCTTCCGAGTTCAAAGGCTCAATTTCCGAGTTCAGAGGCTCAATTTCCGACCTCAAAGGCTCAACTTTTGAGTTCTAAGGGACTTGCAAATAAAAAAACACCAGTCCCATGCAGCTTTTTTGAGTTCAGTCTGTACTTAAAGATGTGTTTTCCCTAGTTGGATTTTGTGGTGTCAGGTAAATTGCTCCAGAGATTAATGTCAAGGCGACAGAAATCCAAAAGGCAGTCAGAGATGGAATTTGCCACACTTCAGGTAGAGGCGCAATTAGAAGCGCGACCGCTACTATTTGACTAACGGTTTTGAGTTTACCCCAAATATTCGCCCCGGTAATTGTCGGTTGATTCACTCGCCAACCTGCGATCGCTAACTCCCGCGCTAAAATCAAAAATACTCCCCACGCTGGGACTTTACCCAATTCCACCAAAACTAATAATGGCGCTAGCACCAAAAACTTATCCACCAAAGGATCAAGAAATTTCCCTAACTCAGTAACTTGGTTAAGTTTCCGCGCCAAATAACCATCCAACCAATCTGTTAACGCCGCAACTAAAAAAATTGCCAAACATACCCACCTAGCCTGTGATGTAGAGTTATACAACCCATATAGTAGAAATGGCACACCCAGAAGGCGAGAAAAGGTAATCCAGTTGGGTAAATTCATGATTTTGGGTTGGAGAGTTTTTATAATTTCAACCAATCAAATAATTGCCCTAATGTCAAATATAAATCACTAACTAAATCGGGTACTGGCAATATATCTTTTTCGTCTTCTAAAAATATTGGTTGTTGGTTGGGTGGATAAATTAAAATATTATGTTCTTCAGGGTCAATTAACCAACCTAAGCTACTACCATGATTTAAACAATGTAAAATATTTCGGGTGACTTTAGTTGTACTTTGTTCAGGAGATAATATTTCAATTGTCCAATCTGGATATATATTAAACACATTGGCAATATTACCTTTTTCATCTACAGGGATTCTCGCCCAAGCAAATACTGCCACATCTGGGACAATGGAACGTCCACCAAAGGTACAGCGTAATTCTGGCAAAGCTAAGGCGATTTTTCGGGGTTCTGCCACATTGTTAATAGCATTAGCTGATTGAATCTGTAATCTACTATGTTTACCTTGGGGCATGGGTTTTTGAATGATTTCACCATTGATATATTCACTCGCTGGTTTTGTTTCTGGTAACTGTAAAAAATCTTCTAAAGTTATCTGACGAGTTGGTGTTTTTATCATAATATTTCCTTGCTCGTATTTACTCTAAGTTTAGCTTAACTAGGCTTTTTTGCTTTTTTGCTTCGTGCCTCAGCAGACAACAAAATATATTCAGATGAGATTTTTAGTGTAATTGCATGGCATGATCTGTAATTTGACATTATCTAAACAATAAGTATGATTGACAATACAGATTTTCGTATCGAACGCGATTCGATGGGCGATCGCCAAATTGCTAGTAGCGTTTATTACGGCATTCAAACGCTGCGGGCTATCGAAAACTTCCCCATTAGTGGCATCAAGCCTTTAGCTACTTACGTGGATGCTTGTCTAATAATTAAAAAAGCTACGGCAATTGTGAATGGTGAACTGAGTTGCATTCCCCAAGATATTAGTCAGGCGATTGTCCAAGCAACTGATGAAATCCTGGCTGGAAAGTTGCGCGATCAGTTTGTCGTGGATGTTTATCAGGCGGGTGCTGGAACTTCTCACCACATGAATGTCAACGAAGTTTTGGCAAATCGCGCCCTAGAAATTCTTGGTGAGGAAAAGGGCAATTATAAACGTGTTAGTCCCAACGATCATGTTAATTATGGGCAGTCTACCAATGATGTGATTCCTACAGCAATTCGCATTGGTGGTTTATTGGCATTATCCAAGACATTACACCCAGCAATGGAGGCGGCGATCGCATCCTTAGAAAACAAAGCTGTAGAATTTCAAGATATCGTCAAATCTGGCAGAACCCACTTGCAAGACGCTGTACCCGTGCGTTTGGGCGAAAACTTTCGGGCTTGGGCGCAAATCCTTACAGAACATCAAAACCGGATTTACACCGCCTCTGGTGATTTGATGGTGCTGGGTTTGGGCGGTAGTGCAGTCGGAACGGGGTTAAATACTCATCCTCTGTATCGCGCCCGTGTAGTAGAAGTTCTTTCAGAATTGATTGACACCCCTTTAGAACCTGCGCCCCATCTCATGGCAGCTATGCAAAGTATGGCACCATTTGTAAATGTTTCCGGTGCTTTACGCAACTTAGCACAGGATTTAGTCAAAATATCTCACGATTTG
>Ga0105044_10006857_pt1 | contig 15692 bp, 11 predicted proteins | sample MAT01_FD_78092 | JGI IMG/M metagenome (GOLD analysis project Ga0105044, IMG submission 78092) | Freshwater microbial communities from Lake Fryxell liftoff mats and glacier meltwater in Antarctica - MAT-01 | ecosystem: Environmental > Aquatic > Freshwater > Ice > Liftoff microbial mat | place... | reverse complement strand
TGCTTGTCACGGTTGCAAAGCTGCCTCACCTTTTAAGGCTGGCGCTGATTAAGGCTGGCGCTGAGAGTTTGATTTAAGGCTTTGATCTGAGGCTTTGATCCAAAAGATTTGCTCCCAAAGGTTTGCTCCACCGACCGATACTTGTAGTGGAGATCACTGAGAACATAGTAGTTTCATGCGTTCTAAGCTAGCTGTTCTAAGTTAATAAAGTCGGGCTGCAGATAGTGTGTTTCATCTGTAGCCCGACTTTTTAAATGTCCTAGCGGAGCTTATCTCATGTTCTACAAAGCCGTGCGGCATTGACTTTAGGCTGCTGGTGCGGGGGTAAATTTGGGTTCTACGCCTAGATGGTGAAAGAGGAAGGTGTAGAGATCGGCAGTTTCTTCGATGGCCTTGCTGAGGTTGCTAGCGCCATGGCCTGATTTTGTGCCGATGCGGATGAGCACCGGAGCCTTGCCTGTTTGCTGGGCTTGTAACGTAGCCGCGTACTTGAAGGAATGAGCCGGAACCACTCGGTCGTCGTGGTCGGCGGTGACCACCAAGGTGGCGGGGTAGGCTGTGGGGCGGATATTGTGGAGCGGCGAGTAGCGATAAAGATAGGCAAAATCGTCTGGATGATCGCTAGAGCCATATTCGGCAATCCAGTTCCAGCCAATGGTGAATTTGTGAAACCGGAGCATATCCATGACCCCCACCCCTGGCAGCACGACCTGGAAGAGATCGGGGCGGAGGTTCATGACAGCTCCCATTAACAGCCCTCCGTTAGAGCGCCCTTCGATCGCCAATTTGCTGGGGTTGGTGTAGCCCTCCGCGATCAGATACTCGGCGGCGGCGATGAAGTCGTTAAATGCGACGGGGCGATGGTCGCGGATGGCGGCTTCATGCCAGGTGCGGCCATATTCGCCACCCCCTCGGATATTGGCGATCGCCACCATCATCCCTTGCTCCAATAACGCCATCCGATTGACATCAAAGGAAGGCCGCAGAGCAATGTTAAAGCCCCCGTAAGCATAGAGATAGGTGGGAATTTGCCCTGTTGGGGTCATCCCTTTTTTATGGATCAAAAACATGGGGATTTGTGTGCCATCGGTGCTGGGGTAAAACACCTGGCGGGTTTCGTAGGCACTGACATCGAAGGGAGTTTCGGAGCGGCGAAAGCAGATTGATTGACGGGTGGCGATGTCGTAGCGGTAGATCACCGGGGGCGTGGTGAAAGAGGTAAACGTATAAAAGACAAACTCATCTTCGGGTCGCCCCCCAAACCCAGAGGCGGTGCCTAACCCCGGTAGCGCAAGGATCTGTTCTCGGTCTCCGGCTTGGCTACAGACCACCACCTGGGTCGTTACATCCTTGAGGTACGTTGCAAATAATTTGCCCCCTGCCGCCGAGACACTGCGCAATGGGTCGGCTTGTTCGGGGATAATTGGCAACCAATGGGCGGGGGCGGGGTTGCTTGGGTCTATTTGGATGAGCTGGTAGTTAGGGGCGTTGTGGTTGGTCAACACAAAGAGGCGATCGCCCGCCTGACCCACCACACTAAAGCTTTCATCGGTAATGGTGGCGACGAGGGGCAAAAACTCCGTCTGCCCCGCTGCCAAATCTTTGACATACAGGGCATTGCCCAACTTGGCCTGCCCCCGATCAGAAATCGATAGCAACAAAAACCGCTCATCTTCGGTGAGATAGGCAAAGTGAAACCGCAGCGGATGCTTCGGATCTGCATATACCAACTCATCAGCGGCCTGGTCAGTGCCGAGGCGATGGTAGTAAACCTGATGAAATTCGTTGATTGATGACAGTTCTTTGCCAGGGCTGGGGGCATCGTAGCGGCCATAGTAAAAGCCCTGCCCACACCATGCCGGATAGGACACCTTGACCCAGTGCAACACCTCCGGCAAGACCTCCCCAGTCTCCACATCCAAAATGTAATAATCTTGCCAGTCAGAACTGCCTTGGGAAATGCCGTAGACCACATAACGGCCATCTAAAGACGGCTCAAAGGCTGTGAGGGTGGCAGTTTTGTCATCAGAAAAGGTGTTGGGGTCAAGCAAGACCCTGGGCGTGCCCTCCAAGCCCTGTTGCACATAGGCGACACTTTGATCTTGCAAACCGTCGTTTTTGAAGAAGAAAAAGCGATCGCCCCGTCGTTCTGGGGCTGAATAACGAGGATAGTTGAGCAACGCCTGAAGCCGATGTTTGACGGCCTCGCGATGGGGAATTTTTGCCAAATAATCAAAGGTCACAGCATTCTGAGCCTCAACCCAGGCGGCGGTTTCCGCTGATTCATCATCCTCTAACCAGCGATAGGGATCAGCCACCGCTGTGCCAAAGTAATCATCCACCTGATCGACCGTCGCCGTGACTGGGTAGGGCAAGGGCAAAGGTGTCGCAGCATCAGAGATTGGGGCATTCATAAAAGTTACCAGAAAAAATCACCCAGACAGGAGCAGAGAAGGGCAGTCCGCCTTTCCCCAATTTTGCCCCAAAACCCCAAAGCTGGCAGACAGTCTCTGGAGAGATCATCCCAGTCCTAAAAGGCAGACATCGATCGACGGGTTGGCAAGGGGCTTAAGCCCCTCGGCTGGGGTTATCTGGTCGCTGGCAAATTTCTGCTGCCGAGTACGCGGCGGTTGAGCCTTGGAATGGGACTAAAAAAAGCCTGAGCGGGTGCTTGGTGGTTCTTGTGAACCCTGGGGCGACCCGTCAGGCTGAGATTTCACCGCAAAGACCGATCGCTGCTCAATTGAGCAGGGGGCAATTGAGGTTTAGCTCTTGCCCCTTCAGCGCCTGTCCCTCTCTTTCAAAGCGTAGAATTCGAGGAACAGGAGCCTAGCGAGACTCTAAACCGTCCACACTTTCACGTCGTCAAACTTGATGACGCGGGTGTTGATGCTAGAAGACGCACCCGTTGCCCAGCCTTGCTTGTACATCCCGATCTTGAAGAAGAGAGAATCGCGATGGCGATCGCCATTGACCCCACGATCATTCACAATCTGCTCACCATCTTTCCAGACTTGGAGTTGCCCGTTGCTGTCGTCGGCAAAATTGACATGGAACGTCCAGTCAATCCATTTGCCCGCATCTTGGGTGTGATCCCCCGACCAAAAGAGTTCTCGTGAGACACTGCTGCCGTTGGGGAAATGTGCCCCTTCGATGCGCCACTTGCCATCATCGGTGCGAATGGTGAGGGCGGGAGAGGTCCAGCGGCCATTCACAGCCCCTTGCCATTGGGTGATGATGTCTTGGGTGCTGTCGGCCACATAGTCGGGCGGCAGATACATCCGGAAGCTGACCCAATGTTCTTGGAGTAGGTCTTGCCCCGTATACTTCAGCTCAGCCCGTTTGCCCTGCGCCACCATGGGATCATTTTTGCGTAGCTCAAACCGTCCGGCTCCATCTTCGACACGAAACTGGTGGGCGGCTCCAATTTCTCGACCCCATTCTGGGGCACTGGGGTTATTGAAGGAGCTAGAAAAGACCAGGCGGGCATTGGCCGGGGGGCTGATGCTACCACCGGGGCTGGGCGTGGGCGGCGTGGGCGGGGTAACCACCACCGCCGGAACTTGCACATTAAAGCTGCCTAAACTGCCAGCCGTCACAGCATTGCCGCTGGTATCTCTGACCTGATTGCCCTGCATGGCAACGGTGTAGGTGCCGTTGTCGGCGTTATCCCACGTTCCACCGGGGGCGTTGACGCGGTAGGTAGCGGTGCGGGGGGTGCCGTTGCTGCTGCTGTTGACACTCACCAAGGAAGCCAGTTGGCTAAAGCCCCTAGGCCCTGTCACCCGAACATCGCTGTTGTCAAGGGTAGAAGCATTGATGCCGCTGTTGTCGGCGTAGCGCACCGTAAAGGTATGGCTGTTGCTGCCACCACTGGTGATGCGGTTCGCGCTGAGCGTGGCCGTCGGCACCGTGGTATCAGATGGGGCTGTGACCGGGGGTGTCGTTGGCGGAGTGATTGGAGGGTTGACGGGGGGGGCTGTTGGGGGGGGGGCTGTTGGCGGAGTGACCGGAGCGCTGCCGGTAATCGGCACAAATTCGATGTAGTCGATCCGGGCGTGTTCGTCTCCATTTTCTTTGCCAATGAGTTCGATGCGATCGCCCTTCTGAATAGACACATCAGCGGCAATCACCCGCTTCACATAGCTGCCAGCACTCATGTTATTGCTGCTCCGCCCTTGATCAAACCGGGTGGTGGCAACGGTGCGATCGCCAATTCGGGTTTGCACCTCAGCCTGCCCATCGTTTTCATCGAAGTAACCCAACACAACGTTGTAGCGGCCAGAGTCACCTTTAAAGGTATCAGTGAGCCGCCCCGTTTCTGTGCGGCTACCGCCAATCAGTGAGGCCACGCGATTGCCAGAGGCCAGGGAAGAGGATTCGAGCCGATACACCGAGCGGTTCATCGCTTCAGCCTCCACGCGAATGGGGTCGCGGTTGAAGGGGGCTGGGGCTAGGGTCGGCGTGACCGGGGAAACCGCCTCAGCCGCCAGCGTTAGGGCCACTGGGATCAATTCCACATAGTCGATGCGAGCATACTCATCGCCAGCGGCTTTGCCTAGGAGTTGAATGCGATCGCCCTGGGTGAGTTGCACGTTAGAGGCCACAATCGCCTCGACCCGGTTGTTAGGGCTAATCCAATCGCTGCCGAGCTGTTGATTGAGCTGGGTTGTAGCAACAGTGCGATCGCCCACCCGCGTTTGGATCTCGCCATTCCCATCATTTTCATCGACGTAACCCAGCTTGATATTGTAAGTACCCGTTGCACCCTCAAAAATTCCGGTGGCTGTGCCGGTAGCACGCCCCGACTGCAACCGGATAAATTGGCCACCCGACCCATGCCGGTTAGACTCGCGGCTGTAGTTTTGCAACTGCAATGCCTCCGCCTCTAGCCGGATGGGAGCCAAACTAGTGGCGGCGGCGAAGGTGCCCAAGGTCAACTCACTGCGAAGCTTGGCCTCACTCACCTGGGTGTCTTGCGTTAGGGCATCTTGAGCCGATGAGCCAACCAAAGACAAAGTTGTGGCAGTTCCTAACAGTTGACTGTTATCTTGGCGACTCGCAGCCATCAGGGCACTGGGGGCACCGGTGGCACTGGCGGCCTTCGACGAATTCAGCGAGACATCTTCTGGCAGTAAAGCCGTTGCATTCAGTGGAGCTAAGGTTTTATTCCAATCGGCATCTATCCCACTCCCAACCCCGCTGACCTCTTTGGCCAAGGGCGGTGTTAAAGCATTGGATGACTGCGTGAGGGAAAGCGCACTAGCTGCACCTTGATCGAGCAAAGTTTCAGCGTTCATATGTCAAGCCTCTGAACTAACTTCAGACTATTTCTGAAGATTTCCAATAAAGCTTTCATGAAGCTGAGCCGACGACCGGATGTTTGCGGAGGGCGATCGCCAAAAATGGCTAAATTTGGCGATATATACCGAACTTAGCCATTTTTAGAAGATTTAAAATTCCGATTTCTAGTCATTATTACGGTGTATTTTTCCCAGTAAAATTGAAATATGAAGTGCAATAGAGCCAATATCTAGTAACTTTTCATCTATCCCTAAATTGTTCTAGATCGTGCCGGAGACAGCCTCGCAAAATCTACGGATTTATCCTTGATTTTTAGATGTTGCTTGTGTGTTTCTACGAGATTTTGACGAGCAATTTCTATCTCCAATCGCCGCCTCTCATCCACATCCCAATGCGATCTAAATACGGGTATCACGGCCTTTGCTGATTTCCGCAGCAACCCTGATGCATTCAGAGGATAGCGGGGGCGATCGCCCAAAACCTGCTCTTTGCGCCTGATCTCTGCGGGAGACTACGGGGCGATCGCCCCCGCCTCCACACACTCGTAAGACCACGCAAAAAGCCTGAATCCTTTACCCAGCCTTCATCATCCCTCTCCGTACCTCCGTGACTAGCGCGAGCCATCGGGTAGCCAAAAGATAAGATCTATTTTTAGGGTTTTGGGGAATGCTGAATTCCTGGCCTTGATTCCTGGTTTTGACTCTCGTAGCAGCAGGTTCTGGGTAGATCTGAGACAGATTTCGCGGCTTGGCGATCTCAGGTGCCTGAATCGTTGGCCTGAATCGTTAGCTTGAATCGGTGGCCTGAATCGGTGGCCTGAATCGGTGGCCTGAATCGGTGGCCTGAATCGGTGGGCAGAGACCGCAGGGTATTGGATAATTTATGGAGCACCCGATTAAATAGCTTGGATTTTAGGACACCGCCCATGCGCTACTGGTTAATGAAGTCAGAACCCGATGTTTATAGTATTTCTGACCTAGAGCGAGATCATGAAACCCTGTGGGATGGGGTGCGCAATTACCAAGCTCGCAACTTTATGACATCAATGGAGTTGGGCGATCGCGTCTTTTTCTATCATTCCAACACCAAACCACCGGGGATCGTCGGTTTGATGCAAGTTTCTCAAACCCAGCAGGTAGACCCCACTCAGTTTGATCCGGCTAGCCATTATTACGACCCCAAATCACCGCAGGATGCGCCCCGCTGGCATACGGTTTGCCTCCGCTTTGAGCAGCAGTTTCCTGGCATTGTGACACTCGATCAATTGCGCGAAACCTTTACCGGGGAAGAATTATGGGCGGTGCGGCGGGGCAATCGCCTTTCGGTGATGCCCATCGATGACGCGGTAGCCGAGAAGCTTATGGCGATCGCCCATCCATCCTGATCGCCCATCCATCCTGATGCCCTAAGCCCCCGGTCGAACAGCATTGCAACGACTCAAAAAAGCCATTCAGACCGAGCGACACCTGCCGCGTTTTTCAATGCTTTGGGAGGCTCATTGGGATAAATGCTCCGATCAGCCATAGCCAAAAATGCACCCCGTTTGTTTACCAGGGTCTCATGCATCTGCCAAGATTCGAGTCTAAGTCCAGGGTGCAGGGGTCGAACCTGCCTGAAGCGAATTATGAGTTCGCTGCCTAATCCGCTCGGCCAACCCTGGTTAATAGTTTTGATTTCGGTTTTTTGATTGTATCTTGAGGAAGTGAATATGTAAGATCTTTGGCCTCGGAAAACTCAGCATCTCAGTCGCGTGCCAAACCTTAGTTTGTGGAGAACACCCGCATGAAAGTGAATTCCACCATTGCCCTTACCCTAATTCTACTGTCATTGATGGTAGGGGCGGGGGTTGTGAGTGCATCTTGGGGCTACGCCATGGGGCGAGAAGCGCTCAAGGGCGTCACCCAGCCCGATGTCCGCCCTACGGCGGGTAGTGCCGAAGAGCCTCGTAGCAATCAACCCAGAGAGTTTGAAGTCATTCCCGAGGCTCAGATTCTGGAAGATGTGAAAATCCAGATGGATGGTGCCACCAGCTACCTCGCTCCGGTTGCCCCCAACGCCACTGCCTCCAAAATAGCAGAGTTGGCCAGCGGAGAGCCTTGTCTCCTTGCCTCCGTCACCCATTCCATCTCCTAGCCCACCCCTATCGTGGTTCCAATGCCACCTAGAACTTTCCCAATTTTCTCCCCATAATGATTTCCCTTGCCCAAGCAGACCCTCCTGGCAGTGTCCTCTTTCTCAGCGGTACCGACATTGCCATGCGGTTGCTCTCGGTCTTTTTGTTGATTACGATCAACGCTTTTTTTGTGGCCGCTGAATTTTCAATCGTATCGGTACGGCAATCGCGAATTAGCCAGTTGGCCTCGGCGGGCGATGTGCAGGCCAAGACCGTGCAAGATCTCCAGCGCAGCATCGATCGGATGCTCTCCACCGCGCAGTTGGGGATCACCCTCTCTAGCTTGGCTTTAGGGTGGATCGGCGAAGACACCATGGCGGTGTTGGTGTCTTCGCTCACGGAAGGCTTGTTTTCCCATGTGATCGCCATTCCCCTGGCCTTCTTCTTGGTGGCCTACCTGCAAATTGTGCTGGGTGAACTCTGCCCCAAAACCTTGGCGCTGCTCTACCCTGAGAAGTTGGCGCGGTTTTTGGGGCCTCCCAGTTTGGCGATCGCCCGCTTCTTCAACCCCTTTATTTGGGTGCTCAACCAATCAACCCGATTGCTGCTCGGGCTAGTGGGCATCCACACCCATAACCAGGTCTGGTATAGCCGCGTTACTCCCGAAGAATTGCACCTGATTATTCAAAACTTCAGCACCTCTTCTGACCTTGAAAATGACGAACGCGAGCTGCTGACCAACGTTTTAGAGTTTACCGATGTCACCGTGCGGGAGGTGATGGTGCCCCGCATCAGCATCGTCGCCATTCCCCGCACCGCCACTTTTCGGGCACTCCTACAGCAGGTAGATGATACGGGCTATTCGCGCTACCCAGTCATCGACGAATCCTTAGATGAGGTGGTGGGCACCATCTATTTCAAGGAATTAGCAGGCCCCATGGTGAACGAGCAAATCACCTTTGATAGCAGCTTCGAAACCTGGGTACGCCCCACCCAATTTGTGCCTGAACATCTTCACCTCAGTGAACTGCTCAACCTAATGCAAGAAACGGGGCAGACCCTGATGATCGTGGTGGATGAGTTTGGCGGCACGGCGGGCTTGGTCACCCTCGAAGACCTGATCGAAAAAATCATTGGCTACCCCGAAGAATCCCCAGATTCCCAAGAAGAATCACCGATCCAACCCCTAGGAGATGGGTTGTATGCGGTGCAGGCGCAAATGAACCTAGAGGAAGTGAACGAGTCTCTAGGGATTGATCTTCCCCTCACGGAGGCCTATCAAACCTTGGGAGGGTTTATGATCCATGAGTTGCAGAAAATTCCGGCTCAGGGGGAATGCCTACGCTATGGCAATTTAGAACTGACCATCGCCTCGGTGGTGGGGCCAAGGCTGCATCAAATTCAGGTGCGCCAGTTACCCCCAGAGAGCGATGCCACAACAGATGCCATAGCCTCAAAGGCATCGTCTGCCTCCCACCGCCAAGCAGGTACTACAGATTCTGCTGATTCATAGATTCGTAGCTTAGGGATATGCTTCCTGGGGGATATGAGCGCCAGTGGAGTGGCGAGCTAGGGGATCATTCTGGGGTAATCGCCCTAGAGCTTGGGTCTGTTGCGGTTGACGGAGGGCAAAGTGGCGATCGTATCGGACATCCCACCCATGGTCATGCTCATGCTCTGCCTGATTGGCTTACTGCTTGGCTAAAAGTTGCCTGAAAAGTGGCTAAAGCCATGAAGATGGGAGCTATCGCACTACGCTCACGCATCATTTTCCCCGCAGGGAAAAGCCCCGTTACCAATGGTTTTGTGATTGGGCTAGATGATTGGGCTAGATGATTGGGCTAAATAGATTGACAAGATTGGCTGTTCAGTAACGTTTGAGCTATGAATGATTCTCGTTTGATTGATCCGCAGGCTGTGGCCACCGCTCCATTGGCGGAGGTTCGGCAGGCACTGTTGGGGCTATTTGCAGAGGTTGCCTACAAAGAAGGGGATTTTGTATTGTCGTCTGGGCAACCCAGCCCCTATTACATCAACGGTAAGTTAGTGACGCTGCACCCCTGGGGCGGCTTGGCGGTGGGGCGGGTGTTGCTGGCGCAGGTGGCAGAAGGGGCGATCGCCGTGGCTGGGTTAACCCTGGGTGCTGACCCCTTGGTGACGGCAACGAGTGTGGTGGCGGCCTATGAAGGGCGATCGCTCACCGCTCTAATTGTGCGCAAAGAAGCCAAGGGGCATGGCACCCAAGCCTATATCGAAGGCCCAGCTCTCCCGGCTAATAGCGTGGTGACAGTCCTCGAAGATGTTGTGACGACGGGTAACTCTGCCCTCAAGGCTGTCGATCGGCTAAAGGCGGCGGGGTATGAGGTGCGCCAAATTATCTCCTTGGTGGATCGGCAGCAGGGGGGGGCAGAGCTGTATGCCCAGCATGGCTTGGAGTTTCAGGCGGTCTTTACGATCCCTCTGATTCAGCAAGAGTGGCGATCGCGCCAACCGGCCACGCCCTAATCTCACTGGCTGGCCACTCCTCAAAAAATAGCCCCCAAAAAGCTATCAAGGCTCTGGGGGGATGGGGCGATCGCCAAAAAATTGATGACAACAGATGAGCGCGAAGGTGCGGCGAGCTAGAGGGCGATCGCCTTTTCTTGCTGGGTTTTCAAGTTGCCAAAGAATTCGTAATGATCTAACGCTTCGAGGATGCCCCAAGAATATTGCCCATCCGCAAAGTAGATTTTGGGATACTCGCGCAATTTCTCAATTTCGGGGCTGTAGTTGCCCACCACCACGGCCAGGGTGTTCCCAGCCAGCATTGATTCATCATTGCCCGAAGCCCCGGCCACCAAAAACCGATCGATGGGGAGATCCCACTTCCAGGCACAGTAGCGAATGGCATTTCCCTTCGAAGCTCGAATGGGCAGCAGATCGAGGTACATATTATGGCTATAAATGCCATTGACATGGAGCCGATTGCGCCGCAAATGCTGCATTATGTCTTCAAAGCTAGGGGCATTTTCAGCATCGACAAAGTAGCTGATTTTGTATTTTCCCTGGGCTTCGGTGGGTTGCAGTGCGATCCCTGGCAGTTCTAGCATCGTCGCCCGGATGGCCTCGGGTTGCCAACGATAGCTAATGTGGCGATCCCAGTTGGGGTCGGGCACCACCTGAGCGCCATAGTAAATTTCGCTACCCGTCGAGGCAATCAAGACATCGGGCATCGGAAACCGCCATTCTTCGAGCATAGCCAGGGCACTGGAGAGCGATCGCCCTGTAGCGATCCCAATTCCTGTCGTTTTGCCTTGCTCATTAATGCGCCCGATCAATTGTGTCAGCGCCTCTTGGTCGCCCAACAAGGTTTCATCAATTTCGCAGACCAAATACCGATCCGCCGTCATCAAACGGTTAGTACGGGGCACATTCCAATTTGGCTCATCTAACACCTCTAGCGGCAAATAGCCCAACGAGGATCGCACCCGCCGCTGGGGCAACTGCTTCACCTGCTCTAGATAGCGCTCCACATGGCTTGGCCAAGAAAAATGCTGCTCAACGTTTTTTAAGCCGTTAGCCGACCATTCCTGCCACTGGGTTTGATCGCTTAGCGCCTTACGGAGGCTCTGCTGAATTTGGGGAATATCGAGGGGATCAATCAGCTCGCCATTGTGGCAAGCGGCCAAAATATCCCGAGGGCCCCCATCGGCGGTCGCAATGATGGGCAACCCACAGGCCGTTGCCTCAATCAGGGTCAGCCCAAAGGGTTCGGTCAACGCAGGGTTAATGAACACCCCTCGGTTTTGAGTCGTGAGGCGATAGAGGTCAGGCACTTCATCCGAGCGATGATGCTTGGGATACGCCACCTTGCCATAGAGATCGTAGCGATCAATCAGTTGCAAAATTTCAGTCATGACCCGGCGCGGCCCCGCTTCCATGTGGCTAATATTGTCGCGGTTACCCAACACCAGCACTAAATTGGCGAGCCGTTGTAGCTCTGGGTCTTCTCCGTAGGCTTTGACGAGGGTACTCACATTCTTGCGAATCGCCGGACGCGAGAGCGCCAAAATTATCGGCTTGTGTGGCTCAAACAAAAACCGCTTGAGATCTGACAAAATCGGAGGTTCTGGCCAATTGGCGGGTGGGGCATAGAACCGATCGAGCGCCACCCCAGGTGGAATCACCACCATGCGATCGGGCTGGTATTGGTCATACACGCCATATTGATTGGTCACTTCTTGGCGGGTGCTGGCAATAATGAGTGAGGCACTGGCGAGGGTTTTTTCCTCCGCCTCGATGCGGGTGCTGATGTGAAAGTGATCTTCGATGGTTTCGGGTTTGGTGCCTTGTTCGATCAGGCGATCGCGCTTCACCCGCCCCAGAGAATGCCCCGTGTGCACCAGCGGAATCCCCAGCCACCCAGCAATCCGACAACCGACATAGCCCGCATCCGCATAGTGCGTGTGGATGACATCGGGCACCCGCCCTACCTGGCGAATATGACGAATGAGTTCATCGGCAAAGCTGTCGAGGTGGGGCCACAAAACTTCCTTCCGCAAATAGCGCCGAGGACCACAGGAAAGGCGCACAATACGAACATTTTCAGAGAGCATTTCGGTGGGCTGAGCATAATCCTTGCTGACCTTGGGATCACTCACCAACCGCGTCACTAAATCTACCCGATCGACCAGAGGATTTTCGGCTAAAGCACAGGCTAACTCCACCACATACTTGGTCTGCCCCCCAGTATCCGCATCGCGGCCTAGCTCCATATCCCGTCCACGAATCAAACCATGAACACTGACCAGTAGAATATACAACCCTGGGGTATTAGACATGGTGTTTTCCCTCCTCAACAGCACAATAAAAAGCCAAATTAACTAAATCGAATCTCCTGAAATGATCGAATCTCCTGAATGGCAAATAGCTGAAAATTAAATAGGCGAAAAGTCAATAAAAAATAAATAAGTGAGAGATAGATACAGCCATAGTCACAAAATTTAGGACATATCCGCGTCATTCCCGTGGAAACGGGAATCTATGGGTTGCAAGACTCTCAAGATGGATTCCCGCCTACGCAGGAATGACAGATAAATGTCCGATGGATCATGGCTTCAGCTATAAATACAAAAGTCGCTTAAAATACAAAAGTCGCTTAGCTAAATGAAATCTGCATAAAACTATTCAATTGCCCCTATGGGCTAAATCTAAAATGAGCTAGATCTGACTCAATTCCTAAATTGAATTGCTGAATTCAATTTAGGAATCATCTGCGGGTAACGACGACTTCATGCAATGATTGGAACACCTACCCAAAACTGACAAGCCACCAAAAATGAGTTGAGAAGTGATGTCACCCCTCAACCAATGCTCTGAGGTTCTTAACCTCAAGCCACAGAAATAAAAATTCACGCTAAACCTAATAATTTATTCACTAACATAAAAACTTGAGTATTCTCTTGGTGCAATTCATCTTGGGGCAATCTAATAGAAGCGATTCAGAGGGGTAGTCTATGGCTATCAGCAACTAAATCAAAGGCTTTCATGACAGCTTTTAGTCAAGATTTTGAATACTAGATTTGACCGATCATTTTGATATTAAATGAACCTTGAAGAAGGACTAATAATTTGGGTCATTTTAACCTCCCAACACCGAAAGCAACTAGCAATGGATGGTTACAGCCTTTGAAAAAGGCCGAATTAAGCCGTTCAATTCGTAAATGCCTACAGGCTTTATTATATAGACATAATTCCTCATCTTGAGGGTGGGCGGTTTTCCGTACCTTACACGCTTGAGGGCGATCTATGCAAGGTGACTGGGCTTAAGCCTAAAATGATTGGCTCTCAGCCTAAAAAATAGGCCAACGAGTGCGCCGATCGCGCTCCGAGAAACTCCATTTAGAATCTGGATCAGTGACAGAAAAGGAGAGCCTTTAAGGTATTCCTGATCACCTCAAAGGTTGCTTATAGGAACCGTGAGGTAGGGGCGATCGCCCTACCCTCCTTCGAGTCTTAGCCTATGCCCTCAAGAATAATCTAAGCCCAAAGTTCCTTCGGCAACTTTTTCTTGAATAAATATCCGCACAAGGGCGAGTTCTTGTCGAGTGGCCTTGTGATCTTCGTTGATGATGCGGTAAATGCGATCGCGCTCTTGGCGATCGAGAATACCATCGGCAGTGGCTTGGGCGATCGCCAGTTTGAGCTTTTCTAGCAATTGCTGCTCAGTTGCTGTCATCTCCCGTTCGTTGGGATATTCTACTTGCATTCTAAGCCTCCTTTACCTGGAGATCATCTCTCATAGATATCACTCAGAGTCTCGTCTCCCAAGCAACACAATGATCCCAAAAGCAGTATTTGGCCAGGGAAACCGCATTCATTAATGAGGTTTTGTGTCACCTGCGGGTAGGCAATCGAGGGGATTGCCGATGCGCTGATCCGATGCACTGATCAGAGTTGGGTGTGAATTCTCAGCCATGCATTATTGACCATGAATTTTCGGTTGTGAGGAGAGATTGCTGTTGAGATGTATTCATAGCAACTCTAAAGCAGTCCTAAAATCATTCATAAGAGTTAGATGCTTTGGGATCAAGGGGCTAAAGCCCTTGTCTTCTCTCAACTGAAATGAAATTTCTATAGCAGCGACATCGATCCATTCAGCCATGCTAAATGCCATGGAGTTGTGCCATGGAGCTAGTAATAGGATTATCCCTTCGAAAAAAGTTCCATAGGGCTTGGGAATTTAGGCTTGAGTATGGATTTTCTATCCGTTTCTAGTATGACGCAGGCTCTTCTCTACATACCCCTTTGTAGATATTTCTACATGAGATTAGAGACCCTGAATCAGGGAAATAAAGAGACAGATCCGCCCTCATTTAATCCTCAGTGGCAAAACTGATAGACCAGAATGTCGGGTAGATAGCTGCGTTTCTCCCAAGACATTCAGTAAACTGAAGCTGAATGGACTCACCCGCTGTAATGTGCCCAATCGGGTATGACCGGAGTGAGTCCCGCAGAACTTTGCCGAACCGTTGGATTACGGAGACCCCAAAACGCATGTTGGAACTCTATCAATTTGAAATGTCCCATTACTGCGAAAAAATTCGCTTCATTCTAGATTACAAAGGCTTGCCATATCGCAAAATTGAGGTGACCCCAGGGATTGGCCAACTGGATGTCTATAAGATGTCGGGGCAGCGCCAACTCCCGGTGCTGAAGGATGGCTCGGAGGTGATTGCAGATTCAACGGCGATCGCCGAGTATCTAGAGCGACAATACCCCGATCGCCCAATTATTCCCCAAGACCCTAAACAGCGCGGGCTATGTCTTCTCATTGAGCAATGGGCAGATGAGTCGATTGGCCTCAACGCCCGCAAATGCATGTTAGGAGCGATGGGCAAAGATGCCAGCTTCCGCCAAGCTTTTTTGCCAGCGGACGTGCCAGATATGCTGAAAAGTGTCTTGGGAGCCGTCCCCAATGAATTGTTTGGGTTCTTTGAACTGGGGGCAGGGCTAGCTCCTGACGCCATGAAAGACGCCCAGGAGGCCATGAAGCGCGACCTGATCGCCCTCTGCTTCATTTTGAGCCAGCAAGCCTACTTGGTTTGCGATCAGCCGACCCTCGCTGATTTTGCAGTTGCAGCGCTCAGCATGTATCTCAAGTTCCCTGACAGCCCCGCTCTCGATATCCCCAGCGCCCTAAAAGGCAAAGGAGTTTCGGGGATCGCTGATATTGGCACCTTTGAGCCATTTTTTGAATGGCGCGATCGCCTCTATGCCGATTTCCGCCAAACCAGTGCGACCCCCTCCAGCGGCGGCAGTGGCCCAACAGCCATCAATATCGACTAACCCATCAACTACCGCCTCCATGTCGCCATCTTCTAGCCCCTGGCTGGGGGATGGCGATTAGAGCGAGAGAGAGGGCGATAGAGAGGGCGATCGCCCTTTCCCCGATCTCTCCATGCCTCCTGTCTCACAGTTCCCTCTCCTCACAGGGGTCAATATTCTCTGAATCGTCCGGGTAAACCCCATAGGCGTAGTAAGATCCCTCCAGAATGCATTACTTGATCTGTCGCCCTACCTACCGTATTTTTCCTAGGAATTAGTTAAACATTTCTTGAGAGATTGTTAGCATTACCTAAAAGAACCAGGGTTTCCAGTAGGATTTGACTGTATACACCTGTCTCTCTGGCGATTTTGGAGCATATCCATGTTTTCTGACGAAAAAACGGTTGATTCTATCGTTCAAAACGGCTACACCGTCAAAATTGGCAACTACCTTGAACAAGGCCTTGCT
>Ga0105044_10006855_pt1 | contig 15692 bp, 10 predicted proteins | sample MAT01_FD_78092 | JGI IMG/M metagenome (GOLD analysis project Ga0105044, IMG submission 78092) | Freshwater microbial communities from Lake Fryxell liftoff mats and glacier meltwater in Antarctica - MAT-01 | ecosystem: Environmental > Aquatic > Freshwater > Ice > Liftoff microbial mat | place... | reverse complement strand
TAACGGGCCTCGGCAAGTCAGCCTGGGGCGGCGTTCATCCGCATTCGCGGATTCTCTTGCCCCAGGCTGATATGCGCGAGCCTTTCAGGCTCAGTCGCAGCACTCCCTTCGTCGATCAACCCCAACACATTGAATGCACAAATGTCACCGCGCACTTCATTTGTCGATGAACCGCTGTTTTCATGGCTCGAACAATATGTCATTTGACGAATAGGACCTATTCGCTGCAATACGTGGTCTGGAACTGCCTCGACAAAGTTAAAGTAGCGATATTGAACAATCTGCGGTGGCCCCATCCATGCAGAAATTGCCGAATAGCAGCGTCAAGGCTGATTCCGTCCAGAGATCGGACGGACTTTTACAATTCCTTCGTATTGACCGCATTTCGGCAGTCTGCGAAAACCCGCCGATCCTTGAATTGCTTCAGGGACTGCATAACGCACTATCCGCCCCACGGAATCGGGGGCATCAGATTGGCAAAGGAGTGCCCTTACCGTGATGAAAATCGTCGTTGCATTGCTCGCAGCAGTCGCAGTCAATTTTACTTCCCCGGTCCTTGCTCAGGACGCGGCAAAGCCTGCCGCAGCCGAAAAGGACAAATCCCCGCACCGCGTGGGACTTGTTGATATGGCGGAAGTATTCCAGGGCTACAAGAAGTTTGAGGACATGCGTGCCGAACTTCAGGCCGAAATCGAAAAGAGTGACGCTGAAGCCAAGCTGATGGTTGAGCGCATGCAGAAGATGCAGCAGGCAATGATTGAATCCAAACTGGCGCCTGGCAGTGCTCAGTACGAACAGGGCGAAAAAGCTCTGCTGGACGCCAAGGGTGAATTCGAAGCTTTCCGGGCTGCCACGCAGCGTAAGCTGGCTCGCCGCGAATCCGAAATGTTCAAAGTGATCTATTCGGACACGACGAGCATGGTCAAGAAGTATGCTGAGTTCGCAAAATTCACCGTGGTCATTCGCTTTGACCGCAAAGACATCAACGACGAAACGGCTCCTTCAGAAGCTGTGCAGCGGATGAACAAGCAGGTTGTCTTCCATCGTGCTGAAGACGACATTACGGACGTTGTGCTGCAGACATTGAATAAGCAGTACGATTCAACTGCAGGATCACGTCCTCCTGTCAAAGGTGCATCAGCGATCTCCGATGAAGGGCGCTCAAAAGAGATTAAATAGTCGTGATCGCCGGGTCGATTGGCCAGGCTGTGGACAAAGAATCGCCGGCAGTGGAATCCTCCCGGATTTCCGCTGCCGGTTTCATGCTGAATTTTTTTGGGGGAAGCCAGCTTATGAGTTTTGAAAAGACTCACCGCTCGCAACAGCAGACTCTCGCGCGCACGGCCCTGATCGCAGGCCACGGACTTTTTCACGGAATTGATGTCAAAGTGCGTCTGCGTCCGGCAGATCCGGGCACCGGCATCGTGTTTCGGCGAGTGGACCTGAAAGATCGACCAGAAGTCGCAGCGCATGTTGACAATGTCAGATCCGCCGCACGCCGTACGGTTCTTGCATCGCGCAGCGGAGCCGTTGTAGAAACCGTTGAACACCTGATGGCCGCGCTGGCCGGGCTGCAGGTCGATAATTGTCTGGTGGAAATCGATTCGATCGAAGTTCCGGCAGTCGATGGATCCTGCATGCCGTTCTGCGAAGCAATTCTCGCCGCCGGGTTGACTCAACAATCCACTGCACGATCACTTCTCTCGGTGGAAGAATCACAGGGAGTGAGCGATCGTGCCGGTGAACAGTGGATCGAAGTCATTCCCGCGTACGACGGAAATGCAACCGTCGATTATCGACTGGATTACGGTCCCGAAGCTGTGATTGCATCACAGTCATTTTCCGTAGAACTGACACCAGAAGCCTTTCTGCGAGATATCGCCGCGGCCCGCACATTTGTGCTGCAGGATGAAGTTGCCGCGTTGCACCAAATGGGATTTGGAAGACATTTGACTGGACGCAATCTTGTGGTGTTCGACGCCGACGGCTCTGTGATCGACAACACGCTGCGTTGGCAGGATGAGCCCGTGCGGCACAAGATACTGGACTGCATCGGCGATCTGGCATTGAGCGGTCGCGTCTTTGTCGGACGCGTGGTGGCTCGCCGCAGTGGCCACAAATTGAATCATGTCATGGCCAAGACATTATCGACGATAGAAGTGTGCCGGACTTTGTTAGAGCGGGCCGCGTAGCCCCAGGTTGCCCGTGAATGAACACGTAAACTGGCGATACGGATTTTTTCCGAATTTAAGCGATCAGGATGATCCCCATGGAAACAAGAATTTCCCCGATGTCGCAGGTTGATCCGACCGCCAGGATTGGAGACGGCGTTGTGATCGGGCCGTTCTGCGTCGTTGGTCCGGACGTCACACTTGGCAATGGCACGTATCTGAAAAGTCATGTCGTGATCATTGGTCGCACCACAATCGGCAGCAACAATGGCTTCTGGCCGAATTCCGTGATCGGAGGCGATCCGCAGGACGTCAGCTGGCAGGATTCCGATACCGAAATCGTGATCGGCGACAACAATTGCTTTCGCGAAGGCGTCACCGTGAATCGTGGTGCCGAGAAAGAGGACGGAATCACCCGTATCGGCAAGGACAATCTGTTCATGGCCAACAGTCATATCGCGCACAATTGCCGAATCTTTAACAACGTGATTCTGGTCAACGGGGTTCTGCTGGGCGGGCATGTGCATGTTCACGATGGCGCAATTGTGTCGGGGAATTCCGTTGTGCATCACTTTTCCACGGTTGGCCGACTGAGCTTCATCAGTGGCGGCTGTCGCGTGCCACATGACATACCTCCGTTTATGCTGGCGGCAGGTAGCGATAACCCTGAACTGAAAACCATTAATATTGTCGGCATGCGACGCGCGGGGATCTCAAATTCCACAATTGAAGTCGTCAAAGAAGCATTTCGACTGCTGTATCGCCGTAACCGTCCCCTGAACGAAGTTCATCAATATTTTGATGAGACTCTGAATGGCGTGATTCCGATGGAACTCTCGTTGCTGCTGACGTTTATCGAAAACCAACGTGCCGGGAAACTGGGACGGGCTCGTGAAGCGGTTCGCCACAAAGCAGCCGCTGCCGAAACACAGACACACTCTTCACAGGAACGCAAGGCCGCATGAATCGAGTTAAGCTGGCAGTCGTCGGTGTCGGAGCCCTCGGGCAACATCACGCTCGAATTCTTTCCACAATGCCTGACGTGCAGCTGGTGGGTGTCGTGGATTCCCGCGAACAGCAGGGGCGCGAAGTTGCCACGAAACATGGCACGCAATGGTTTGCGTCCCCTGATCAGATTCTGCCACTGGTGCAGGGTGTTATTGTCGCCGTGCCGACGATTTACCATCAGGATGTCGGCCTCCCGTTTCTGGAAGCCGGAATTCCCGTGCTGATGGAAAAACCGCTCGCCAACAGTCTCCAGGCGGCCCAGGCACTGCAGCGGATGGCAGCGTTTCGCCGTTCAATTCTGCAGGTTGGACATGTCGAACGTTTTAATCCGGCGTTCGAGCTGCTGCAGAAAAAGATTGATCGTCCACTCTATATTCGCGCTCAGCGCGTCAGTCCCTACACGTTTCGATCGACGGACATCGGCGTTGTTCACGACCTGATGATTCATGACATCGATCTGGTGCTGGCTCTGACTGGTGATTCCATTGCAAGTGTCGATGCGTTTGGAGCTGTGACATTCGGGCCCCACGAAGACATGGCGGTCGCTCGCCTGAAGACATCATCAGGAATTATCGCCGACATCACTGCCAGCCGCATGAGCCCTGTGGCTGAACGTACAATTCAGGTTTTTTCAACAAACGGCTGCGTCACTGCGGATCTCAACAAACGTACGGTCAGTTGCTGGAAACCCGTCGCCCCGCTGGCGGCAAACCCGAGCCTTGTGCATGACATCATCGCGGCAACCCCGGATCCGCTGACACTAAAAAACGAAGTGTTCACAAAGTGGATTACAAATGAAACATTACAGGCCTCGAGCGCCGATGCACTCACGGTCGAACTTTTAGATTTTGTGCGCTGCATCCGGACAAACGCCCGGCCTCGAGTTTCCGGCGAAGACGCCGTGAAAGCCATGGAAGTCGCCGACCGCGTGCTCGCCGGAATGGCGAAATGGTCGTGGCAGGATAAGATACCGGATATTGCCGCCGCAAAGGCGGCGTAGGGCCTGCAGGCGGAGACCTACAGAGGAACCAGGCATTGCACAAGTTTTCGCACCCAACTTGTTTAACCGCGTGCCCATCGGGCCGCGTTTTACTCGCGAAAGCGCGGGGCGATGCCCACGCGGTTAAACGAAGAAACTTATGAATGGGTGCCTATAAGTGCCTGCGCGCATGAAGATCCATAAGCGATACAATGCGACGCACGCAGACATTCACTCAATTCATCAGGAGAATCCTTAATGCCTCGCCATGACGATCGGGCGTTCGATCAGTTGCGTCCCGTTCGAATTCAACGCGGGTTTGTGAAGACGGCGGCAGCGAGTGTCCTGATCGAGGCTGGCAATACGATGGTGCTTTGTACGGCCAGTCTGGAACGCACATTGCCGCCGTGGCGGAAGCCGCGGAAAGAGGGCGATATTGCTCTTGGATGGGTCACGGCGGAATACAACATGCTGCCCGGCAGTACGACGCCTCGAAAACCGCGTGACCGCAGCAAGGTGGACGGTCGCACCACGGAGATTCAGCGACTCATCGGACGCTGTTTGCGGGCCGTTGTGGATTTTGCGGCGCTCGGTGAAAACACGATTACGATTGACTGCGACGTCCTGCAGGCCGATGGAGGTACGCGCACAGCCAGCATCACGGGCGGTTTTATTGCACTGGCTGACGTCGTCCATCAACTGAATTTGCCCCGTCCGGTGCTGGTGGACACAGTGGCGGCGATCAGTGTCGGCGTTGTCAACGGCGAATCTGTTTCGGACCTGGACTACAAAGAAGACAGTACAGCCGAGGTCGATATGAATGTCGTCATGACCGGCTCCGGCAGGTTCATTGAAGTGCAGGGCACGGCTGAAGGTGCTCCGTTCAGCGAAGAAACGCTGCAGCAAATGCTGGCGGTTGGCAGATCCGGCGTTCAGCAACTGACGGCCATGCAGCGTGAAGCACTTGGCGCTGCGTGGCCAGCAACTGTAAGGCGGGCGGCAGATTAGAAACTACCAGGCCGAACAACCGGACGCTAGTGCGTGGCGGCTGATTTCATTAGCCGCAGGGCGCTAGCCCCGGTTTTCGGCGGTAACCAGAAATCTGCCGCTCGCCTGAGAGCGTCGTAAAGGTCGGTGGTTCATGCTAGGTCAAATCTGAATGAAACTCACATTTCTTGGTGCTGCCGGCGAAGTCACTGGCAGCCAGCATCTGATCGAAACGTCATCGGCAAGAATTCTGTTGGACTGCGGTTTGTTTCAGGGCCGGTCCGATGAGACGCGACCGAAGAACGAGCAGTTTCGCTGCACCCCGCAGAAACTCGATCTGGTGATTCTGTCACATGCTCACATCGATCACTGCGGCAGGCTTCCAGCGCTGTGCAAAGCTGGTTATCGAGGGCCGATTGTCAGCAGTCATGCCACGGCCGACATCGCCGACATAATGCTCCGCGACAGCGCTCACATTCAGCAGGAAGACGCGCGCTATCGACAAAGAAAGATGCTCGGTCGAAGTGGTGAATCTGAAAAGCCGCTCTACACACTTGAAGACGTTCAAAAGATGTCGAAACAGTTTGAACCGATTGCGTTTCATGAGTGGAAAGAAGTCCAAAAAGGCGTTCGGGTGCGTCTGCATTACGCGGGACATATTCTGGGTGCAGCTGTGGTTGAACTGGAATTGCTGGACGCTGGTGAAGTGAAACGTCTCGTGTTCACCGGCGATCTCGGACGTCGCAACCAGCCGATTCTGAACGACCCGGAAACTGTCGAACGCTGTGACGTGCTGATTTCTGAATCCACTTACGCCAATAACCTGCATCCGGAATCGGGCGACGTGAAAGCGGAGCTGCAACGCGTGATCTGCGAGGCATCCGCCCGGCAAGGAAAGGTCATTGTGCCCGCATTCAGTCTTGGTCGAACTCAGATGCTCGTCTATCTGCTGAATGAACTTCGCAACGAAAACTCGATGTGCCGCGTCCCGGTTTTTGTAGACAGTCCGCTGGCAACCAGGCTGACGGAAGCCCATCGGGAACATTCGGACCAAATGGATGACGACGTTCAGAAGACGCTCAAACATGATGATGACGTTTTCAGCTTCGAAGGGCTGACGTATGTGCAGTCACAGGATGAAAGCATCGCACTCAATCGCCGCAAAGGGCCGTTCGTCGTCATCGCTGCCGGAGGCATGTGCGAGAACGGTCGTGTGGTCCACCACCTGAAAAACGCCGTTTCTGATGAATCCAACACGATCATGATTATCGGATTCCAGGCAGAACACACGCTGGGGCGTCTGATCGTCGATCGACGCCCGGAACTCAATATTCTGGGACGACGGTACCCCCTGAAGGCCCGCGTGGAAATCGTCAATGGGCTGTCCGCACACGCCGATGCCAGTGATTTCCAGTGGTGGTTCGGTGCTCTTCAGAAACGAGGCGGGGCGGGGCAGATTTTCGTTGTGCATGGTGAACACAAGAGCCTGGCCGCCATGTCAAAACTGACCGAAGAATGTTCGGATCTGCCGCCTGTGATTCCAAATTTCGGCGACAGCTTTGAATTGTAGCGGTAGTCGTTATTGCTGTCATAGCTCCCATGCTTCCCATAACTCCCATGAGATTTATGGGAAGCATGGGATTTATGAATCTATGCTGCGGCTATTCTTTATCCACGACAAGTGCATGAAACTTCTGCAGTTCCACTGCGGGAAGTTTGATCACACGACGATCATACGTCATCAGTCCGTTGATTTCCGTTTCGACGTCGGTCGTCTGCGTGTAAACTCCTGCGGCAATGCCCCTCGATTTCAGGTCGGCGAGTTTTTCGCAGGAGATCTGATATCGATGTTTCAGTTCAGCGAGAGTTTTCGGCAAATCGCCGTAACCCCAGATCGCATCAGTTTCCGCCCACAGATGCCCTTTGGTCGGGAATCCATGACCGCCAAATTCGCCGACGACCTGCACAAAGTCGTGGTAGCGACGGTCGTCAAACGGGAAGGCCGGATGTGGATACTCATGGTGGTCGACAACGTCCCCCACGGGCCAGAAGTTTCCGCCACTGGCTATGTTGATAATGCGTGACGGGTCACGTTTGACGGCCCATTCGCCAACACTGGTCGTGAGGTGCTGTCCCCAGGCTTCATTGAACGGAGTCCACACGACGATGCAGGGATGAGAATCCAGTGAATCGATCATCCGGTCAAATTCCAGCATGAATTGTTCGTGAGCCGCCTCCGGCCATTCTGCATCGTGCGGATCGGGATCCAGCCGCGTCCATGCAGGATTCTTTCCACCACTCACCTGATCCTGCCAGACCATCATTCCCAGTCGATCGCAGTGAGCGTAATAGCGCCGAGGTTCGATTTTGATATGCTTGCGGATCATGTTGAAGCCTGCCGACTTAAGGAATTCGATATCGAAGAGCATTGCTTCGTCGGATGGCGGCGTGAGCAATCCGTCCGGCCACCAGCCCTGATCCAGCGGTCCCAGATGAAAGATGGGCTTACCGTTCAGTGTCATTCGCAGATGTCCGGCAGCATCGCGGGTTTTTCCGATGGTTCTAATCCCCGCGTACGACTGAACCTCATCGACGACCTTGCCGTCCTCTGACAGCAGCGAGATCTCAAGACTGTAGAGATGTGGCGAAGCGGGCGACCACAATCTGGCAGCGGGTACAGCCACCGAAACTTCAGCAGCACCACCTTTCGATTCTGCGACAGTGCGATCACCGTCACTATCACCGTCCTTCACAATTACACGCAGCGTCTTCGCTGAGCCTTTTCCGCCCAGCGCCGAACGCACCGTGATCGTGCCTTTGTCGGCGTCTGTAGCCAAATCAAGGTCTGCGATGAACTGCGACGCAACTTCTTCCAGCCAGACCGTCTGCCAGATTCCGGAGACCTGCGTGTACCAGATACCGTGCGGATTCAACACCTGCTTGCCTCGAAGTTGAAACCCTTCCGTTTCATCTTCGACTCGCACCACAAGCTCGTTATTGCCGTTCTTCAAGGCCGCGGTGACATCCACGGAAAACGGATTGTTGCCGCCTTGATGCTCGCCGACTTTCTGACCATTGACGAAGACCGCACAGCGATAGTCCACCGCTTCAAAATTTAACAGTGTCCTGTGATCCGCTTTGGGCGCTGCGGCAAACGTGCGGTGATACCAAAGGGCTTCGCCGATATCCAGCATACGCTGGACTCCACCGAGCTTCGATTCCAGACAAAACGGAACCAAGATCTTACCAGACCACTGATTCGGAGTCTGTTGCACGTCGGCCGACGTGATCGCATAGTCCCAGTGACCATTCAGATTGGTCCAATTCGCTCGTGTCAATTGCGGTCGCGGATATTCCGTCCATGCATTTTCTGCAGTGACTTCTTCGCCCCAGGTTGTGATGAGTGGCGACTTGAATGGTTCCAGATTGCGTTTTGGTCGCGGGAGTTCCGGAATATTGTCTGCATCGACCACATGCACATCGATGAATTGTCCCCCTGCATCCTGATGGCAATGCACGGCCATCACATTGACGCCTGGCTTCAATGCCGCCGCACCAGCAGCCTCTATCGGGAAGACTTCGTATTCCGAAGTCCAGCGTTGAAAGGATGCCACTTCTTTCCCGTTGATAAAAACCTGAGCCTCATCATCATGATGAATCAACAGCGCAGGTTTGACTGGCACGGCTTTGAGTTCGAACGCTTTTCGGATCCAGATGTCTTTGCTTTTCCATTCGGTCCCGATTCTCGCGCCGGGTGTGTTCTGCGTGCCGAATCCACCCGCGCCTTCGGTCCATGCCGCATCGTCAAATTCCGTCGCCTGCCAGCCATCTCCCGGAGTTTTCAGTGTGTACCGCCACGTTTCAACGATGGCATCCTGAGCGAGCACATGACCTGCGGACACTGCAAGCATGAGGAAAGCAAAGAGAGTGTGTATTTTCATGGCAGTCAATGTCCTCATGTTGAAATTTGATATTCGGCAGCAACGATCGTCCCGGCTCCGAGCATGTATGGTAACTCGCGATCTACCTCCACGCCAACAGGCTCGACGGATTGGCGTTCACGGGGTTGTTCCAACCCATCGTACCGGTGGGCTGACGCCCGACCGCTCGCCACGCCTGTTCAATTTCCAAACCGATGATGCGTGGCTTGATGACGGGACTCGCAGCGGACATTATCTTCTTCTATCCGCCAGTTATGTTTGTGCTGGGCTTCATCGCCCTGGTCAAGGGGATCATGAGGGCGGAGTGAGCGTTGGCTGTGAGACTTTGACGCCGAACCAAAGTATTACGGCGAGGACGCAAAGAAAGAGGCCGTCACTTGCGATCATGCTACACGATACACGTACCCATAACATGCCTGTTATGCCAAACAATTCCTCCGAGATAACCCGCATCGTGAGGCCGAGCATGTAAGCACCGATTGACGCTGCAACGAAGACAGTCGGGTAAATCCAAAACAAAACTCGGCGATTCAGCAATCGAAGGAAGGCGAACGTCAGGAACAGAGATGGCAGACCGTAGCATAAGCCAAAAATTATGAATCGCGGCAATGCAGAAAAATCCCAATGCATGCCTGTGGCCACCACACCCTGGCAAAGAATCGCGAGAATTCGCGTTCCCATTCCTGTAGCAAAGAGGGTCAGCGAACGCGGCTCATTTTTAACAATTTTCCAGCACAGCATGGCCGTCAGTCCATCACCGAAAGCGTCGATCACTGTCCCCACAATTGAATACCCTACACGTCCCAAAAATGGTATAACAAAATCAAGTCCTACGAGATTGATAACGCCGAAATACGCCGCTCTGAACGGCGCTGTCAGCAAAGCAGCGTATAAGCCCTGCAACAGGAATTTTGGAAGGCCGGGATGCTCCGATGGAACGTCAGTCGTCGCCGACAACCCTACAGCATTCGATGCGGCATACGGATTTTCATCGCCCGCATTCATTTCATCGTCCCTTCAAAAACTCCAGGACATCCGCCATCTGTTCGACGCTGACATCGCGCTCGACGCCTTCGGGCATGAGTGATTTGTTGGTCGTTTTCAGGTCTTCGATCTCGGCACGGAGGATCGTTTGTTCGCGGCCTTCGGGTTGGCGGAGGGTCACGGAATCTGTGGACTCCGCGATCATCAGGCCGTTGAACAGTCGACCGTCAGTGGTGACCACGATGTATTCTGTGAACTGCGGATCGACCCGGCGATTCGGATCCAGAATGTCGTAGAGCAATGCATCACGCGCTCGGGCGCGTGTGTCGCTGATGTCGGGGCCGACGTTGTGACCGACGCCGCCGATGCGGTGACACTTGCTGCACGTTTTTTCATACACCGCCGCACCGCGTGCAATGTCTCCTTTCAGGTTAAGTGCTTTTGCGTATTGATCGGCCACTTCTTTCCGATTGGCCGACACGGTGCCGCCGAAAAGCTGAATCGCCGTGGTGCGAATCGTTTCGTCCGGATGCTTCAGCAGGATTAATCGCTGGTCGATCGACACGACTGAGGATGAGATCACTCCCGCGGCCATTTGTCCTAACAGTGAGGTGACGCTTTCCTTTCGCAGCAGCAGCAGGTCCAGCGCGGCGGAACGAGTCTGAGGCTTCAGTTGATCCCAGTGCGACAGCACGATTTCCGACAATTCCGCACGCCCGCTGCGGCGCGCGGCTTCGATGGCAGCCTGCTGGCAAGCGGTGGATTCGGCAGGCTGCAGCAACGTTTGCAACGCATCGGTGAGTGCCTGTGGAGGGAGATGCGACATCAGCCCCATGGCAGCGATACGATCCGCATCGCTGTGTCCGGGATCGATGGCGGTTGCCGCTGCCAGTTGGACGACGTTCGTCACCGCCTGGATTGATTCCTGCAGGGGCTCCGGCGGCGAATGCAGCAATGCCGCGAGACTCTTCGGAACGTCGGCGTTCTGACAGCGTGGCAATCCGTCAGCCAGCCCGATCACCAGCGCGGTCTGCCACCACAGACCGGATTCCTTGCTGTCACCGATCAGCAGAGCCGTCTTTTGAAGCTGTTCGATCTCGCCCCGCGCGGCGACGTTCAGCGCGAGGCTCTTCAGAAAGTCAGCCCGGCCGGCAATCTCGGTCGCTGCGCCACTCTGCAGCACGACGACCTCTGCGATGTCTGCAGCAAGATTCGGTGCGCCGATCAACAGCGCGCGTTGTAACCAGAGATCATCGAGACAACCCGGCACGGATTTCAGCACCGCCGATTTTGCTTCTGCAGTAGTTGCGTCGAGCGACAAAAGTGCCTGCATCCTGACCTCGCCGTCCGAATCATGGCACAACATGGCGGCGACGTGTTGCAGTTCTGCGCTGTCCGGGCCGTGCGTGCGGATCAGTCTTGCCACATCGCGCCGCACGGTGGCGTCGAGATCCTGAGAGGCGATGACAAGGTCGGCAAGTGTCAGTAGTCTGAGGCCGTCCAGCGTCCACAATGCATGAAGTCGAGCGAAACCGTTCGACTGAACGTTATCCAGGAGCGCCCTCAGCTCAGTTTCAGCATCCACGCGATGCTTTTCGACAATCAGCCGTTGCCCCAGCATCCGCCGCCAGCCGTTTCCATCCTGCAACAGTTTCACCAGTTCGGCGGACGAATCCGGCGGCGAAAATTTTTCCACTGGCGTTGTATCTTCCCGAACGATCCGCCACACGCGACCGCGATCTTCGCCCGCGCGCCAATCCATCTTTGCCGCGACATCGTCAGGCACAAACTTTGGATGCTCCACCCACAGCCGATACATGTCCGCCACATACAGCGCACCGTCCGGGCCGGTCGCCAGACTCGCGGGGCGAAACCAGGTATCCGTCGATGCGAGGAAATCCGCGTTCTCCCGAGCGCGTCGCGCAGTGACAGTGCCGCCTTCCTGTTCAATGACTGATCGCGTAATCAAGTGGCCAACCGGTTCGCAGACGAAGACACTGCGATCGGATTCTTCACCGAACTGGCCACCCCGGTACGCCGTCACGCCGCAGGCCGACGTATGAGTCCCCGCATGGGACAGATAGTTACTTTTCATCGTGACCAGCGGAAACACCTGCGTCTTCTCGCCAGACGGCCCGACATCGGTGTGCCCTACGGAAACTCCTGCAAATGGATTACGACGCACAAGGTCCAGCGACAACACGTCGGTCATGATCGGGTTGCGATTCGAACTGAAGAATCGATGCCCGAAGTTGTCGATCGTATTCCCAAACTGCCCCGCGCCGGAGATGGCTTCAAACTGCATCGTATCGGGATGGAATCGAAAATCGACGCGAGGGATGTCTATCGCTTCCTTCGATTCAAATCCCGGGCGCTGGCATCGAACTTTACCGTGGCCGTACGTCAGATAAATCCAGTTGTCGAATCCCCAGCGCGGACATCCGATCTGCATTTGTGGATGAGCCGGCGTAAATCCATCAAACCAGACTTCGCGGACATCGGCGACGTTGTCACCATCAGTGTCGCACAGATACATGATTTGCGTCTCGGTGCAGGCGAGAATGCCATCGCGGAGCGCCATCAGGCTGTGACAGAACTTCAGATGATTGGCAAATACTGTACGCTTGTCCAATATCCCATCGCTGTCAACGTCTTCCAGCAGCACAACCTGCGACAATGGACGGGCATCAGGATCTTTCGGACCGACGGGGTAATCCGCGTATTCCACAACAAACATGCGTCCCAGGTGATCAAAGTCGATCGCCACTGGATCTGTGATGATCGGTTCAGCAGCGACCAGTTCGATTCGGTAACCTGGTTCGATCTGTAAGCAGGCGAGGGATTCTTGTGGCGACTTCGGCGGTTCCGTGGGCTGATCGATCCAGTGCCGCCCGCCTTGCTGGCGTTCGATAGATTTTATGAGGTCGCCACTGTTCGCTGGTGGCTGCAGCAGAAATGTGGAGAAGACCAAAAGTGTCGAAACAATCATCGGAGGGCTCCGAAGGGACAATGTCAGAACAGTTTTGACGGGGACGCGCTCGGCCAAAATGATACCTGGCAGGCGGAGCAATAAAAAGTTGCGACAGGAATTGCCGTCATGCCTCACATTTCATGGACGTACAGGATTTATACCGCGCGCGGTTGAGGATGGCACATTCGTTTAACGGCAATACCGTTCAATTATTCATAGTAGCGGGCACATTCCATGTGCCGCAGCCGCAATAAGAACGGTGTTTTCGCAGGTTGGCGGACGGCACACGGAGTGTGCCTGCTACTTTTTGAACGGTATTGCGGTTAAACGAGCCAAAGCAACCGCATGCCACAGTACGGAGGCACGACTTTCGCTTTCATTCGGACCGGATTTTCTGGTTCCGGATGTGGCGGATGCAGCAACCTGGTCCGACTTTAAGACATATTTAGCACGTCCAGGCGCTTGAATCGAATGCAAACGGTTGGCAGAATTCCAGTCCTCTGTCAGATGCGTTGTGTTTACAGCAATGGTATTCTGGGGGGATTGATGCAGATGCGATTGGTGTTTTTGCGGTTGTTGCGAAGGTCGCAGGCCGGAAACACATCAAAAATCTGCACCACTGATGGCGAGCGTCTTGTCTTTACATTCGAAAGAGTCCGAGGGTTGCAATGAAGTTTCTTGAAGGACATACGGTCGGCATCGACCTGGGCACAACTTACAGCGCGATCGCGATGCTGGACCACGACGGCAACCCCGTCGTCCTGAACAATGCAGATGGTCGTCCGATTACGCCATCCGTGGTGTTACTGGACGAAGACCGCGTTGTGGTCGGGCCATCATTCGAACGTATTGCAGTTGCGGATCCAAAGTCGATCGTCGAAGCAATCAAACGTGAAATGGGCAACAAGAATTTCTTTGTGGTGTATCAGAACAAGAAGCTGACACCGGAATTCATATCTGCATTGATTCTGAAAAAGATGAAGCAGGACGCCGAGAAAATTATCGGGCCGATCGCGAATGCCGTGATCACGGTGCCATACTACTTCAACGACGTGCGCCGCAAGGCAACTCAGGACGCAGGGCGCATCGCTGGTCTGAATGTGATTGACATTATTAACGAGCCTACTGCGGCAACTCTGGCATACGCCTGGAGCCGTGGTGAACTGGGGCGCGCTGATCTGAAGTCAGATGAGCGTACGATCCTGGTGTATGACCTCGGAGGTGGCACGTTCGACGTGACCGTTGTGCGATACACACCCACGACCTTCCGCGTGCTTGCAACGGACGGAGATGTAATGCTCGGCGGTCTGGACTGGAGTAAGCGACTGTCCGACCATCTTGTGGAACAGTTCAAACGCAAGTTCAATGTCGATCCGAGTGTTGACGCTGAAGCGATGCTTACGTTTCAACAGGAAGCCGAAGACGCAAAACGCGATCTGAGCACAAAAACACAGGTGCCGATCAGCGTGTACTACAAGGGCAATACACTATCGGTTTCGTTGTCGCGAACCGACTATGAACGCATGACGGCGGATCTGTTGCAGCGCACGAAGGACACCACCGAACTTGTACTTCAACAGGCAGGTGTGACACCTGGAATGCTGGACGAACTGGTCCTGGTGGGTGGTTCAACCTACATGCCAGTGGTCGAACAGATGCTGCGGGAAGTCTGCCAGAAGGAACCGTCACGTGCTTTGGCACCTGAGCGGGCGGTGGCAGAAGGAGCGGCAATTCATGCGGCGATTCTGCAGGCTCGGCATGGCATCAATACGGGTGGTATCGTGGATGCGATTCAAAAGCGGCTGAACGCCGTCAGGACAACCGACGTGAATTCGCATTCACTGGGCATCAAGATCAGCGATCCGAAAGACAAATCGCGTAAGATCAACCACATCATGATACCGAAGAATTCGCCTGTCCCGAACAGCGTCAAGCAGCGTTTTGGGACAAACAGCGACGGCCAATCCCGGATTCACGTCGAAATCCTGGAAGGCGAGGCGATCGATCCGGCTGCGTGCGAACTGATCGGTGACTTCCGCGTTTTCAACCTGCCGGCAAGTTTGCCCAAAGGATCTCCGATTGAGATCACTTATGCTTATGACGGATCGGGACGCATCAGCGCCACGGCGGTTGAACTCACAGGCAACAATCAGGCCAACGCAGAAATTGTCCGTGAAGGCGGAATGCAGGAAGTCGATATCAAGGACGCATTGAAAACGTTGTCGAGCGAATACGAAGTGGAATAATTCGCGGTGTCGCGAATGCCGGACAGACAGCAGCCGTCGGATTCACCTGAATCCGGCGGCTGTTGTTACGTAGGATGGACATTCATGTCCGTCACTTGGCGATCTCGATGATATCTGGTGCAGGCCCGGACAAGAGTGTCCTTGCGAAAGGAATCAAACATGCAAACACTTGCCGACGTGATGATGGAACTGGAATACATCGATAAGATGATCGCTCGGGGGAACGCCGGAAAGAAGCGAAAGACGGTGAAGTGCTGAGTTCTGCTGCTCCTGCGGCCATCAGTGCTGCACCACTTTTCGCAGGACCAGAACCCCGGCGACACCGATGATCATGTTGGGGACCCACATCGCCCACCATGGGTCCAGTGTGCCAGTCTTGCAGAGATTCATCATCAGGAACATCAC
>Ga0105044_10006854_pt1 | contig 15693 bp, 15 predicted proteins | sample MAT01_FD_78092 | JGI IMG/M metagenome (GOLD analysis project Ga0105044, IMG submission 78092) | Freshwater microbial communities from Lake Fryxell liftoff mats and glacier meltwater in Antarctica - MAT-01 | ecosystem: Environmental > Aquatic > Freshwater > Ice > Liftoff microbial mat | place... | reverse complement strand
TGCGGACGCGATGCGATGGTACGGGAGGTGGGCGGCCGCGAGCCGCGACGTGTAGTGCGCCGCCGCCCGGTCGGGGCCGGCGAGGATGGCCTCCGCAGCGGCCCGCCCGCTGCTCATCGCCTGCGAGATCCCCTCGCCCTGGAGCGGATTGACGAGCCCGGCGGCGTCGCCGACGAGCAGCACCCGGCCCGCGGCCGGAATGGTGCCGACCATCCCCATCTTCAGCCACCCGCCGAGTCGGGCAGCTGGTGGCGAGATCGTCGACGCCGGCGAGGCCACGAGCAAGCCGAGTCGTTCGAGGTCGCGGAGAAAGGCCGGGAGCAGGCGCACCGCCGACGTCGCGGCGGTCCGGTCGGTCAGCGTTCCGATCCCGAGACCGACGTTGGCCCGACCGTCGGGCCCGGGGAACAGCCAGCCGTAGCCGGGCAGCGCCCGCCACCGTCGCGGTTCCCACAGCACGATGTGGGGTACCTCGACCGGGTGGTCGAGGTAGCTGCGGATGGCGAAGCCCCACATCACCCGCGTTCGATCGACCAGTCCGGCAACATCCGCGACCCGACTCGTCGCGCCATCGGCTCCGATCGTCGTGTCGGCACGCAGCTGCAACCCGTTCCCGAGCGCGAAACCGTCGATCCCGTACGCACCGTCGAGGGCATCGACGGCGTGGCCGTCAACCGGCTCGGCGCCGGCCGCGATCGCCGCGTTGCGCAGCGCGTCGTCGAACGCGGCGCGGGGAACCGCGACGGCGTGATCGGGGTAGGTGAGGCCGGCAGCACACGGCAGGCGGACCCGCCGCCCGGTTGGTCCGACGACCACCATGTCGCCGACGGAGAGGCCACCCGGCACCGAGACGTCGAGGTCGTCGAGGATCTGCAGCCCGCGCGGACCGACGAGATCACCGCAGGCCTTGTCGCGAGGAAAGGTCGCCTTGTCGACCAGCGCCACACTCGCGCCGGCGCGGGCGAGGACGAGCGCGGCGATGCTCCCGGCCGGTCCGGCGCCGATGATCAACACATCGAAGCGTTTGTCGCCCACCGGAGCCTCCGAGCTGCAGTCGGCCTACTGTATGTGGCATCACCGGAAGCAGGAGTGCGATGCGCGATACCGCCAACCCCGACCGTGTCGCGCAGGAGCTCTTCGACGAGCTCCCCGCTCGGTACGATCGACTCGCCGAGGTGCTGTCGTTCGGTCAGAACGGTCGGTGGCGTCGTGCGGCGGTCGATCACATCGCTCCCGACGATCCGGGGTTGGTCCTCGACGTGGCGTCGGGCACCGCTGGTGTGGCCATCCAGTTGAGTCGGCGAACCTCGGGGCGCGTCGTCGGTCTCGACCTGACCGAGCCCATGTTGCGGCGCGGCCGCGACAACGTGGCGAGCGCAGGGCTCGGCGAGCGGGTGTCGCTGACCGTCGGGAGCGCTGAAGCCCTTCCTTTCCCCGACGAGGTGTTCGACGGGCTCGTGTTCACCTACCTGCTGCGCTACGTCGGCGATCCGCAGGCCACCCTCACGGAGCTGGCGCGCGTGGTGCGTCCGGGTGCGGCGGTCGCGAACCTCGAGTTCTTCGTTCCTCCCAATCGTTTCTGGCGATTCTGGTGGTGGCTGTTCACGCGCTTCGTCCTCCCGGCGGCGGGCTTCGTGACCGGAGGACGAGAGTGGTTCGAGGTCGGACGATTCCTCGGACCCAGCATCTCGGGCCACTACCGCCGCTACCCGTTGTCGTGGCACGTTGCCGCGTGGAAGCAGGCAGGATTCGACGAGGTCGGTGTGCGGATCATGAGCCTGGGCGGCGGCTTGGTGATGTGGGGGAGGAGAGCCGGTGGCAGCCCCTGATTCGCGACCGGCCTACTACGCCGCCGGTTCCGGGGGGTGGCGAGACTGGTGGACGCTGCTCCATCCGCCCTACACCGCCTGGCACCTCGCGTACGTGGTCATCGGTGCTTCGCTCGCACCACAGGTCGACGCCGGCCGACTGGTGGCGACGTTGCTGGCTTTCTTCTTCGCGGTCGGCGTCGCGGCCCACGCCCTCGACGAGCTGCACGGTCGCCCGCTGCGCACCCAGATACCGAGCAGTGCATTGATCGCGGCCGCGATAGTCGGTCTCGCCGCCGCCTGTGCCCTGGGGGTCGTCGGTGTGGCGGTGGTCGGGTTCGAGCTCGTCCCGTTCATCGTGATCGGACCGCTGCTCGTGGTCGCCTACAACGCCGAGCTGTTCAACGGGGTGGTGCACACCGATACCGGCTTCGCGCTGGCGTGGGGCGCCTTTCCCGTGCTGACCGCCTACGTCGCGCAGACGTCGAGTCTGGGGGTCGCGGCGGTGATCGCCGCGACCGGCGCGTTCGCGCTCTCGCACGCGCAGCGGTCGTTGAGCACGCCGGCGAGGATGCTGCGGCGCCGCGTCCGTCACGTCTCCGGTTCCGTCGTCTTCCTCGACGGGACCACCCGTCCGCTCGACTCGGCGATGCTCCGCGCGCCATTGGAGCGCGCGCTGCGGGCCATGTCGTGGAGCGTGGTCGCGATCGCGGTGGCGCTTGCGGTCGCCCGCTTGGGCTAGTCGCGCGACTCGAGATCGAGTCGGAAGCCGGCCACGGTCGCGTCGACCACACGATCGTGGCCCCAGAGCAGGAGCGGGCGGGCGACCCGGTTCGCGATCTGCATGGTCCGCTGCATCATGCTGACGGTCCATGCTGCGGTGACGAGCGTGCCTTCGTCGTCGGCGGTCAGGACGAGGTGGGCCGTACCCTCGAGGTCGCCGTGGACGGTCGCGTCGATCGACGACGCCTCGACACACTCGTCGAGCACGACCTCGACGCGCATGCGGTAGGGGAGCGGCGGCGAGACCACGCCGCTGAGCACCGTGCCGGGGGTGAGGCCGTCGCCGTCGATCCGGAACTCGCCGAGCCATGCGCACCGGCGCGCCAGGGCGTCGGTCCTTGCGATCGACGCCCATACGGCGTGAGGCGGAGCGGCGATGAGGAAGTCTCGGCAGAACTCGATGCTCGGCGACGAGTCGGGCGAGTCGTCGCCTCGGCGCGCCGGCGTACGCATCGCCTCCCGAGGGTCAGGCTTCGAGGAGCTCATCGGGCGAAACCCACTCGGGCATCGAGTCCCGGTGCCAGAGGCCCAATACGACGCCGAACCAACGAATCACCATGCATGGCCACTACCCGTTCTCGGAGATTCCAAACGACCACTACCAAAGGACCACTCGGAGAGCGAGTGGAAGAGGATCGCCGCGTCTTCCCGACCCATGCGGAAGTAAACCTCGGATTCGGGTGTGGGGCCGATCGGAATCGGATATCACCCCAGAGACAAGACCGACTTGTCTACAGAAGCAGCGAAGTGACCTTGGAGGCTCGACGTGAGCATTGATGGCAAAGCACTTGAGAGCTTGTTGGAGGAATCGCAAGATCTCCAATCCGACGCGATGCGTCAGGCCACCGCAAGCATTCCCGACCTGCGTGATGTGGCAGCAGACCGCCGGGGGGCCGAAGTAGACCCCGCAGCCGTCGATCGCCTCAACACCGGGAGGCTCAGTCTTCTCGAACGCCTCGGCTTCGGTGAGGGCTCCTCCACCGCCAAGCGCGGCCTGTTCGCCGGCGGAATCGGTGCGGCAGTGGCGGCCTTGCTCGCAACGCCCGCCTCGGCCGAGAGCGACATCGACACACAAATCCTCCAGACGGCTTCGTCGTTGGAGATCCTGGCGATTGCGACCTACGAGGCTGCGCTGACGTTGCCGTTCATCAAGGACGGCAACCCGGTCATCGTGACCTTCGCCGAGACGACGAGGGATCAGCACGACGCCCACAACAAGGCGTTCCAGGCCCAGACGAAGGCGCTCGACGGCACGGTGCAGGACCAGCCGAATCCGAAGTACGCCCCGGTCGTCGAAGAGGCCAAGCCCACCCTGGTAGCTCCGATCGACGTGGTGAAGCTCGCCGCGACCCTCGAGACCGTCGCGACCCAGACCTACCTGTCGGATCTCGCCATGTTCACCGACGCGAAGTCGAAGGAGATCATGGCCAGCGTGATGGGGGTCGAATCCCAGCACCTCGCGACGTTGCGGGCCGTTGGTGCCCTCCTCGAAGCGGGAGCCGACAACCTCATCGCGATCCCGGTCGACGCAGCTGCGCTTCCGGCAGTGGCCGGCAGCGTGGCGTTCCCAGAAGCATTCGAACCCGTCACGATGGCGAGTCCGCCCCAGGAAGGTGCAGTCAAATGAACGACGACATCCAGCACGACGACGTCCGACGCAGTGAGCCGTCCCGAGTTCCGGGCTCGTTCTCGAGGCGTGGCTTCCTGATCGGTACCGGGGTGGCCGGCGCAGCGGTCTTCGTGGCCGCCTGCTCGTCGGACGACGACTCGTCGACCTCGACGAGCGACTCGACCTCGACGACGAAGGCGGCTGCAGGAGCCAACGACGATCTCGCGACGGCAGCGTTCGCCGCGAGTCTCGAGGTGCTCGCGGTCGGTACCTACAAGGCGGCGCTCGATGCCGCCACGGCGAACAAGCTCGGTGCGGTTCCCCCGGCCGGTGCGACCTACGTGCAGACCGCGTTGGACCAGCACCAACAGCAGCTCGACGCGTGGAACGACGTCGTCACGGGTGCAGGTCAGCCCGCGGTGACCGAGCCCCCCCCGGACCTGAAGGCCACGGTCGACACCGAGTTCGCCAAGGTGACCGATTTCGGGGGTGCCGCCAAGCTGGCGCTCATGCTCGAGCAGATCGCAGCCGCGACGTACCTGAAGGCGATCTCGACCTTGCAGGGCGACGACGCCATCCAGCTCGCCGGGTCGATCAACATCATCGACATGCAGCACCAGTCGATCCTGTACTACGTGCTCGGCCAGTACCCGGTCCCCGACACGTTCGCCAAGACCGACATGGCGGCCAGCCCCAGCTGACCCCGTTTCGTTCCGATTCGATGCCCCGCCTGCAGCTCCAGCGCTTGGCGGGGCATCGACGCGTCCGGATCCCTCGTCAGCCCTTTCGGAGTGGGTCGCCGAGGACCTCCTGCGTTGCGAGTCGACGGGTGGCGATCGCCTCGGCGACCTCAGCCAGGCGGAGCTGGTGGTTGCGGGAGTAGAGACGGAGGGCCGAGAACGCCGCGTCCATGTCGAGGTCAGCGCTGGCGGCGAGGATCCCCTTGGCCTGCTCGATGAGCACCCGGCTGTCTCGGCGGTCGGGCCTTCGCTTGCCGGCCCGGTCGATGAGGAGGGTAGCCCGGCCCTCCTGACCGTTCGTTCGCCCGGCGGCGGTTGGCGCGATCAGTCGGCCCGCAGGGTGTCGAGGAACGAGACGATCGCGTCGTTGAACAGGTCGTTGCGGTCACCTGCGACCATGTGGCCGGCACCGGCGACGTCGACGAGCTGCGCATGGGGGACGAGCTCGAGCAACTCCTGCGCGCCTTCCGCGCTCAACAGATCGCTGATGCGGCCCCGCACGAGCAGCGTCGGAAGGGTGATGTTCCGGGCCGCGTCGGCGAGGCGGTCGCCGTCGACGAGAGACGAACGGGTCTCGTCGGGCGAGCCGAAGCGTCCGCTCACGAACCGGGGGTCCCAGTGCCACGCCCATCGACCGTCGGCCCGTTGGCGCATGTTCTTCTTCAGGCCGGACAGATCCTTGGGCCGGGGTCGGTGCGGGTTGTACGCTTGAATCGCGTCGGCGACCTCCTCGAGGCTGGCGAATCCGTCGAGGTGACCGGTCATGAACTCGCCGATACGGGCGACGCCGGCCGCTTCGATCCGAGGTGCGACGTCGACGAGCACGAGGGCCCGTGCGACCGGTGGCGGTGGCGTCTCGGCGATCGCGGCAAGCGACGCGATCCCTCCGAGCGACGCACCGATGAGCACCGGCGGCTCGGGCAGCGACCGCGAGACGCTCACGACGTCGCGCGCGAACGCGTCGAGGGTGTAGTCGCCGTCGGGAGCCCACGCGCTGTCGCCGTGGCCGCGCAGGTCGACGCTGTAGGCGCGCCAGTGTGCGGCGAGGTGCGAGAGCGTGGTTCCCCACGCATGGCGAGTCTGGCCGCCACCGTGGAGGAGCACGACCGGAGGTGATCCGGGATCTCCGGTGACGTCGGCCGCGAGCACCAAGCCGTCGGCACCGGGAAGGGTGATGGTCTCCATGGGCGCAGCACGGTAGAGGATCGACGGCACGCTGGTGCGCAAGGCCGGGGTGATGGGCGTCGTCGTGCTCGGCGGAGTCGTCCGAAACGGAGACTCCATCGAGGCCGCGCTGCCGCCCGGCGCTCACGAGCCGCTTCGCCCGGTGTAGTGCAGGGTCAGGCCGACACCGCGATTCCCAACGAGTCGGCGCCCTCGAACTTCGGTGCCCCCTGTTCGTAGAAGACGTCGAGCTCGGTGATGGTGAAGCCGGCCGACGTCAACAGCTCGACGATGGGTCGGGTGAGGTGGCAGCCGCCGAGCAGCCGCTTCTGGAGCGGCTCGACCCGATGCTGCCAGCGTCGTACGGCTTCGTCGGGAGCCAATCCGTGCTCGACGAAGTGCAGTGTTCCTCCGGGCTTGAGCACACGGCGAATCTCGGCGAGCGCCGCCTCGACGTCGGGGATGGTGCACAGCGTCCAGGTCGAGAGGGCCGTGTCGAAGCGGTCGTCGGCGAACGGCAACGACTGGCCGTCGAGTCCTGATCGCTCCACCGGGATGCCCGATGCGGCAAGGCGTTTCGCGGCCAGCTTCCAGCCGAGATCGGCGGGCTCGACCGCGACGACCCGACTGACCGTCGCGGGGTAGTACGGGACGTTGTGACCCGAGCCGAAGCCGAGCTCGACGACTTCTCCCGAGAGCCCGTTGCACACTCGTTGTCGCAACGGCGTGGCGACCTTCGCGCCGCACGCGACGTCGATGATCCGAGGTAGGACCTGCTCACCGTAGAAGCCCATGGATTCCTCCCCGCTCGCGCATACCTTACGACTGCAACGTTCGACCGGTTGCGGTGACTGCACGGCGCACGCAACCCGCCAGGGGGGAGCAGGCATGCAGGCAGTGAAGGTGGCGACCTGGAGCGAGGCGGCCGCCCGGTGCCGCCACCGGGGTGCGCTCCTCGCCGACGGGTCGGTCACGCCATGATCGAGTTCCACAAGGTCGCCGAGCTCGACGATCTCGAAGACGGACGCGTCCGCACCGTCGTTGTCGGCACCCGAACGTTCGCGCTCACGCGCGTCGGCGATCGCTACGGCGTGCTGAGCAACCACGGCGCAATTGCCGCCGCGGTCGCGCACGACGGCCCCGCGCTCGTCGAGGTGATCACGGACCTGGAGTCGGTCCAGGACCGCAGCAACTTCCAGAAGGCCGGCTGTAACGTGCCGACTCCGCCGGAGACCAACCGGCTCGGGGGATTCGACGGAGCACGGCGGCCGGACATGCACTGCAACCAGTTCGTGGAGATCGTGACCGACTACCTCGACGGTGCTCTGGCGCCCGTCGAGATGGCCGGCATCGACGCGCACGTCGGCGCGTGTACCGGGTGTGTACGTGTGCTCGATCAGTTCCGTGAGACGATCCGCCAGTCCGGGCGTATCCGAGAGCGGGATGTCGAGCGGATGGACCCGGCGGTGCGGGATGCACTGACGGACGCGTTCACCCACCACCTCGGACCGGGAGCCTGACCATGGTCGACATCGCGGCGATCGATCCCCTGCGGGAGGCGCGTGATCGCGTCGAGGGGCGCTACGACGTGCGGGTGCTCGAACCGTCGCCGCCGGCCGACGCGACGTCACCGTGGTTCGCCGACGATCCGGTGGCCGTCGACGGCGTCGCCGCCGATACCACGATGGTGACGCCGTTCCCGTCGGTCGGGATCACGTGGGACGAGCTCGCCCGCAACGAACCGGAGCTCGCGACCTGGTGCGCCGATCGCTGGCTCGGCGCCTGGCGCCGCCTCGCCGCGGTGACCGACCCGGCGGCGTTCGCGGCCACGCGCACGAGCTGGCACGCGCTCGCGGAGCACGTCGTCACGCCGGCGAGGCACCGCGCCAACGGCAAGATCGGCCTGCGCTACACCCGGGCCGGATTCGGCACGCCGTTCTTCGGCGCCGACGAGCAGGTGCGCGTCGCGGGTGAGGTCCTCGTGGTCGTCAGCGGCGAGAGCGCCACCATCCATCCGATCACGACGCTCGGCGACGCGGCCGAAGCCGTCGGGATCGAGGCCGGCGCGCCGATCGACCTCTTCACCCCGACGACGCCGCTCGACGTCGACGCGCCCCTCACAGTCGATCCGACGGCGGCGCGGTTGCTCGGCGACTGGTTCGGGTTCGGGTGCTCGGTGCTCGAGGTCTTGCGAGCGGGCGCCCGACCCGACGACGCTCCCACCCGGGTGCAGCTGTGGCCCGAGCACTTCGACCTGTCGATCGACATGGGTTCGGAGGCGAACGGTGCCCGCGGGACCTACGGCGCCTCGCCGGGTGACGCCGCCCATCCCGAGCCCTACCTGTACGTGACGCACTGGGCAGACAAGCCCGACCACCCGATCTGGAACGACACCGCTTTCCCGGGTGCGAGCCTGCCGCTGTCGGCGTTGGCCGACACCGATCGGGCCCGCGCCCTGGCGTTGGCCTTCTTCGCCCGGGTCCAGGCCGTCCTACGCGACCAGGCGACCTGAATCGAGCCGACTGAACCGAGCCGGCTGCTCAGAGCCGGGCTGATCAGAGGTCGGGCTGATCAGAGGTCGGCGGCCTCGAGGAGCCGGAGCCAGACCTCGCTCACCGTCGGGAACGACGGGACCGCATGCCACAACGTGGTGAGCGGCACCTCGCCCGCGATCGCGATCGTCGCCGCGTGCAGCATCTCGCCGACGGCGTGCCCGGTGAAGGTCGCACCGATAATCACACCCCGTGCTTCGTCGATCACCAGCTGGCTCGTGCCGGTCATGTGCTCACCCGAGACGGATGCGCCCGCGACGTCGCCCGTACCGAACGACACGACGCGGACGTCGAACCCGCCGTCTCGCGCCCGTTGTTCGGTGAGGCCGACCGCAGCGATCTGCGGGTCGGTGAAGGTGACGCGAGGGACCGCCCGATGGTCGGCCCACGCCTCGGCGTCGCGACCCAGGATGACGTCGGCCGCAATCCGGGCCTGGTACTTGCCCATGTGGGTGAGGAGAGCCCGCCCGTTCACGTCGCCGACTGCATAGAGCCAGTCACCCTGCACTCCGCGCACTCGGAGCTGGTCGTCGACGTCGAGCGAACCCTGCGCGTCGAGGCCGATCGTCTCGAGGCCGAGGTCGGCGGTGTTGGCGCGTCTGCCGACGGCGACGAGGATCTCGTCGGCTTCGATCTGCCGACCGTCTTCGAGAACACCGATGACGGGTGCGTCGTCGGAAGCGCGTTGTACCTCGGACATCCCGACGCCCACGATCACCTCGATCCCGTCGTCGCGCAACGCGTCGGCCAGCTCCTCACCCGCGAACGGCTCTTCGTTGGCAACGAGGCGGGGAGCCTTCTCGACGATGGTGACCTGTCCGGCACCGAGGTGACGGAACGCTTGGGCCATCTCGACGCCGATCACCCCACCGCCGAGCACGAGCAGGCGGTCGGGGACGTCGTGGGCACCGGTGGCCTCGCGGTTGTCCCAGATGCGGATGTCGCGCAGACCGGGGATCGGCGGGACCGCCGCTGCCGTCCCCGTGGCGATCACGACCGCGGTGCGCGCTTCCAGCTCGATCGTCGAACCGTCGCGGTGCGCGACGTCGACGCGCCGTTCGCCGGCGAGTCGGCCTGCACCCCGGACGAGCGTGATGCCGTGGTCGTCGAGCCACGGTACCTGGCCGGAGTCGTCCCAATTCGAGGTCATTTCGTCGCGTCGGGCGAACGCAGCCGCGGCATCGAGCTCGCCGGTGACGGCTTCGCGGGCTCCGGGAACTCTGCGGACCGCGCCGAGCACCTCGCCCGGACGGAGCAGCACCTTGCTGGGGATGCAGCCCCAGTAGGAACACTCGCCACCGACGAGCTCGCGTTCCACGATCACGACGCTCAGTCCGCCGTCGGCGACCCGGCCGGCCGCGTTCTCGCCTGCGGGCCCACCGCCGATCACGATCACGTCGTAGGTGTCCATCGGAGCCTCCATCGCCAGCACACGGGAACGTGCCATGGTGGCATCGATGAGCGCCTCGCCACCGATTCCAAGGGTTCCCCTGTCGGTACCCCCTCGGATCGCCGATTACGCCCTGCTGTCGAACTGCCGGGGCAGCGCCCTGGTGAGTCGGGACGGGTCGATCGACTGGACGTGCCTCCCGGCGTTCGACTCGCCGGCCCTGTTCGCCCGGATCCTGGGTGAGCCCGGAGGGGCATGGTCGATCAGACCGTCGGACCCGTTCGAGAGCGGTCGGGCCTACGTCGAGGACACGATGGTCCTGCAGACCCGATTCCGGACCGAGACGGGGACCGCGCGCCTCACCGACTTCATGCCGCTGCATCCCGACGATCGTCACAACGACATCGGACTGCACTCACCGGCAGGCCTGTGCCGGATCATCGACGCGGTCGAAGGTCGTATCGCGTTCGACCAGGAGATCACGATCCGGCCGGAGTTCGGGCTCACGACCCCACTCGTCCGCCAAGACGGACCCGGGATGTGGCTCACGCGCGGTGGACCCATCGCGGTCGCGATCTCCACCAGCGCGATGTTGACGCTCGACGGCGCGAGGCTGGTCGGCCGACTCGAGCTGACCGCAGGCGACATGGTCACGTTCGCGTGCGAGACGCACGACCCCTGGGGTGGCGAACCTCCCTCCCGTGAGCTCGACGACGTTGTCGCCGCCCGCGACGTCGCCATCGACGGTTGGCGATCGTGGGCCGAGAAGCTGGTGGGCTACGACGGTCCCTACCGGGCGCAGCTGCGGCGCAGCGCGGTGGTGCTCCGGGCGCTGAACTACGCACCGACCGGAGCGATCGTGGCCGCGCCCACGACGTCGTTGCCCGAGGAGATCGGCGGGGTGCGCAACTGGGACTACCGCTATACCTGGGTACGTGACGCCAGCTTCACGATCGGTGCCCTGGCGGCGAGCGGCTGCGGGTTCGAAGCCTCGAAGTTCTTCGAGTTCTTCGTCGAGACCACCGCGGGGAGCCTGGCCGACGGCCAGGGCCTTCAGATCATGTACGGCATCCGGGGGGAGCGGTTCATCCCGGAGCACGAGCTCACGACCCTGAGTGGACACCGGGAGAGCCGGCCGGTACGGGTGGGCAACGGTGCGTGGGACCAGACCCAGCTCGACGTGTACGGCGAGTTCCTCGACGCCGCGTGGCGCATCTCGGAGCTCGGGATCGACATCGGTGCCGAGGGGTGCTCGTTCGCGGGCGACATCGCCGACCGCGCGATGTTGCGCTGGAACGACGTCGACGAAGGTATCTGGGAGGTGCGCGGCGGTACCGGCCACTTCCTCTACTCCAAGCTCATGAACTGGGTCGCCCTCGATCGGGCGGTGCGCTTGGACGCGAAGCTGGGTCCGTCGGCGGACCGACGCGACGCGTGGGCGACCCAACGCGACGAGATCCGCGACGCGATCCTGACCGAAGGCTGGAGTGAGCGGGCCGGCGCGTTCACCCAGGCGTTCGGACGCGACGACCTCGACGCCTCGGTGCTGATGATGCCGATCGTGGGGTTCCTCCCCGCGACGGATGCACGGATGCGGGCGACGATCGAAGCGGTCGCGGAGCACCTCACCGACGATCACGGTTTCGTCTACCGGTACCTCAACGAAGACGGCCTTCCCGGCCGCGAAGGGACGTTCGGGATCTGCACCTTCTGGCTCGCACAGTGCCTCGCACTGGCGGGGGAGGTGGACCGCGCCCGAGCGTTGTTCGACCGGATGGCCGGCTGCGCCAACGACGTCGGCCTGCTCGCCGAGGAGGTCGATCCGTCGAACGGTGAGCTGCTCGGCAACTTCCCGCAGGCGTTCACGCACATCGGACTCATCAACGCCGCGCTCGCGATCGACGCCGCCACCTCCTGACCCCGGGTCCTGGGCTCGGCGGCGCTCCGATCACTACGCTGCCCCCATGACCCTTCCGAAGACCGGAATGACCCGCGACGCCGTGCTCGCCGATCTCGAAGCGATGCGCGCCGACGATCTCGATCCGTACAGCGGCCGACTGTTCTCGATGATCTACGACGCCGGTGAAGACGTGCAGGAGCTGCTGAAGGATGCGGCGAGGATGTACAGCGCCGAGAACGCGCTGAACCCGCTGGTGTTTCCGAGCACCGGCCAGATGCAACAGGACATCGTCGAGATCGCCGCCGACCTGCTCGGCGGCGAGGAGGTCGACGGCGTCGCCGGCTGGATGACCTCGGGCGGAACCGAGAGCATCCTCATGGCGGTGAAGACGGCGCGCGACGTCGCCCGCAAGGAGCGTGACGAAGCCGAGCCCGAGATCGTGCTCGCGACCAGCGCCCACGCGGCCTTCGCCAAGGCCGCGCACTACTTCGGCGTGAAGGCCGTCCGCATACCGGTGCGCGACGATTTCCGCGCCGACGTCGACGCCATGGCCGCGGCGATCAACGACCATACGGTGCTCGTCGTCGGATCCGCACCTCAGTACCCCCAGGGTGTGGTCGATCCGATCACCGACATCGCCGCGCTGGCCGTCGACGCCGACATCCTGTGCCACGTCGACGCGTGCATGGGCGGGTTCGTCCTTCCGTTCCTCGTGAAGGCGGGCAAGCCGATCCCGCCGTTCGACTTCCGTGTACCCGGCGTCACCTCGATGTCGGCCGACGTGCACAAGTACGGCTACGCGAACAAGGGCGCGTCGGTCGTGCTCTACCGCACCGAGGCGCTCCGCAAGCGCCAGGCGTTCGTGTTCAGCGACTGGCTCGGCGGCTTCTACGCGTCGTCAGGGGTCGCTGGTTCGAAGCCGACGGCGCCCTACGCCGCGGCATGGGCCGTGCTCCACTACATCGGCGAAGACGGCTACGTCCGGCTCGCCACCGAGGCCTACGACGGCCGGATCGAGCTCGAGGCGGGCGTGCGGGCCATCCCCGGTCTCACCATCGTCGGTCAACCGGAGTCGACGCTGTGCGCGATCGCCGCGAGCGATCCCGAAGCGGTCGACGTGTTCCTCGTCGGTGACGAGCTCCGGAAGGAGGGCTGGTTCTTCGATCGCCAGGCCCCGCCCGACAGCCTCCACGCGACGGTGCAGGCCGGCAACGCGAAGCACATCCCGGCCTTGCTCGCCGACCTCCGGCGGGTCGTCACCGAGATCGGCGACCGCCGCACCGACGACCGCTCCACCGAGTACGCCTCCCTCGAGTAGCCCGCGACTCCCATCTCCTCCCGTTGGTGCGATTGTCCACCCCAGGGGTGGCCCAATCGCACCAACGCTCAGCGGGGAGGGCATTCGCGGGTCAGGCGAGGTGACCGACGGGCTCCGGGTGGTGGTGGTCGTGGCCGACGGGTTCCGCCTGGGGACGTCGGCGACCCTCGCGAGTGGCGACGAGGGTCGCGAGCCAGGTGACGAACGCGAGCGTCACGATACAGAAGCTCGGCGGCAGGTTGAACATCACCGCCACGACCAGACCGAGCCACACCGCGGCCAGCCCGATGCCGGTGCCGAGCGCGACCACTGCTGCGGGCCGGGCGGTGATGGCAAGGGCGGTCGCGGCGGGGGTGACCACCAGCGCGAACAGCAGGAGCGTCCCGACGACCTGTACCGCCATCACGATCGCCAACGCGAGCAGCACCATGAACGCGACGCCGAGCCCACGCACCGGCACCCCCTTGGCTTCGGCCACCTGCGGATCCACCGACGCGAAGAGCAGCTTGCGGCCGATGACCACCACCGCGACGGCGAGCCCGACGGTGAACACCGTGAAGGTACGGATCTGCCCGACCGAGATCGCGAGCAGGTTGCCGAACAGCACACTGGTGATCGTGCTCGTGTTCTGGGTCGCAAGCGAAGCGAAGAGCACGCCGAGGCCGGTCGCGAACGCGAGGATCGTGCCGGTGGAGACCTCGCGGTTGCTGACCCGCTTCCCGAGTGCACCGATGGCGAGGGCGCCGCTCACACAGAAGAGCGTGAGCCCGAGGGTGGTGGGAATCCCCACGAGCACCGCAAACGTGGCGCCGGGGAACCCGATGTGTGCGAGCGCATGGGCGGCGAATGCGTCGCGTCGGATCACGACGAAGTAACCGATCAGTCCGGAGGCGATCGCCACGAGCGTGCCGCCGATGAAGGCGTTGCGCATGAAGTCGGCCCGGAGGATCTCCACCCAGTTCGACTGGTACCCCACCTCGGCGAGCACGTGGATCACGGTCAGCTCCGGGTGAAGAGGTCGCCCTGCGCGGTGCGCACGACCTTGATGGGGGTGTCGTACAGGTGGGTCAGGAGCTCGCTGTCGACGACGTCGCCGATCGCGCCGTAGTGGGCGTGGCCGTCGAGGAGGTAGATCGCCCCGCTGAGGATCGAGAGGAGCGGATTGAGGTCGTGGACCACCACCAGGATCGTGACGTCCCGCTCGGCGCGCAGCGTTCCGAGCAGCTCCACGATCTCGTGCTGGTTGCGCACGTCGAGGTTGGCGAGCGGCTCGTCGAGCAGCAGAATATCGGGGTCACCGACGAGCGCCTGGGCGATCGCGACCCGTTGCTGTTGGCCGCCCGACAGCTGCGAGATCCGTCGGTCGGCGAACCCGTCGGCGGAGACGGCGGCGAGCGCGGCGTCGACCCGGGCCCGATCGTCGCCCGACCGACGGCCGAGGCCCCACCGGGTGCCGCTGCGCCCGAGCCCGACGAGATCCCGGCAGCGGATCGCCTCACCGATCGCGGCGGTGTAGTTCTGGGGCACGTACCCGATGCGCGGGTTGCCCTTCGCCGGCGCCTCTCCGAGCACCCGCAGCCGACCGGACGCCACCGGCAGCAGGCCGAGGATCATCTCGAGCAGGGTGGTCTTGCCCGAGCCGTTGGGTCCGATGACGCCGACGATCGAGCCCGCGGCCACTGAGAAGGTGCCGTCGGACCAGATCGTGTGGCCGTCGCGGGCCGAGGTGACGTCGGCGAGCTCGAGCGCGGCCGGCGTCACGCCTCGAGCGCCGTCGCCAGATCCTTCAGCTGACCGACCTGCCATTCCACGAAGCTATCGATACCGGGAGGGACGCTCTCGGTCACGTCGACGACGGGCACGTTGTTCTGCTCCGCCTGGGCCCGCACCTGTTCGGGGATCGCGCCTTCGGTCTGGGTGTTGTAGATCAGCACGGAGATCGTGCCGTCGGCCAGCGCCTGCTCGAACTCGTTCACGTCGCCCGGAGCCGGGTCGGACTCGTTGTCGGTGGCGGTCCGATATCCCAGGGGAGACAGGTTGTCGAGACCGACGGCTTCGGCCATGTAGGAGAAGATCCCCTCGGTCGCCCCGTAGGTCTTGCCCGGAGCCACCGCCTCGATCCTCGCGATCTCGGCGTCGTAGGGCTCGAGGGCGGCGTCCCACTTGGTGGCCTGGCCGTCGAAGTACTCCGCGGCCTCCGGCTGGATCTTCTTCAGTGCTTCGGTCACGGCGTCCGACACGTCGCGCACGAACTGCGGCCCGTACCAGATGTGGGGGTTGTCGCCCTCTTGCAGGCCCACGACCTCGCCGCCGTCGACCAGCGTCGGCTGCTCGTCGAGGGCGTCGACCGCCTTGTTGGCCCACGGGTCGTAGTCGAGGCCGTTGACCACGACGAGCTTCGAGCCGGTGAACTTCGCGATGTCGCCCGG
>Ga0105044_10006853_pt1 | contig 15693 bp, 18 predicted proteins | sample MAT01_FD_78092 | JGI IMG/M metagenome (GOLD analysis project Ga0105044, IMG submission 78092) | Freshwater microbial communities from Lake Fryxell liftoff mats and glacier meltwater in Antarctica - MAT-01 | ecosystem: Environmental > Aquatic > Freshwater > Ice > Liftoff microbial mat | place... | reverse complement strand
GATTGGCGAGTGTCATCCCGACCAGATCAACCGTCAGCAAAGTCAGTGCCATTACCACCAGTCCGGACAATACCAGCAGCAGTGGCAACGGGTAGCGGCGCAGATCAGCCAGGCGTTTCATTCTGCTACCATCCGGGTGCGGGTCACGCGACCAGAATAGCGCAGCGGCGCGGTTGGCCAAGCCCCTTTTCAGGCTCAGTGGTTTTCGCGCAGCACCGAGCCTGCCAGGTACAGCGAGCCACATATCAGGATACGGGCCCCGGGCGCAGCGGCGGCGATGATGGTGATGGCGTCGGCGACCGAAGCGGCGATGTCTGCCTTGATCCCGGCTGCGCGGGCGGCGTCGCGGGTGGTTTCGGCGGGCAGGGTGTTTTTCTCGCCGGGGATCGAGACGGCGTAAAGCCGGGTGGTCTGGGCGGCAAGCGTGTCCATGTAGCCGCGCACGTCCTTGGTGTTCAGCATGCCGCAGATCAGATAGGTGGGGCGGCGGGGCATGGCGGCCAGCGTGGCGGCGACGGCGGCACCACCGGCAGGGTTGTGGCCGCCATCGAGCCACAGCTCGGCCTTTGGCGCGCTGTCAACCAAGGGGCCAACGCGCAGGCGCTGCATCCGGGCGGGCCAGAAAGCGCGGGTGACGGCAGCCTCGCAGGCTGTCTCGGAATACCCGAGATGGCGCAGGGCCATGATGGCGGCACCGGCATTTTCGATCTGGTGGGGCCCGGGCAGGTTGGGCAGCGGCAAATCCATCAGGCCGGTTTCATCCTGAAAGATCAGGCGGCCCCGCTCGGCCTGCGCGTGCCAGTGCTGGCCATGGACCAGCAGGGGGGCATGGTGGCGGGCGGCCTCTGCCTCGATCACCGCCAGCACGTCATCGGGCTGGGGGCCGACGATGCAGGGGATGCGGCGTTTGATGATGCCGGCCTTGGCGCTGGCTATTTCGGGCAAGCTATTGCCCAGATATTGCTGATGGTCAAAGCTGATCGGGGTGATGATGGTCAGAAGTGGATTTTCAAACACGTTGGTGGCGTCGAACCGGCCGCCCATGCCCACTTCCAGCAGGGTAAAATCCGCCGGGGTTCGGGCAAAGGCTGCGAAAGCGGCGGCGGTCGTCACCTCGAAAAAGGTGATGCTGCGGCCCTGGCAGGCGCGTTCGCATTCATCGAGGATCGCCGTCAGGTCGGATTCGGAAATGATCTGCCCGGCAACCCGGATGCGTTCGTGAAACCGCGCGAGGTGGGGGGAGGTGTAGGCATGCACGACCTTGCCCGCCGCTTCCAGCCCGGCGCGGATCATGGCTTGCGTCGAGCCTTTGCCATTGGTGCCCGCCACATGGATGATCGGAGGCACATGCGCCTGCGGGTTCCCGAGGGCGGGCAGAAGGTCGTGCATACGGTCGAGCGTCAGGTCGATCACCTTGGGGTGCATCGCCATCATCCGTTGCAGAATCAGGTCGGAACCGCCGGTCATGCCTTGGCGGGTTCGGCAACATCAGGCGCGGGCAGTTCGCCCTTTACCGCCGGGGTCTGGCCGGTCAGCATCCGCACCAGCGTCACCAGTTCGTCGCGCAGGTCCTTGCGGTGGGTCACCCGGTCCAGCATGCCGTGATCCAGCAGATATTCGGCGCGCTGAAACCCCTCGGGCAGTTTCTCGCGGATGGTCTGTTCGATCACGCGCGGCCCGGCAAAGCAGATCAGCGCATTGGGTTCGGCAATCTGCACATCGCCCAGCATCGCATAGCTGGCGGTGACGCCGCCGGTGGTCGGGTGGGTCAGCACGACGATATAAGGCAGCATCGCCTCTTTCAGCATCTGCACCGCCACCGTGGTGCGCGGCATCTGCATCAGGCTGAGGATCCCCTCCTGCATCCGCGCGCCACCAGCGGCGGAAAACAGCACCAGCGGCAGCTTGCGCGCCACCGCCCGTTCGGCGGCGGCCACGATGGCATTGCCGACATACATCCCCATCGACCCGGCCATGAAGCTGAAATCCTGCCCCGCGGCGATGATCGGAGTATGGCCGATCTCGCCCTCGGCAACCAGCATCGCCTCTTTCTCGCCGGTGGCCTTTTGCGCCGCCTTCAGGCGGTCGGGATAGCGTTTCTGGTCGCGGAACTGCAAGGGATCGACCAGCGGCTCGGGTACCTTTATCTCGGTGAAAATCCCGCCGTCGAACAGCGCCTTGAAGCGGTCACGCGGGGCGATCGCCATATGGTGGTTGCAGTTGGTGCAGACATTCAGGTTGTCGGACAATTCGCGGTGAAACAGCATGGTTCCGCATTCGGTGCATTTGGTCCACAGATTTTCCGGCACCTCGCGCCGCGAAAACAGCGAGTTGATCGTGGGGCGGACGTAGTTGGAAATCCAGTTCATGCCGACAGGCCCTTCGGTCGCAGTGATTGATCCTCAGATAGGGCGCGGGGCGGAAAAAGGCAATCAGCGTCGGACACGCGCGACTCGGCGACAAGGGCGACCGCCCCACCAGCCAGTCACCGTTTTGCAATGCCTGCTTCAACGTCCATGGGATTGATCGCCGACGACGCATGCCCCCATGTCGGGCCTTGCCGGCATCCGCCCCACAGCCCAGACAGAGATCGGACTCTCCGGTGCCAGCGGGCGTTGCCGGATCAGGCGCGGCGTTCTATGACCATGGCGACGATTGCAGCCGTTGCGGTCTCCAAACTCTTTTCCGTCGGTTCGTCGACAAAACCGAAATCGGTGATCAGGTCCGTCGCGGAATTTTCGCGCGAAATGGAAAAGCTGGTGGCACCCGCAAAGTCGAAGCTGTGGGTCTTGTCGTCGGTCAGGGTGAACAGTTTCAGCAACGGCTTCAGAAAGCCATGCTCCTTGAAAGTCGCAGTGATGCCAAAACTTCGGTCGGGTGTGGTAAACCGCAATGCGCCGCCGTTGACCGGGCAAAGCAGTACAACGGCCGCCAGACGGAACGCCGGGCCAGAAATGCGAGCATGCATCATGCCGGTACCGGGGTCCGGGGCAAAGGTTTCCACAGTCAAGACGCTGTTGGCAAAGGTCGCTCGGTCGCAACCGTCAAACCCGGTAAAGATCTCCACCTGGGCCCCTGCCGTGGCAAAGAGCGGGGCAACCGCTTTGGGCCGCTGGTATTGTGCCATCATCGTGCGGGCGCGCTTGGCGATGAATTTCGTGATGAAGGTTTGCGGTTTGTAATGCAGGTCGTTCTGGTACAGGTATTCCGGTACGCGTTTCCGGTCGAGCTTCGCCGGCACTTCGTCGCTGACATCAAGATACAGCAGACCATAATGCTCGAACAGCCGGTGCAGACCGGTGCGATATGCCGACTTTGGCTCCCAGGCTTTGGTCATGGCGGTGAATATCAGCGGAATGAACCGGATGTTGCGTTCCTGACAGTAGCGCAGCGTCATCTCGCAATAGCCGAGCAGCAATTCCGGCGTCTGTTTGCCGCGATCAACGAAACTCTGATCGTTGACAGCATATTCCCAGATCAAGACATCGCCTTTGCCAAGGCCGCTTTCAGTGACAGCCCGGTAATAGCCCATGATCGAGGGCGCAGCACCGACCGAGCGGTTGACCACTTCGCCCAGATCGCCGATCACTTCGGCAAAGGCCCCAACCCAACCGGTGGCATTGATCGAGTTGGATCCACCGATGATGGCGATCTTCATGGCCATGCCCGATTTACCCGAGGAGTGGGTGCCGGACGTGGCCGAGCTTGGCTCTGAGCACAGACAGACACGGGAAATAGATCGGGCAAGCGGTGGGTCCATTCAACAAGCAAAGGCCGCCCGGCGGGCCGGTCCATGGCGCAGCAGATAGGTTGTAGACCGAAGTATCCGGCCCTTGCAAGATCGGGCTGGCCAACGGGCGGCCATGCGGCTTGGTTCCGCCGCTCGGGATTCTGGCATCCTGCGGACCCGCCTGATGAGGTTGCTTGAATGCAGGGCCAGCCTCGCCTATTGCGGACCGGGCAGGGATCGCGGGGGCAAGAGTGCGAAACGTCAGAAAAGCGGCTGTCGGGCTGCGGATGCCGGTTTTGGGCAGAATCTCGGTTCTGCTGGTGGCCGGGCTTTTGGCGGGCTGCGATGAAATGGCCCTGCCGCCGGGTGGCGCCATCGAAGCCGTTGCGGCACCTGCCCCGCGCCGCATCGGCGTGTCGGCCCGCGAAGTGGTGATTTCCGGCCCCGAAGGTTATTGCATCGACAAGGCTGCAGCGCGCGATGGTGCCGCCGGGGCCTTTGTGCTGTTGGGCAGTTGTGCGGCGCTGGCGCAGTCACCCGGTGCAGGGCAACCGGCGGCTCCGGCGGTGCTGACAGCCTCGGTTTCACCGGCGGGGGCGGCACCCATTGCCAGGCAAATGCCCGAACTGAACCGGTTTTTCCTGTCGGACAGCGGGCGCGCCGCCCTCAGCCGCTCGGGCCGGGCGCAATCGGTGAGCGTGCTGCAGGCCTGGGGCAGCGGCGGCGTGTTCTTTCTGGTGGCGCAGGATGTCAGCCCTTCGGGCGGGCAGAAGCTGCAACCGACCTTTTGGCGGGCAGTGCTGGATGTAAAGAGGCGGATCGTCACGCTGAACGTCGCCGGCCTGAAAGCCCAGCCGCTGAGCCCTGCCGCCGGGCGTGCCACGCTGGAGGCCTTTGTGCGGCAGGTTCAGAAAGAAAATCGTGCGGGGATCGGCGGCTGAAGCCCCGGCGCCTTGCCCGCCCGGCCACAACTGTGGCACGGCTGCTGCCCCGCGCCGCCTGCTTTCATGTATTAGAAACAATCTTGTCATTTTATCATTGATTGTGCGTCGTTGGACCGCCAAACCCGGCAATAGTCCCGCCAACCAACCGCAAGATTTCCGTCCCGGAGCGCCATGCCCAGCAAGTTCCGCACCCTGTTAGACACCATCCTGCATCGCCGCGTCCTGCGGCGGTGGGAAAGGATGGCCCTTTCCGTTGACGGGCTTGATGCCGAAAAGCTGCGCGGCCTGCGGTTTCAGGGCCGCCAGATCCGCCGCCAGGTCGACCGGGTGCTGCATGTCGCCGAAGGCAGGCTGGCATTGCCGCTGATCGGATCGAACGCGATCCGCAAACCGCCCAATTCCGACTGGAGCTACCGGCCCGAGATCTGGCGCGGCCCGCTGTCGCCACCGGGGATGGCGGCGGTGGAAAACAAGGCACGGATCGGCGAGGAAGCCACCATCTTTCACGATTGCCGGGTGTCGGAGCTTACGCTGCGCCAGATCCGCAATACCCGCGAGATTGACCTCGCCCCCTTTGGCCTGCGGCTGGATGTGTTCCGGTTCGATGGCAGCTTTCTGTCGCTGGCGATCAACCTGCCCACCGATGCCGCCCAAAGCCTGCGGCTCAAGCATCTGGTGCGGATGGCGGTGGTGGTGGATGTCGAAAAACCGCTGGAACTGTTTGCCCGCCTGAACGTGAAACACGGCCCCAATATGGAACAGATCGTGCGCGAACTGCCGCTGGGGCAGGAAGAGGTGACGGTGGAATTCGACCTTGCCTATACCAAGCTGAACGAAAAGCGGGTGGAGCGGATGTGGGTTGACCTGATCTTTGAAGGGCCGGAAATGAACCAGATCGTGCTGCGCGACGTGACATTCAGCCGCCGCCCCCGGGCGGAACTGTAGGAGGTGCCGATGGATCTGACGCTGACCAAAACCCGCATCCGCGCCGGCATCTGGGAAGGGCTGCTGACCGTCGGAACCGAACGGGCTTTGCCGCCGGAAATCGAGGTGCGGCATCTGGAACTGCCGCTTGACGGCGTAACGGTGGCACTGGCCGAGGGGATGAAGAAAACCTGGGCCGTCCGGGTGCCGATCCCCGCCGACCTGCTCAGCGACGGGGTGCAGACCTTTCTGATCCACGCCAGGCCGGGTGGCGAAAAGCTGACCAGTTTCACCATCATCACCGGTGCCGCGCTGGAAGAGGATATCCGGGCCGAGGTCGATCTGCTGCGCGCTGAACTGGACATGCTCAAACGCGCCTTTCGCCGCCATTGTCTGGAAACTGCGGTCTGATCGCAGGCGCAAGCCGGGGGTTTCACACCCCCGGACCCACGGCGCAAGCAGGGGGTTTCACACCCCCGGACCCCTGTGGGATATTTGTGAACAGAAAATGTGCAGGTGGGGATTCGAAGAACGGGGGGCGCTTTGCACAGAGGTGCCGCATTGGCTGGGAATTGGAGAGTTGCGATGAAAATCCTGAGTGAAAGCAAGTGTTTCGGCGGGGTTCAGGGGGTCTACAGCCACAAATCCGAAGCGACCGGCACCGAAATGACCTTTGGCCTGTTTCAGCCGATGGCGGCGCGCGATGGCACGGTGCCTTTGCTGTGGTTCCTGTCGGGCCTGACCTGCACCCATGAAAATGCGATGATAAAGGCCGGGGCGCAGGTCTGGGCTGCCAAAGCCGGGATTGCGTTGGTCTTTCCCGATACCTCGCCGCGCGGCGAAGGTGTTGCCAATGAACCGGGCTATGATCTGGGGCAAGGGGCCGGGTTCTATGTCGATGCAACTTCGGAGCCGTGGTCACCGCATTTCCGCATGTGGGACTATGTGACCCGTGACCTGCCGGACTTCCTGTTTTCAACCTTTGCGCTGGACGCAGACCGCCAGTCGATCACCGGCCATTCGATGGGCGGCCATGGTGCCCTGACCATGGCGATGCGCCTCCCCGACCGCTACCGCTCGGTATCGGCCTTTGCACCGATCTGCCATCCCACCGCGTCGGACTGGGGGCGCAAGCAGTTTGCCGCCTATCTGGGGCCGGATGAGGCGCTGTGGGCGGCGCATGATGCCACGCTGTTGATGCGGCAAGGCGGCTTTCCGGGGCCGATGCTGGTCGATCAGGGCAGCGCGGACCAGTTTCTGGATCTGCTGATGCCCGAAGCCTTTGCCGAAGCGGTTGCGAAACGGCGGCAACCGGCCACGCTGCGGCTGCAGGATGGCTATGACCACAGCTATTTCTTCATCGCCAGTTTCATGCGCGACCATGTGCGCTTTCATGCCGAGGCATTGGCGCGGTGACCGTGATCTATGTCGATGCCGATGCCTGCCCGGTCAAGGCCGAGGCCGAACGGGTGGCCGACCGCCTGAAGCTGCGGCTGGTTGTGGTGTCGAACGGCGGGATCAGGCCGTCACCGCACCCGTTGGTGGACACCGTGGTGGTGGAAGCGGGGCCCGATGTCGCCGATCAGTGGATTGCCGACCGCGCCGGGCCTGGCGATATCGTGGTGACCGGCGATATTCCACTGGCGGCGCGCTGCATCGCTGGCGGTGCGCGGGTGGTCAAGCACAATGGCGAGGTGCTGAACGCCGCCAACATCGGCAATATCCTCGCGATGCGCGATCTGATGGCCGATCTGCGCGCTGCCGATCCGTTTCGGATGGGAGGTGGCAAACCCTTTGCCAAGGCCGACCGCTCGCGGTTTCTGGAGGTGCTGGACCGCGAAGCGCGGGCGGCAATGCGTTTGAACTCCGGCGCACCATGACGCCGAGCCGCGCTTCCGGCTGCCTGACCGGCGCACCGGCCAATCGCCTTTCAGCCCAATTGCAGGTCACACCGCTGGAACAGGTCGGCATAGCCCTTGCCATCCTGTGGGGTAATCTGGTCTTTTCCCAATGGCCGGGGCTTGGGACGCGGCCGGCAATGGCGCTGGTCTGCGGGGCCGGTCAAGCCGCCGAGGCCCGCGAACAGACCGGCAGAAAAGAGGACGCATGACACCGCAAGCCGTGATCTTCGACATTGGCAACGTTCTGGTCGAATGGCAGCCAGAGGATTATTTCGACCGGACCTATGGCGCTGCCCGGCGCAGGCGGCTGTTCGCCGAGGTTGATCTGCACGGCATGAACCTGGCTATCGACGCCGGGGGCGATTTTGCCACCACCATCGAGGCCTGTGCGGCGCAGCACCCGGACTGGGCGGTTGAAATCATGAATTGGAAGGAAAACTGGATCAAGATCGCCTCGCCGCTGATCCCGCGATCCATCCGGCTGCTGCGGGCCTTGCGCGTCAAGGGGGTGCCGGTCTTTGCCCTGACCAACTTTGGCGATACCAACTATGCCTATGCCCAGACCGAATATGTCTTTCTGAACGAGTTTGACCGCGAATATGTTTCCGGCCGGATGAAGCTGATAAAACCCGACCCGGCGATTTATGCGGCGGTGGAGCGCGATTGCGGCATCGCGCCTGGCGGGCTGATCTTTGTCGATGACCGGGCAGAGAATATCGCGGCGGCGCGGCAGCGCGGCTGGCAGGTGCATCTGTTCGACGGCCCCGAGGGTTGGGCGGCAAAGCTGGTTTCACTGGGCCTGCTGAGCGAAAGCGAGGCGGCATGAGCGCGGTGATCATCGGGCCGGAGGCCGAGGCGCTGCTGACCTGGCCCGGCCTGTGTGCCGCGCTGGAGGCGGGGCACCACCTGCCGATGGCAGATCTTGCCGATACGCTGCTGCGCCGGCGCGGCGATGTGCTGTTGACGCGCAACGCCTGGATCGACGGTTTGGGGCTGGCGGTGAAATCGGCGACGATTTTCCCCGGCAATGCCGCGATGGGCAAACCCTCGGTCAATGGCGCAGTCAGCCTCTATTCCGATCAGACCGGCGCGTTGGAGGCGATTGTCGATTTTCATCTGGTGACCAAGTGGAAGACCGCCGGTGACAGCCTGCTGGCCGCATCGTATCTGGCGCGGCCTGACAGCCGGATGATCTTGCTGGTAGGGGCGGGGATCGTGGCACGATCAATGGTTGCGGCCTATTCCAGCCGCTTTCCGGGGGCAGAATTTCAGGTGTGGAACCGCTCTCCCGCCGCTGCTGAAAGGATGGCGGCAGAGATGCCGGGGGTTGTGGCGGTGACCGATCTGGCAGCGGCGGTGGCGGCAGCCGATATCATCTGCACCGCCACGATGGCGACCGAGCCGCTGATCCGGGGCGCATGGCTGCGGCCTGGCACCCATCTGGACCTGATCGGGGCCTTCCGGCCCGACATGCGCGAGGTGGATGACGCGGCGCTGCGCCGCGCCCGCATCTTTGTCGATGCCCGCGCCACCACGATCCACCATATCGGCGAACTGAAAGATCCGCTGGCGCGTGGCGTCATCACCGAGGCCGATGTGCTGGGTGATTTCTATGACCTCGGGTCCGGGCGGTTCCGCCGCAATTCACCCGCCGACATCACGCTGGCCAAGAACGGCGGCGGTGGGCATCTCGATCTGATGGTGGCGCGCTATATTCTGGCGGCGTGGCTGGCGCAAAACAGCGGCGGCTGAAACCGGGCCAAATCCGGGAACAGCAGCAACCCGCCTGCGCAAGCGCCCGACCAAGGTCGCCCACAGGTTTACCGCACCGCAAAACCTGATATGACACAGGGGGGATGCAGTGCGGGCGGCGCTGCCAAAAGCGGGTGATATGTGCGGAATTCGATGTTGATGGTGGGTGCCGGTCTGTCGGGCGCGGTGATTGGCCGGTTGCTGGCCGAAGCCGGGATGACTGTGACGGTGCTGGATAGCCGCAACCATGTGGCGGGCAATTGCCATACCGAGCGTGACGGCGACAGCGGCGTGATGGTCCACATCTACGGCCCCCACATCTTTCACACCGACGACGCCGAAGTATGGGATTATGTCAACGGCTTCATGCCCTTCATGCCCTATGTGAACCGGGTCAAGACCACGTCGCAGGGCCGGGTATTCTCGTTGCCGATCAACCTGCACACCATCAACCAGTATTTCGGCCAGACCCTGCGCCCGGATGAAGCGCGAACCTTCCTTGCTGCCAGGGGCGACGCCAGCATCATTGATCCCCAGACCTTTGAAGATCAGGCGCTGCGATTCGTCGGGCCGGAGTTGTATGAGGCGTTTTTCAAGGGCTACACCACAAAGCAATGGGGCTGCCACCCGTCGGCGCTGCCCGCCTCGATCCTGAAGAGGCTGCCGGTGCGGTTCGACTATAACGACAATTACTTTGCCCACCGCTTTCAGGGCATGCCGGAACAGGGCTATACCGCGATGATCGAGCGGATCCTCGATCACCCGCGCATCACGGTGGATCTGAACACCCGCTTTACCCGCGACATGGCGGTGGCACATGACCATGTGTTCTATGCCGGGCCGCTGGACGGTTATTTTGACCACCAGCTTGGCCGGCTGGGTTACCGCACGCTGGATTTCGAGCGGTTTTCCTATCAGGGCGACTATCAGGGCTGCGCGGTGATGAACTACGGTGATCCCACCGTGCCCTATACCCGCATCACCGAACACAAGCATTTCTCTCCGTGGGAAAGCCACCAGGGCTCGGTGCTGTACCGCGAATTCAGCCGGGAATGCGGGCCGGCCGATATTCCCTATTACCCGATCCGGCTGGTCGATGAAAAGGCCATGCTGACGCGCTATGTCGAGTTGGCAGAGGCTGAAGCCAACGTGACCTTTGTCGGCCGTCTTGGCACCTATCGCTACCTCGACATGGATGTGACGATCCGCGAGGCGCTGGATACCGGGCGTAAATTCCTGGCGCATCAGGCAGCGGGAACCACGATGCCCGCCTTTGCCATGGCACCGGTCTGACCATGCAGATGCAGGCCCCACCCCAGCCGGCGGCGGCCCTGCGCATCGCGGCGGTGGTGGTGACTTTCAACCGCATTGCCCAGTTGCAACAGACCGTGGTGCGGCTGCTGGCCGAACCGATCGACCATGTGCTGGTGATCGACAACGGGGCCACCGACGGGTCCGGCGACTGGCTGGCCGCACAAACCGACCCGCGGCTGACCATCATCACCTCGGCGCAGAATTCCGGCGGGGCTGGCGGGTTCGAGGTGGGGATGCGGCAGGCCATGGCGCGGTTCGATCCCGACTGGCTGGTGCTGATGGATGACGACGCCCGCCCGATGCCCGGGATGATCGCCGCGTTTCGCGCCACCGATCGCGGCGCGGTCGAGGCGGTTGCCGCCGCCGTGCATTACCCCGATGGCCGGATCTGCGAGATGAACCGCCCTTCGGTCAACCCGTTCTGGCACCGGCAGAATTTCCTGCGCACCCTGATGGGACGCGGGCGGATGGGCTTTCATGTTGCCGATGCCGATTACGACATGGCGGGAGAGCGCGACGTGGATGCCGCCTCGTTCGTCGGGCTGTTCCTGTCGCGCAAGGGGGTGGCGCGGGGTGGTTTTCCCGATGGGCAGTTGTTCATCTATGGCGATGATGTGCTCTATACGCTGGGTCTGCGCCGCGCCGGTGGCCAGATCAGCTTTGTGCCGGCCATCCGGTTCGAACATGATTGTTCGACCTATGAGGACGACATGCGGGTGACCCGCCCGTTGTGGAAGGTGTATTATCTGCACCGCAACTCGCTGTTCGTCTATCGTGCGGCGTCTGGGTGGTTCTTTCCTCTGGTTCTGCTGGCGGTATTGCCGAAATGGTGGCTGAAATCGCGCGCCTATGGGGCCGACCGACCGGCCTTTCAGCGGCTGTTGCGGCGCGGCATCCTCGACGGCCTGCAGGGCCGCCGCAGCCGCCCCCATGCCGAAGTGCTGGGGCTGGCGCTTCAGGCAAAACGGGTCGGCGGACCAGCGCCCCGCAACCTTTGACGGCAGCCATCCCGGCCTGAAAAGCTCTGCACTGGCGCTCAAAGCCGGGAAGATGCGCTGAGGCGCTAACGGCGGTGCAACCGCCGCCCCGAGCGATTTCTTTGCAGAAATCGAGCCGAAGCCTGCGCAGGCTTCGTCCCGGAGTTTGTGCAAACTCCGGTCTGTCCGCCCGCAGGTTCTGTCAAACCTCATCCCGCTCTAATACCGCGTCATCATCCGGTAGCCCGCGCGGTGGCTCAGCGTTACCAGCGTCAGTGCTTCTTCCTGCCACCATGTTGCGCGTTCGATGGCAAAGACCGGATCGCCCGTGCCATGGCCCAGATGCGTGACAACCGCGCCCTGCGCCGCCATGGCGAGCAAGCTCACCTCGACCTCGGAAAACGGCACGGTGGCGACCAGCCATTCGTTGGGGCCGATGGCATCAAACCCCTGATCCGCCACCTGCGGCAGGGCAGCGGCATTGATCCAGCGATCCTCCAGTTGAAACACCGCGCCATCGGCATGGTGCAGGCAGATCACATGCAAAACCTTCCCGCCGGGGCGCAGTTTCAGCCGGGCGCGCAGCCAATCGGGCGCCGCCAGCTGTTCACGAAGGATCAGGGCATAGCGATAGGCGGCACCGGTCTTTTCGATCTCTGCCCGCACCAGCGGCATCTCGAACCTTGCCTGCCGGATCGGTGCCATGCGGACCCTTGTTCCGGCCTTGCGGCGGCGGTCCAGCAGGCCAAGGCCGCTGATTTCGCGCAGCGCCCGGTTGATGGTGGTGCGTGAACAGCCGAATTCTGCGGCAAGGTCGGTCTCAATGGGCAGCAGCGTTCCCGGCCCCCATGGCCCGTTGGTGATGCGCCGGACAATCTCTGCCATCACATCCCGAAAGGTGGTCTTGTCGGTCGTGGCCCGTATCGGCATGCACATTTGCCCAAAGGGAGTTGCGCCGCGAGCAATGGGTTATGTTTACACCTATTGCAAGCCACGCCGTCTGCCCCGGGCGGCGCGGCAGGTTCACACCGTCAGATAGCCGCCATCCACCGGCAGGATCGCCCCGGTAACAAAGGCTGCCAGCGGCGAGGCCAGAAACAGCGCCGGGCCCGCGATATCGCCCGGCGTTCCCCAGCGGCCCAGCGGCGTGCGCGCCACGATCGCCTGCGACCGTGCCGGGTCTGCGCGCAGTGGGTCGGTCAGGCCGGTGGCGATCCAGCCCGGTGCGATCGCGTTGACCCTGATCCCGTCAGCAGCATAGGCGATGGCCAGCGATTTCGCCAGTTGCGCCACCCCGCCTTTGGAGGCCGCATAGCCCGGCACCAGACCACCGCCGAAAAAGCTGAGCATCGAAGCCATCAGCGTGATCGTTCCGCCCTGCACCGCCAGCAGCGGTCGCGCCGCCGTGGCCAGCCGCATCGCCCCCGACAGGTTGACATCAATCACATCGTCAAACACCGCAGGGTCATGCTCCTCGCCGCGCCGGATGATCCCGGCGCAATAGACCAGATGGTCGAGCCGCGTCAGGCTGGCGGCAAAGGCGGTTACCGCCGCGGCATCGCGCACATCAAGGGCGCAATGGGTGATACCCTCGGCCGGATCCGCCAGCACCGCGCCGGTTGCGATGACGCTGGCCCCGCTGGCGGCAAAGGCGGCGGCAATCGCGGCACCAATCCCCGAGGTGCCGCCGATCACCGCAACTGCGGTGCCGTCAAACCAGCTTCCGGCTACATGGTCCATGGCTCACCTGATGAACTGATCGACATAATCGGCACCAAGGCCAACCGCGGCAAAATGGGTCCGGCACATCTCGATCTTGGTAAAGACATCCTCATATCCCAAGGGCTTACCCCACGGATCAACGTAATACATGATGCCATTGACCTGAAAGTAGGTGATCATTTCATCGACCCCTTCGGGCACCACCAGCGTATGGGTTTCACCCGGCGGTTCAAAGACATAGGAGCCCTCTTCGGCCACCCAGTCATGTTCCAGATAGTGCCAGCGCCCCTTGAGCACGAAGCCATGCACCGCATTGGGGTGGCGGTGGCGCGACAGGACGCCGGATTTGGTGACCTTGAGCAGGTTCATCCAGTAGCCCTGCGACCGGTTGAGGCAGAGCGGGCGAAACCAGACATTCGCGGCCTGCGGCACCCACAGCCGGTCATCCTCGGGGATGGCGCGGGGCACCACGATCTCGGCCAGGGCATCGCGGGGAAACGGCAATTGATAGGGCATCATCGGCGTGGCGTCAGGCAACTCCGGGGGCATCGGCTTTCCTTTCCTGTGCAGGGCCGGGCGGCCCCCTACTGTTCCTTGAGATAGATTTTCCGTGCGTTTCCAGCGGCGATTGCCGCCTGTTCATCGGGTGAAAGCCCGGCGATCAGATTGCGGGTCGCGCCGATCCAGTCGCCCAGGCCAAGCCCCAGATTGACCACCGGCCAGTCACTGCCCCACACCACCCGCGCCGGGCCAAAGGCTTCCAGCACATGATCGGCCCAAGGGCGCAGGTTTGTGGTGCTGGCGCTGCCAGCAGCGCAATAGGCGCTGATGCCGGACAGTTTCACCCGCAGATGCGGCAACCGCGCCAGATCGGTGATCGCGGCCGCCCAAGGGGCAAATGCCCCGGCAGCGATATCGGGCACACCACAGTGATCCAGCACAAGACACTGGTCGTCACATGCCTGCGCCAGATCAAGGGCAATCGGCAATTGCCGTGCCAGAAAGCACAGATCAAACGGCAGACCCCGCGCGCCGATCCGTTTCAGATTGGCGCGAAAGGTCGTGGTCGTTGACAGATCATCGGGCACCACATGCAGGATGCGGCGAAAGCCCACGACATCAAGGCCCGCGCATTCCTCCAGCCAGGCCGCGAACCCGTCATCGCTTTCCGGCCGGCACGAGGCGATCTGGCCCAACAGCCCCTGCTGCCCCACCAATCCCGCAATCAGCCGCGTCTCTGCCCGGTAATCGGCATCATCAACGCCGCATTCCATGAAGATCGCGCCGGAGATCCCAAGGCCCCGGGTCAGCGCCCGATAGTCGCCAAGGGTGAAATCGCCGGTTGCAAGCGCAGGCACGCCTTCGGTCCAGCCATAGCCAAGTGATTGGCGATATATCAGATGCATGTGGGTGTCGATCAGATCCATTGCAGGGTCTTTCGGTTGGCATGGCAAGGCAACTGCCACGTTCGCTGCATAACAGCTTTCACTGCTGCCGGGAAAGGGTGGAGTGCCTGCCCCCCGTTCAGATCGTCAGGCCATCGGCCCCGAACAGATGCGCCATCGCGCCCTCCGGCTCCAGCGCCACCCTGTCGCCGATCCGCACTGCCAGCTTGCCTGGGCCCTGCAGGGTGAATGCAACGGCCGGGGTATCGAGATCGACCAGCGTCTGGTTGCCAAGCGTTTCAACCAGCCGCACCGTGGCGGGCAGTTGCGCGGCGCTGCTGCAGGGATCGGCCAGCCGCGCGTGTTCGGGGCGCAGACCTAGTTTGGCCTCCTGCCCCGCCACCAGCGCCGCACCGGGCCGCGCCAGGGCAATAGTGCCGCCCCCCCCCGGCAATGGCCAGCGACACCATGCCATCACCGGTCACACCCGCCACCTATGCCGCGATGAAATTCATCGAGGGCGCGCCGCTGAAGGCCGCGATAAAGCGTTTGGCGGGGTGTTCATACCGATCCAGCGGCGCACCGATCTGCATGATCCGGCCCTGATCCAGCACGACGATCCGGTCGGCCATCGTCATCGCTTCGATCTGGTCGTGGGTCACATAGATCATCGTCGCGGCCAGTTCGTGATGCAGGTTCGACAATTCGATCCGCATCTGCACCCGCAACATCGCATCGAGGTTGGACAGCGGCTCGTCGAACAGGAACACCTCGGGGTTGCGGACCAGCGCGCGGCCGATTGCCACCCGCTGCCGCTGGCCACCGGATAGCAACCCCGGACGCCGGTCGAGCAGACTTTCCAGATGCAGGGTGCGGCCCACCGCTGCAGCGCGCGCCAGCCGGTCGGCCTTTTTCATCCCCTGCACGTCCAGCGAAAAGGCGATGTTTTCGGCCACCGTCATATGTGGGTAAAGCGCGTAGGACTGAAACAACATGGAGATCTGGCGATCTGCCGGGGCCATATCGGTGACATCGCGGCCATTG
>Ga0105044_10006852_pt1 | contig 15693 bp, 15 predicted proteins | sample MAT01_FD_78092 | JGI IMG/M metagenome (GOLD analysis project Ga0105044, IMG submission 78092) | Freshwater microbial communities from Lake Fryxell liftoff mats and glacier meltwater in Antarctica - MAT-01 | ecosystem: Environmental > Aquatic > Freshwater > Ice > Liftoff microbial mat | place... | reverse complement strand
GCCTTCCTGCACCCGCTGCCAGGTTTCCAGCGACGGGGTGGCCGAACCCAGCAACACCGGGATTTGCAATTGATGTGCCCGCCAAACCGCCAGGTCGCGCGCCGAATAGCGCGCGCCTTCCTGTTGCTTGAAGGACGGGTCGTGCTCTTCATCGACCACGATCAGGCCCAGACGCGGCAGCGGCGCAAAAATCGCCAGGCGAGTGCCCAGCACCAGGTCGGCCAGGCCCAGGTGAGCCAGCAGCCAGTGGCGCAGGCGCTGGGCCGGTGTCAGTCCGCTGTGCAGGCTGACCATCAATCGGCCCGGAAAGCGCTCGGCAAAGCGCGCTTCGAGCTGCGGCGTGAGGTTGATCTCGGGCACCAGCACCAGCGCCTGCCGGCCACGCTGCAGGGTAACGGCTGCAGCATGCAGGTAGACCTCGGTCTTGCCGCTGCCGGTGACACCGTGCAGCAGCAGCGGGCGGCGGGCCTGGTCGACAGCGGCCACCGCGGCCATCTGCTCGTCGTTCAGCACCGGTGCGGTCGGTGCTGCTGCGTGGGCATCCGGCTGCGGCGAGGCCAGGGCGCGTGCCACGCGGCGGCCCAGGCGGGGGTTGTCGATCTTGCGCAGTTCGGGTGGCAGCACCGTCAGCGCCAACTCGCCCACGCCGCGCTGGTAGTAGGCGGCGGCAAAGTCGATCAGGGCAAGCCAGTCGGGCGGCAGCGGCGGCAAGGCGTCCAGCACCTCGGCCACGGCGCGCAACTGCAACGGTGCGGCCGGGGGGGAGGCCGGGGGTGCGGCCGTGGGTGCGACCGGCCGTGCGGATTCTCCGTTGCCCGGAAGACCGTCCCCGAGGCTGTGTACACGGCCCTCTGCGGGAGCGACCCACACCAGGCCTGGCACCTCGCGTCGGCCCAGCGGCACGCGCAGCAGCGTGCCTGGCACCAGGGGTCGTTCACTGGTGTAGTCCAGCAGGTGGCCCACGCCGGAATGCCGGGGCGTTTCCACCGCCACCGAGAAGATCAAGGGTTGGCTCACGGGTGAAGTCGGATTCAAGACCGCACCCCGACCACCGTCGCTGCAGTGCACAACGCAGATATCACCTCAGATAAGTGCGCCAAGTGCATGATCGAAAAGGACTTTCCGGATTACCCAGACAATCTGTGGATAACATTGTGTGCAACCTGCTCCCAGACGCGCCAAGTGCTTGATTCTGCGCGCCTGTGGACACTTTGCCCGATTTACAGGCAACCAAAAGAAGTCAATTAAATCAACAACTTGGCACGAACGATGGTGATTTTCGACAGTTTCGTGACAGCTGCGGCGCAGCGCTGCGGCGCAGCACGCGAACTGGGGATAAGTCAAGTGCTGAGCGTCCAATCACGCAGGTTTTTTTGTGGGGCCTGGCAGACCCGGCCAGCCGCTGGGCGGCCAAGGCCCAGGCGGCGTGTAATCGGGCATAGCGTGCACTCACAACTTGCGGTCACAACTTGCGCTCACAACTTGCGCTCACAACTTGCGGTCATAAGCCGCCCGGGCAGGGCCGGGCTCGATCAGCCGCGCAGCCGACGCGAGTGGGCGTGCAGGGCCTCGACCAGTGCCGTGACGTGTTCAGGCGGCGTGTATTGGCTGATGCCATGGCCAAGATTGAAGATGTGCCCGTCCCAGCCACCGTCGGGGCGCTGGGGGCGGCCAAACGCATCCAGCACGGCGCGGCCTTCATGCGCCACCACATCCGGCGGCGCAAAAAGCACGTTGGGGTCCAGATTGCCCTGCAGCGCCACACGGCTGCCGACACGGCGGCGGGCGTCGGACAGGTTCACGGTCCAGTCCAGCCCCACCACGTCGGCGCCACAAGCCGCGATGTCGTCCAGCCAGGGCCCACCGCCCTTGGTAAAGACCAGCACCGGCACCTTCTGGCCGTCCTTTTCGCGCTTCAGGCCAGCCACCACCTGACGCGTGTAGTCCAGACTGAAGCGCTGGAAGGCGCCGTCGGCCAGCACGCCGCCCCAGCTGTCGAAAATCATCACGGCCTGCGCGCCAGCATCGATCTGGGCGTTCAGGTACGCGACAACGGCCTGCGCATTGACGGCCAGGATGCGGTGCATCAGGTCGGGCCGGCTGTACATCAGCGTCTTGACCAGGCGGTAGTCGTCGGAACCGCCGCCCTCGACCATGTAGCAGGCCAGGGTCCACGGGCTGCCGGAAAAGCCGATCAGCGGCACCCGTCCGTTCAGCGCCTTGCGGATGCTGGTGACGGCGTCGAACACGTAGCCTAGCTTGTCCAGGTCGGGTGAGCGCAGCGCGGCGACGGCCGCTTCGTCGCGCACCGGGTGCGCAAACTTGGGCCCTTCGCCAGCGCCAAAGCTCAGGCCCAGGCCCATGGCGTCGGGCACGGTCAGGATGTCTGAAAACAGGATGGCCGCGTCCAGCGGGTAGCGGTCCAGCGGCTGCAGCGTCACCTCGGTGGCGTACTGCACGTTGGTGGCCAGGCCCATGAAGCTGTTGCCGGCCTTGACCCGCGTGGCCTTGTACTCCGGCAAATAGCGGCCGGCCTGGCGCATCAGCCAGATCGGCGTGTGGGTGGTGGGCTGGCGCAGACAAGCGCGCAGGAAGGTGTCGTTTTGAAGGGTCGGCCACATCCACCAGATTATGGCGGCCCGCCCAGCTGGCGAAACAGCTCGGCCTCCAGTCCGTCGTCGTGCTGCGCCCAGTGCCAGAGTGTCTCGGGCGAGATGATCCGCGTGCCGGCCGGCAGTGCCGGCAGCAGCCGCGCCAGCTGCACCACGCAACGCGCCAGGACCAGGGCACGCACAGGCTGCTGGCGCTGCGGCACCATCCACGACAGCTGCGACAACCACCAGTGGGCAAAGCGCTGCAGACGCGAGCCCCCAGACGGCCCGCGCGCCGCTTGCGATGCGCGCAGGATGACCAGATGCGTGAAGCCCAGGGCCGCCACGGCCGCTTCGTCCAGGCTGGCCAGGCCGTGCGAGAGCGCTTGTGGCAGCAGCGCCGGCGCATGCGGCACCACCACCAGCAGCCGCTGCACGCCGCGCCGGTGCAGCAGGCGCGCCAGGTGCAGCAGATCGGCCGGCTCGGGTTGCACAAAGGCGTCGTCGCGACCGTTGCTGTGGCGCTGGCGCTCGAACACGATCACTGCAGCGGGCATGTGGCCACCAGCAGCGGCTTGCAGGGCCTGCATCTGCAAGGGCTCGAAGCGGCGCACCGTGCTGGCCACGGGCTCGCTGACCAGCGCCTGCACCCGCAAAAATCGCCCGGCCACCAAGGCTTCGGCCAGCACCGCCGAGCCCAAGGTGCCACCGCCGCCCAGCACCAATAACGGCTGCAGCCGCTGCAGCCCCTGCAGCGCGTGTAGCTGAACAGGCGGCTGGTGCTGGGCGCCGCGCAAGGCTTGTTGCAGTGTGTCCATACCCAGGTCTGATCTTGATTTTCGGATTGTCATGCCCCACCTGCGGCACGCCGGCTACGATGCGCCGGCACACGCTTGGAGGAGCCACAAATGACCCTTGTTCGCACATTCACCCGCTGGGCCGGCCGCAGCGCCGCCCTGCTGCTGGCCGTCAGCCTGGCCGGCTGCGGCTACAACGACTTCCAGCGCCTGGACGAGCAGGTCAAGGCCGGCTGGGCCGAGGTGTTGAACCAGTACCAGCGCCGCAGCGACCTCATCCCCAACATCGTGGCCACCGTCAAGGGCGAGGCCAACTTCGAGCAGGAAACGCTGACCAAGGTGATCGAGGCGCGCGCCAGGGCCACCAGCATCCAGGCCACGCCAGAGCTGGTGAACAACCCCGAGGCGTTCCAGAAGTTCCAGGCCGCGCAAGGCGAGCTCAGCGGCGCGCTGAGCCGGCTGCTGGTGACGGTGGAGCAGTACCCCAACCTGAAGGCCAACCAGGGCTTCCAGGACCTGCGTGTGCAGCTGGAAGGCACCGAGAACCGCATCACCGTGGCGCGCAACCGCTACATCAAGACGGTGTCGGACTACAACACGCTGGCACGCAGCTTTCCCAACAACCTGACGGCCATGGTTTTTGGCTACGACGTGAAGCCCAACTTCACGGTTACGAACGAAGCTGCGATCTCGGCGCCGCCGGCCGTCAGTTTCGACAAGCCGGCCGTTGTGCCTGCCACGCCGGCGCCTGCGGCCTCGAAGTAAGCCTTGAATCTGCTGCGCCTGCTGGTCCTGGCCTGGGCGCTGCTGTGGGCGGCGCCGGGGCAGGCGCAGGACGTGCTGCCGGTGCCCGCGCTGAACGCGCGGATCATCGACCAGACCGGCACGTTGAGCGTTGAACAGCGCGACGCGCTGGACGCCAAACTGGCGGCCTTCGAAGCGCAGGCTGGCCCGCAAATCGTGCTGCTGCTGGTGCCCGCAACGGCACCCGAAGATATCGCCAGCTACGCGCAGCGTGTGGCCGACAGCTGGCAGATCGGCCGCCGCGACGTGGGCGACGGCGTGCTGCTGGTGGTGTCGAAAAGCGACCGCCGGGTGCGCATCGAAGTGGCCAAGGCACTGGAAGGTGCCATCCCTGACCTGGCGGCGCGCCAGATCATCGACAGCACCATCCGCCCGGCCTTCCGTGCCGACGACTACGCCGGCGGCCTGAACGCTGCGGTTGACCGGCTGATGCAGCGCATCCGGGGCGAAAACCTGCCTGCGCCGAATGCCCGCACCGGCGCCCAGCAGGGTCTGCAACTGGAAGAGCTGGGCATGTTCTTCTTTGTCGCCGTGCCAATTCTGGGCGCGGTACTCACCGGTGTTTTCGGCCGCAAGTTCGGCTCGCTGCTGACGGCCGGCGCGGCGGGCGGCCTGGGCTGGTGGTTCACGGCCAGCCTGTTGATGGCCGCAGGCGCAGGCCTGGGTGCGCTGCTGCTGGTGGGCATCTTCGGCATCGGCTCGGCGGTGCGCCGGGCCGGCTCGCGCAGCGGCGGGCTGCCGCACATCGGCGGCTGGGGCGGCGGCGGGGGTTTTGGCGGCGGTGGTGGGGGTTTTGGTGGTGGCGGCGGTGGCTTTTCATCCGGCGGCGGTGGCGACTTTGGTGGCGGCGGCGCCTCGGGGGACTGGTGATGGGCCTGAACAAGCGGCTGGCACGCATCCTCAAGCACCGTTGGACCGACGAAACGGACACCGCACGCGCGCTGAACAGCGACGCACTGGCGAGACTGGAAACCCGTGTGGCGGCCAGCGAAAAACGGCACAGCGGCGAGATACGACTGTGCGTGGAAGCCGGTCTGCCACTGTCCTACCTGTGGCGCGATGCCACCCCGCGTCAGCGCGCCGTCACGGTGTTTGGCAAGTTGCGCGTGTGGGACACCGAGCAGAACAACGGCGTGCTGATCTACCTGCTGCTGGCCGAACATGCCATCGAGGTGGTGGCCGACCGGGGCTTGTCGCGCCACGTACCGCAGGCCACCTGGGACACGCTGCTGGCCGGCATGCGAGAGCGGTTCCGCGCCGGTGAGTTCGAGCAGGGCCTGGCCCAGGCGGTGGATGCCGTGGATGCGCTGTTGCGGCGCCACTTTGCCCTGGCTGAAGGCCAGACCAACCCCAACGAACTGCCGGACCGCGCCGAATTGCGCTGAGAGACCCCAGCAGTCGCGCGTGAAATCGCGCTTCAGCCTTCGGCAGCCACTCGGGTCCTTCCGGACCCTCATGTGCGGCCTCAGTGGCGTTCGATCGTCAGCAGCAGGCGGTTGTGCCCGTCACGCCGCTCGTAGACCATGCCGCTGGACGTGTTGCGGATCATTAACAGGCCCAGGCCACCCACCTGCGCGTCGTCCAGCGTTTCTGGCAGCAGCACGCCGCCTGAATCCAAAGGGTCGAAGGCCTTGGCGTCGTCGACGATCAGCACCTGGACTTCGTCCATGTCGATCTGCAGGTCGATCTCGATCACCGGTGGTTCTTCCGCCGGATCGCGGCCCTCGTAGCCATAGCGGATGATGTTGGTGATGGCTTCTTCCAGCACCAGTTCCACCGCGGTCAGCGCGTGTTCATCGATCGCGTTGTTCTGCAAGAACTGCCGCGCCTGAAGGCGGGCGATTTCCAGGCCGGCCACGTCGGCCGTCAAGGGAATCAGCAGCGAGGGCGAGGGAGGTCGCATGCCGGCGTGCCTGTCGGGGTGGGCCGTTGCAACTGTGCGGCCGTTCAGGCCGACAGCAGATGGGCCAGGGCCTGCGCCCGGTCGGGCAGCAGCGGGATGATCTTGTCCAGCGCCACCATGTCCAGCGTGGCACGCACCCCTGGCCGGGCGCCGAACAGCACCAGGCGCTGACCACGCGCTTTTTGCGAACGGGCCAAGGTGATGATCAGGCGCACCCCCATCGAGGCCAGGAAGCTGACGCCGTCCAGGTCCAGCGCCACATCACGGGGCTGCGCTGCCACGGCGCTGGTGACTGTGGCTTCGATGCGATCAACGCCCACCGTGTCCAGGCGCCCTAGCAAGACCACGCACAAGGCGCCGTTGTTCAGGTCTTCGAGCTGGATGTCCATGCAGAGTTTCAGTGCACCTGAAGCGTGAGGATAGAAAAATCATCGTCCAGTGGTCCGGGGCGCGCAAGCGCCCGCACCACCTTGAACAAGTGTTCGGGTTCACCCACACCCGGCGGCAGCGCTTGCCCCAGCAACGGCACAAACTCGTCCAGTGTCCAGGTTTCATCCTGCTGCGTGACGATCTCGAACACACCGTCGCTGAACAGGTAGACACGGTCGTCGGGCTGCAGTTGGGCCACATCGGCATCAAACGGCGTGTCGGGCATGGCACCGATGACCAGGTTGCGGGTCATCAGCGGCTGCGGCGCACCGCCTGCAGCGCCGATCACAAAGGCTGGGTGCTGGCCCGCCGAGGCAAAGCGCAATTGGCGCGCGGGCAGTTCGAGCACGCCGTACCAGATGGTGAAGAACATGCCACCGTGGCGGTCCATGGGGTACATGTCGTTCAGCCGTGCCAGCACCTGGGCCGGGTCGGCAAAGTTGGTGTCGGGCAGGGTCTGCTGGCGCAAGGTGCCCAGCACCGACACACCGTGCATGGCCGCGCCCACACCGTGGCCCGACACGTCCAGCAGATACATCACCAGGCGCTGGCTGTCCAGCCAGTGGTAGCCAAAACCGTCGCCGCCGACACGCGTGCTGGGCTGGAAAAACCAGTCGGTGAGCACCGGGCCGTCACGCAAGGGCAGCGGCAGCAAGGACTGCACGTAGTCGCTGGCGCGCGCCAGGTCGCGGTCCAGTTCCTGGCTCTGCACCAGTTCCTGTTGATCGCGGAACTCGTGCTTGATGAGCTGGCGGCCCACCTGCAGCACGCCGCCGTGGGGCACCAGCTCGTTGGCAAACACGCGCTTGCCGTCGACAAATGTGCCGTTGGTGGAACCGCGGTCGCTGACCACCAGTTCATCCTGCCGCAAATGCACCTCGCAATGCACGCCAGACACTTCAGAGTCGCGCAGCACCAGTTCGCAGGGCGCGCGGCGGCCGATGCGCACCGGCTGCGTGCCCAGTTGCAGGCGCTGCGGCGTGCCGGTGTCGTCGGTGTAGACGAGGTAGTGCACCCAGCCCACGCGCGAGGGCAGCAAGGGCTGCCGGTTGCGCGTGGTGCGGATCAGGGTGCGCTCGCCGTCGTCGGTGCCGTCGGCGAACTGCGTGGCGCGGTCTTCGGCGGTGCTCAAGGTGATGTTCCGATCAAACGGTCGATCGCGGTGTCCCTGCTCTGGCAGCCCGTGCCGATGGCCCGGCCGGGGCGGCAAGCATGCCACATCGTGGGGGCCAGACCCAAGCCCTGACTCCCCCGCTGTCAGGGATTGGCACAGTTGCTGCAATCCCTACTTTGCGGCTACCGTCGGCCCCCACGCATGCACCTGTGTTGTGCAGTTCTAATCACACAGTCCCATTTCAGGAGAGATCGATGATGAAAAGCAACACCTCGCGTCCGGCTTCACGCCCCGCTTTGCGCTTGACCCTGGCGGCCGTGTGTGCCGTCGGCACGCTGGCTGCGGCTCCCGCCCATGCCGGCAAGGACCTGGACGCAGTGAAAGCACGTGGCACCCTGGTTTGCGGCGTCAACACTGGCCTGGCCGGCTTCTCGGCTGCCGACAGCCAGGGCAAGTGGACCGGTCTGGACGTGGACTACTGCCGCGCGCTGGCGGCTGCCATCCTGAACGACGCCAACAAGGTGCGTTTTTCTCCCTTGACGGCGCAGCAGCGCTTCACCGCGCTGCAGTCCGGCGAAATCGACGTGCTGTCGCGCAACACCACGTGGACGCTGACACGCGACGCTTCCCTGGGCATGCACTTCGTGGGCGTCACCTTCTACGACGGCCAGGGCTTCATGGTGCCCAAGAGCCTGAAGGTCAGCAATGCCAAGGCGCTGAAGGGTGCCACGGTGTGCGTGCAGTCGGGCACGACGACAGAACTCAATCTCACCGACTACTCGCGCGCCAACAACCTGCAGCTCAAGCCGGTGGTGTTCGAGAAGCAGGAAGCCGCCACGGGCGCCTACTTCTCGGGCCGTTGCCAGGTCTTCACGACCGACGCCTCGGGCCTGGCTTCGGTGCGCAGCAAGGAAGCCGCCAAGCCTGATGACCACGTCATCCTGCCCGAGCTGATCTCCAAGGAACCGCTGGGGCCGTCCGTGCGACGCGGCGACGACGAGTTTTTTGCCATCGCCAAGTGGACGCTCAACGCGCTGCTGGAAGCCGAAGAGTTTGGCATCACCGCAGCCAACATCGACACCATGAAAAAGGACAGCAAGAACCCGGGCGTGATGCGCTTGCTGGGTTCGGGCACCGAAGACACGGGCAAGCCGCTGGGCCTGGACAAGGAGTGGGCCTACCGCGCGATCAAGGCCGTGGGCAACTACGGCGAAATCTTCGAGCGCCATGTCGGCCCCAAGACATCCATCGGCCTGCCCCGTGGCACCAACAACCTGTGGACCAACGGCGGCCTGATGTACGCGCCGCCCGTGCGCTGAGCGCTCAAGCCCCACCTGGTATCCAGCACCGCCGCGCCCGCCTGCTGAAATGGGCGGCGCGGCCCTGCCTCTGTCCCACCATGCGCACCGGAGACGTGCTTGAGCGAACGCGCCCCCAAGAAAAAGCGTGACTGGTCCTGGCGCAGCCGGGCTGCGCGCGGCCTGATGTACCAGGCGCTTGCCCTGGTGCTGATTGCCGGCGGTGTCTGGTTCCTGGCCCACAACACCCAGCAGAACATGGAGGTGCGGGGCATCCAGAGCGGATTCGACTTCCTGGACCAGGCCGCCGGTTTTGACATCGGCGAAACCATGGTGCCGTACGACCCCAGCGAGTCCTACGGCAAGGCGCTGTGGGTGGGCGTGCTCAACACCTTGCGGGTCGCCGTCATCGGCATTGTGCTGACCACCTTGCTGGGCGTGCTGGTGGGCGTGGGCCGCTTCTCGCGCAACGCCTTGGTGCGTGGGCTGTGCTACGGCTATGTGGAGTTGTTCCGCAACGTGCCCATCCTGCTGCAACTGCTGATGTGGTACCTGTTTTTTGTCGAGGTGCTGCCGCAACCGCAGGAAGCGTGGAACCTGGCCGACCTGTTCTTCCTGAGCAAGGGCGGGTTTGCCTTTCCATTGCCGGTCTGGGCCGCTGGCCATGGCTGGATGTTGATCGGTGCGCTGGCCGGCATCGGCGTGGGCTGGTGGTGGCGCCGCCGTGCGCAGCGTCAGTTTGAATTGACGGGGCAGGACCAGAGCCGCTGGGCCGTGCCGGTGGCCGCGTTCTTCGTGCTGGCACTTGTGGGCTGGGCCGTGGGTGGCGCACCCACCGCCTGGTCGCTGCCCGAACAGCAAGCCTTCATGGTGGACGGCGGCGCATCGGCCACACCCGAGTTCATGGCCGTGCTGGTGGGCCTGGTGATGTACACCGCGTCCTTCGTCGCCGAAGTGGTGCGCGGCGGCATCCAGTCGGTGAGCCGCGGCCAGACCGAAGCCGCCAACGCCCTGGGTCTGGCGCGCAGCCACCAGATGCGCCTGGTGGTGCTGCCGCAGGCACTGCGCGTGATCATCCCGCCGCTGACCAACCAGTACCTGAACCTGACCAAGAACTCTTCGCTGGCGGTGGCCATCGGCTACCCCGACGTGGTGTCGATCGCCAACACCACGCTCAACCAGACCGGGCGTGCGGTGGAGTGCATCGCCATCATCATGCTGGTGTACCTGACCACCTCATTGGCCACTTCGCTGCTGATGAACTGGTACAACAAACGCGTGGCCATCAAGGAGCGGTGAATGGCTGGCGACATCTTTCAATCGATCCCTCCCCGCCTGGCACCGGTGCAGACCGAAGGTGCGGTGCCCTGGATCAAGCGCAACCTGTTTGCCGACTGGAAGAGTGCACTCGCCACGGTCATCTTCATCGGCCTGGCGCTGTGGGCCCTGCCCAATCTGATGGGCTGGGGCCTGGCCCGTGCGGTCTTCAGTGCCGACGCCGATGCCTGCCAGGCCGCACGCGGCACGGGTGCCTGCTGGGGCGTGGTCACCGAGAAGTGGCGCATCATCATCTTCGGCCGTTACCCGTTCGAAGAGCAGTGGCGCCCCGAGATTGCCGCCGTATTGATGGTGGCTGCCGTGATGGCCAGTTGCGTGCGTGCTTTCTGGAAGCCCTGGCTGGGCCTGATGTGGGTGGTGGTGCTGGCCGCTTTCTTCACGCTGATGGGCGGTGGCATCCTGGGCCTGGAGCCGGTGCGCACCGATCTCTGGGGCGGCTTGCCGCTGACGGTGATGCTGGCCACCCTGTCCATCTTTCTGGCCTTCCCGCTGGCGGTGGCGGTGGCGCTGGGCCGCCGCAGCAGGCTGCCGGCCATCCGCACGGCCTGCATCGTCTACATCGAACTCATCCGCGGCGTGCCGCTGATCAGCGTGCTGTTCATGGCCAGCTTCATGTTTCCCCTGTTCATGCCCCAGGGCATGAGCATCGACGTGCTGGTGCGGGTGCTGGTGGGCATCACGCTCTTTGCGGCCGCCTACATGGCCGAGATCGTGCGCGGCGGGCTGCAGGCCATACCCAAGGGCCAGCTCGAAGCGGCCGACACGCTGGGCCTGAGCTACTGGCAGACGCAGCGCAAGATCGTGCTGCCGCAGGCGCTGGCCATGGTGGTGCCCAGCATGATGAACAACTTCATCAGCATCTTCAAGGACACCTCGCTGGTGACCATCGTCAGCCTCTATGAACTGACGGGCGCCTTGAGCCTGGCGCTGAACTCGGACGTCGAATGGCGGCCATTCAAGATCGAGGCCTACCTCTTCATCACCGCCATCTACTTCACCTTCTGTTTTGCCATGTCGCGCTACAGCCTGTGGGTCGAGAAGCAGGTCAGCGTGGCCAAGACCCGCTGATTCGCCGCCGCCCTTCACCGAAGAACCCACCGACCCGTGCCCCCATCATCATGAGCGATCTCATCGTCCGCTTCGAAAAAGTCAACAAGTGGTACGGCAACAGCTTCCACGTGCTGCGTGACATCGAGCTGGACGTCAAGCGCGGCGAGCGCATCGTGGTCTGCGGGCCTTCGGGGTCGGGCAAGAGCACGCTGATCCGCTGTGTGAACGCGCTGGAGGAATACCAGGAAGGCCGCATCACGGTGGATGGCACCGTGCTCACCGACGACATCAAGGCCATCGAGGCGGTGCGCAAACAAGTGGGCATGGTGTTTCAGCAGTTCAACTTGTTCCCGCACCTCACGGTACTGGAAAACCTGACGCTGGCGCCGATGTGGGTGGGCCACCTGCCCAAGAAAGAAGCCGAAGAGCGGGCCATGCAGCAATTGGAACGGGTGCGCATCGCCGAGCAGGCGCAGAAGTACCCCCTGCAGCTGTCGGGCGGGCAGCAGCAGCGTGTGGCCATCGCGCGCGCGCTGTGCCTGACGCCCAAGATCATGCTCTTCGACGAGCCCACCTCGGCGCTGGACCCCGAGATGATCAAGGAGGTGCTGGACGTGATGAGCGAACTCGCCGGCCAGGGCATGACCATGGTGTGCGTCACCCATGAGATGGGTTTTGCCAAGGCCGTGGCCGACCGCGTGATCTTCATGGACCAGGGCCAGATCGTCGAAGAGAACACGCCGCACGAGTTTTTCAACAACCCCAAGAGCGACCGCACCAAGGACTTCCTGTCCAAGATCCTGGGGCACTGATCAGGCTGTCTTTCGCGGGCGCCGCAGCGCATGCCGCAGGTGCAGATCTTCATCAGCTACCGGCGCGACGACAGCGCCGGTTATGCGCGTGCACTGGCCACCGACCTGGCGCGCCATTGGGGCGCGGACCGGGTGTTCATCGATGTCGACGACATCGGCGCCGGCCAGCCCTTTGCCGAGGTCATCCGCCGTGCGGTGGGTGCGTCGGAAGTGCTGCTGGTGCTGATCGGCCCCCGCTGGCAAGGCCTGCGCGACGGCCAGCCGCCACGCCTGCACGACAGCCAGGACTTCGTGCAACTCGAAGTGGCGGCTGCCCTGGAACACGGCATGCAGGTGATTCCGGTGTTGCTGGACGGCGCGCAGATGCCGGACGCAACGAGTCTGCCTGCGAACCTGCAAGCCCTGGCCGGCCGCCACGCGCTGGAACTGCGCCACAGCCACTACGCGGCCGATCTGGACCGGCTGCTGGCCGCGCTGCGCCAGACCCTGGGCGAAGCGGCGCCCGCTGCAGCGCTGCCGCGTCCGGAACGCCGCGCCCGGCTGCTGCTGCTGCTGCTGGGCCTGGCCGCAGCGGGTCTGCTGGCCGCAGGCTGGCTGCTCACGCGGCCCGCCGCACCGGTGCGGCCCGACGTGAATGGCCGCTGGCAGGCGGAGGTGGAATACGACTGGCCCAATTCGCGTTTCACCGAGCAGTTCCAGTTTCGCGGCGAAGGCGTTGAACTGCTGGGCACAGCCTCTTTCCTGCGCGCGCGCCGTGAAGTGCTCGAAGGCCGCGTCGAAGGCGAAGGGCTGACCTTCATCACGCGCAGCACCGAAATCAGCAGCAGCGGCGCCAGCGAAACGCAGCGGGAAAAAACCCAGCGCTACCGCGCCCGTCTGATCGGGGGCGAACTGCATGTCGACCTGCAGATCGAGGGTGGCAGCCCGCCGCATGCGCCGGTGAGCTTCAAGGCACGCCGCTTGCCGCCTTGACGATTCAGACTGGAGCCGTGGCTCGTTCGACGTTGCCGCAGCGAGCCACTGCGACAACAGCCGGCTTTCGGCGGCGGTACACGCCTCATCGAACGGTTCGTGGCCTGCGAATGGTTGGACGAGGCCACGCGTGAAGGTCCGGAGCGACCTGAACGGCAGACTCAGATCGGCTTCAGGCCGGCCTTGAACCGTTCCTTCAGCGGCTCGTGCCCCAGCGGCGGAAAGTCGATGGGAACCTCGGGCACCGCGTGCTCGGGGATGGTGTCGAGCAGGTGGCGGATCATCGTCAACCGGCCCTTGCGCTGGTCGTTGAAGTCCACCAGAGTCCACGGTGCGTGTGCACTGTGCGTGGCTTGCAGCATGGCCTGGCGCGCGGCGGTGTAGTCGCCATACTTCTCGCGCGCCTTCAGGTCGATGGGGCTCAGCTTCCAGCGCTTGAGCGGGTCGATCAGGCGTTCGGCAAAGCGTTCTTCCTGCTTGTCCTGGTCCACCGTGAGCCAGTACTTGAAGAGCAGGATGCCGTCGTCGATCAACAACTTTTCAAACACCGGTGCCTGCTTCAGAAAGGCCTGGGTCTCGGCTTCTGTGCAATAGCCCATGACACGTTCGACACCGGCGCGGTTGTACCAGCTGCGGTCGAAGAGCACGATCTCGCCCGCTGCCGGCAGGTGCTGCACGTAGCGCTGAAAGTACCACTGCGTGCGTTCACGGTCGGAGGGCTTTGGCAGGGCCACGACGCGGCATTGGCGTGGGTTGAGGGTGTCCGCCATGGCCGAAATCACGCCGCCCTTGCCGGCCGTGTCGCGTCCCTCGATCACCACCACCAGGCGCTTGCCCGTGTGCTGCAGCCAGCGCGCCACATCGTTCAGCTCCAACTCCAGCGGCGCCATTTTTTCCGAATATTCGCCCTTGCCCAACCGTTCCGATTTGACTGACTTCTCGCGCTTGTTCATGCACACCTCCAGCTGCGGTTATAGCCGCTGGGGCGCCCCAGCAAGAAAAAACCCGCCTGGCCTTCCGGGGCCGGGCGGGTCTTGCGCCGAAGCGGGCGATTGACTTACTTGCGACGCAGCTTCTGGATCGCCGCCAGCTGCGCGGCCATGGTCGCAAATTCGCTCGTCGCGGCGGCCAGGTCGATCTCGCTCTTGGCGTTTTTCATCGCCTCTTCGGCCAGCTTCTTGGCTTCGTTGGCCTTGGCTTCGTCCAGGTCGTGGCCGCGGATGGCGGTGTCGGCCAGCACGGTGACCGTGCCCGGCTGCACTTCAAGGATGCCGCCGGCGACGAAGACAAACTCTTCTTCGCCGTTATCGGCCCGCTCGATGCGCACCGCACCGGCCTTGATGCGCGTGATCAGCGGCGTGTGGCGCGGCAGGATGCCGAGCTCGCCGTTTTCACCCGGCAGCGCAACGAACCTGGCCTCGCCGCTGAAGATGCTTTCTTCAGCAGAGACTACGTCGACATGAATGGTTGCCATCTTGGATGTCCTCAGTCTTGAAGAAGGTTCAGGAAGCAAGCAGACGGGTGTCTGGCTAGGCGCGCACCGCAGCCGTACATCCTTACGGCGAGGAGCGCAACGACGCCAGGCGCCCGTGTGCGCCGCTTACTGCATCTTCTTCGCTTTTTCGAAGGCCTCGTCGATGGTTCCGACCATGTAGAAGGCCTGCTCGGGCAGGTGATCGCATTCGCCGGCCACGATCATCTTGAAGCCGCGGATGGTTTCCTTCAGCGACACGTACTTGCCCGGGCTGCCGGTGAACACTTCGGCGACGTGGAAGGGCTGGCTCAGGAAACGCTGGATCTTGCGTGCGCGGGCCACTGCCAGCTTGTCTTCGGGGCTGAGTTCGTCCATGCCCAGGATGGCGATGATGTCGCGCAGTTCCTTGTAGCGCTGCAGCGTCTGCTGCACGGCACGCGTGGTGCTGTAGTGCTCTTCGCCCACCACGTTGGGGTCGACCTGGCGGCTGTTGCTGTCCAGCGGGTCCACGGCCGGGTAGATGCCCAGCGAGGCGATGTCACGCGACAGCACGACGGTCGCATCCAAGTGGGCGAAGGTGGTGGCGGGCGACGGGTCGGTCAAGTCGTCCGCCGGCACGTAGACGGCCTGGATCGAAGTGATCGAACCCACTTTGGTGGACGTGATGCGCTCTTGCAGGCGGCCCATTTCTTCGGCCAGCGTCGGCTGGTAGCCCACGGCGGAAGGCATGCGGCCCAGCAGAGCGGACACTTCGGTGCCGGCCAGCGTGTAGCGGTAGATGTTGTCGACGAAGAACAGCACGTCACGGCCTTCGTCGCGGAAGGACTCTGCAATCGTCAGGCCGGTCAGCGCCACGCGCAGGCGGTTGCCCGGGGGCTCGTTCATCTGGCCGTAGACCATGGCCACTTTCGACTCGGCCAGGTTCTCCAGGTTCACGACGCCCGAGTCGGCCATCTCGTGATAGAAGTCGTTGCCCTCGCGGGTGCGCTCGCCCACGCCCGCAAACACCGACAAGCCGCTGTGCGCCTTGGCGATGTTGTTGATGAGCTCCATCATGTTCACGGTCTTGCCCACGCCGGCGCCACCGAACAGGCCCACCTTGCCGCCCTTG
>Ga0105044_10006849_pt1 | contig 15706 bp, 8 predicted proteins | sample MAT01_FD_78092 | JGI IMG/M metagenome (GOLD analysis project Ga0105044, IMG submission 78092) | Freshwater microbial communities from Lake Fryxell liftoff mats and glacier meltwater in Antarctica - MAT-01 | ecosystem: Environmental > Aquatic > Freshwater > Ice > Liftoff microbial mat | place... | reverse complement strand
GGTTGATGTGGTTCGCAGTGAAGAAGAACAGGTGATTCCCGGCTCGCAGGCGTAATCGGACTGCCAACATTTCTCACAATCCCGCGTTCCACTCTGTAACGCCCGTGTAAAGTCCGGGTGACCGCTCGTCCTCATTTCGGGTATCATCGCCCCGGTGCGCTTACTTCTCCCTCGCTTCGCAGAGGATTGATCATGCTACGCAGATTCACCTTCGGCCTTATGGTCGTGTCGTTCGCGGTGGCGGTCGTCGTCGCCGGCCGCGGCGACAACTCCGCGGCTCAGAATGCGGTCCTCAAGAACAACGCGAACGCTCAGCCGGGCGATCTACCGGTCGACACCGATCCGGTCCGGCAGCTTGTGAAGCCCGCCAACCCGCTGCCGATCAAGCAGGTGGTTCTGTTCAACAGTGGCGTCGGCTACTTCCATCGCACCGGCATGGTCGAAGGCGATGCCCGCGTCGACCTGCAGTTCCAGGCCGGCGACATCAACGACTTGATCAAAAGTCTTGTGATCGAAGACACCAAGGGCAAAGTCCTGCCGCTGCGTTACGACAGCCAGGAACCGATCGAACAGACGCTGCGCAGCTTCGCGATCAACCTCAGCACCAACCCCAGCTTCGGGCAGATCCTCAACCAGACCCGCGGCGAGAAGGTCGAACTGACGACCATCTCGAACAACGCCGGCCTGCCCGGCACGCTCACCGGCACCATCATCGGCATGGAGTCGGCCAATCGCCTGCCGTCCGCCACGGCCACGGCATCGGTCGACATGGAACTGGTGAACCTGATGTGCGCCGAAGGGCTGCGCTCGGTCCCGCTTAACCAGATCCAGCGGCTGCGGTTCCTGAACCCGATCATCGAGAACGAACTTCGCCGGGCGCTCGAAGTCGTTGCCGGAGGGCATGACAGCCAGAAGAAGTCGGTGAAGCTCGGCTTCCGGGGCGAAGGCAAGCGTGAAGTGAAGGTCGGCTACGTTTCCGAAAACCCGATCTGGAAGACCAGCTACCGCATCGTGCTCGACAAGGACGGCAAGACGAAACTGCTTGGCTGGGCGAACGTCGAGAACACCAGCGATGAAGACTGGCACGATATCAAGCTGACGCTGGTCTCCAGCCGGCCGATCTCGTTCCAGATGGATCTGTACCCGCCCCTGTTTATCCCGCGCCCGACTGTCGAGCCGGAACTGTTCGCCTCGTTGCGGCCGCCGACGTATGCGGGGCCGATGGTGAACGGCTTCAACGTGGGCCAGGGGGGCAACTTCCAGTTCGGCGGACAGTTCCAGGGCGGCTTCGGCGGTCAGTTCCAAGGCGGCTTCGGTGGCAACACGGGCGGCGGCAACCTCGGCAATGGTGCCCCGATGCAGCCGATGGCTCAGCAGGCACTGCAGAACCCGATGCTCAACGGCAATTCGCTGAACATGAATCGCTACCAGAACAACAACGAAGCAGTGAGTATCACCAATGCGATCAAGCTCAGTTTCAAGGACCTGCAGGACCGTCGCAACGACAATAACAACAAGAAGAATCAGGTCGACGTGCAGCAGGCCAAACAGATCGGCGGTATCCTCACCGCTATCGATCCGGAACTGATCGACGCGGCCCTGACGGCCGAGGAACTCGGCAACCCGGCCCGGTTCGCCATTGAGGAAAACGTGACACTGCCCCGCCAGCAGTCGGCCATGATCCCGATCCTGGAACAGCCGATCGATGCCACCCGCGTCAGCATCTACAACCAGCGAGTGCAGGCCAAGCACCCGCTGTTCGGCATGAAGATCAAGAACAACAGCAAGCAATCGCTGATGCAGGGGCCGATCGCGGTCTACGAAAACGAGCAGTACGCCGGCGATGCCCGCATCCTTGACTTGCAGCCGGGTGAAGAGCGCTACATCAGCTATGCGATCGATACCGGCACGGAAGTGCTGCCGTTCGATAAGGTCGTGCCGTCGAACGAAATGACCGCCCGCATGGAGAATGGCCGGCTGCAGGTGCAGTACAAGCTGCGGACTATCCGCACCTATGTGATCAAGAACCGCTCGCCGGAAGCCCGCAAGATCGTCATCGAGCAGCCTGCCCGGGACGGCTGGAAGTTCACTGAGGCCCGCAAGGTGACGCAGATCGCCGCGGGCAAGAAAGATGAAGACGGCATCGAGAAAGAGGCGACGTGGAAGGCCGGCGATGTGGAGAAGCCGAGCGAACGCACCCGTGACCTTTACCGCTTCACCGTCGACGTCAAAGCGGGGGAGACAATCAAGTACGAAGTCAGCGAAGAACTGCCGCGCATTGACCCGTTCGAGAACACCAAGCAGGCCGACTGGACCGGCTTCGCCACGACGCTGGGCCTCGACGTCTGGACAGACAGCAACCGCACGCCGGAAGATGACTTTGGCATCGAAGTCGTCAACAACGCCCTCAAGGTAACGCACAAGGATCGCCGGACGACAACATACAGCTTGAAGAACCGCGCTGACGTGGAGCGGACCATCACGCTGGAACACTTCGTGCCGAAAGGCCGACTGCTGGTCGGCGATGTGAAGCCCGCCGGTGCCGATCAGCTTCGCTACACCTACAAGCTGGTTCTCCCCCCGGGCAAGACGCTGTCGCAGACAGTGGTGGATGAGTTCGACACGGCCAAGCCCGAAATGTTCGCGATGAAGTCGGGCAACTATGGCCGGGGCGTTCAAGCTCCCGTGGGCATGGAAGTCAGCGATATTCCCGCGGAACGGTTCATCACCGAACTGGGCTTCGACGTCTGGACCACGCGCCGGCCGCACCCGGAAAAGCTGATCAACGGCAAGTTCTTTAAGAGCGAACTGCACACGACAGCATTGAATCAGGAAACCGTGACCTATCACATCCGTAACTACGCCCCGGGCGAACGGACGTTCACACTCGACCATCATGTTCGGCCGCAATGGTCGTTCGTCGGCAACGACCAACCGGTGGAGGGCCTGCGTGCCTGCTTCCGCGCGGCCGTGAAGGGGAAGAAGGAAGTCACCGTCAAGCACGATGTGACCGAGGAACGCCAGCAGGCCCGCAAGGAAACGCTGGAGAGCATCAACGAAGAACGCCTCGCCCTGCTCCTCGCCAGCGCCAGCCTTACGGATGGCGTCAAGGACAACATCCGCAAGGGAACAGGCATGCTGAAGGCCCTTACCGCGACGGCGGCCACGCTGAAAGACCTGCAAGCCCAGATGAAGGAGATCACCGAGGAGCAGAACCGCATCAAGGGCAACCTGGAGCGACTGCCGGAAACCTCGGAAGTCTACAAGCGGCTGATCGACAAGTTCGACAAGCAGGAAACCGCGCTGGAAAAGGTGCAGGTCCAGACGGCCGAGAAGTCGACGCTGGAGAAGACGCAGAAAAAGGAATACGAGAGCTTCCTGGAGAAGCTGCAGTAACAACTTGATGTTGGCCGCGACGCGCAGGGTTTCCGCAGCGGAGCGCGTTCCTGTTGAGTCCAATCGCACCCGACGCACTCCGCTGCGGAAACCCTGCGCGTCGCGGCTAACGTGTTACCAACTCTTCATACTCGTCAGCGAGTCGATAGCTCCGCTCCTTCGTCGACGGATTCTCGATGACGAGGAACCGCTCCTTTACCCATTTGGCACACAACAGTGACGCCATCCTTGGGCGCATCTTGAAGAAGACGGCAACGTCTTTTGCCATCACGATTCGATTCGTGCGGAACAGTCCCAGGACGTTCCGCTGCCGCGGGCTGAGATCGCGAAGCAGCGTGATCTGATCGGGAACACCGCGGCGAATCGCTTCTGCCGCCCGTGCCCGCACGTTCCCAAATGCCTCCGCCATGGCGACACAGAAGTACTTAACGAACGGCGTGACGTCGCCTTCCGCCCTCCCGAAATAGTAGTTGTGGCCGGGTCCGACCGTCAGACCGGCGTAGTAGGCTTCAAGGTTGCCGGCGTAGTACTCTTCCAGCGAATAGATGCCGTTGAGCCCGTAGCCGTTGCGATGCAGAATCAGTGTCGTCAGCAGCCGGGCCGTGCGGCCGTTGCCATCAAGGTATGGGTGAATCGTCGCAAACTGGTAGTGAGCCAGCGCCGCCACGACGGGAACCGGCAGTTCGCCGGTCTTCAATGATGTGTTGACCCACTGCACCATCTGTTTCATCAACTTCTGTACATCGTGCGCTTCAGGCGGCATGTAGACGGTTTGGCCGCTGCGGGCATCGCGAATGACATTCTGGCAATCGCGGTAGGATGTCGGTTTAGTCGTCCCGGACATGACCAGACCGTGGACGGTGCGGATGTCCGTTTCAGAAAGTGCCACCCGTTTCCGACCGATTCGCTGAACAAACTCCAGCGCGGCGAAATAGTGGCGGACTTCGGCTTCGTCACGTTCACGTCCGGGAAAATTGCCCTCGCCTGCCACAACTTGGGCCACCTGAACGGCCGTCAGTTTATTCCCCTCGATCCGTGTCGAGTAATGCGTGGACAGAAGCCGGGCGGTACGCCGCAGAGAATCAAGCATCGGTACCGTCAGGGGCAACCCGGCCACGATCTGCCGATCGGCCTCGATCGCCATGAGCGCCTTGGCAATCCTCCCGGTGATGCAAAAATTCGGCGCGAACATGCAGCACACCCTCCCATCTGACGGTACGGGCATGTCGAGAAACTGTCAAGAAAGTGTCGAGAATGCAACTGTCCCTCTTCCTCCATCCTCTGACCCTTGTCCCGTCTCGCGAGTTCCGAACATACCGATCTTAACGATCGCAACGGCCTTTCCGGTCGTGGGGACCTTTCAGATCGTGCATGAAGTGCCGAAAACGCATCGGATTCGCCTAGTACGATCCGGAACGTACGCTAGAATTGAGGGTTACCCGAAACGGGCATCCGCGGCGGATGCCGAAATTGCCTCCCCCCTTTCCGCAAACATTGAACAGAGTTGCGAGAAGGCCTCATGATCACTGATCTCCCGTTGTTGCGTTACATGCTGCTGTCGGCCTTGATCGGCTTTATTGTCTTTTGCGGCTCCTATGCCGTACTGGTTTGGAAGAAGCGCCGTTCGTCGCCGTCCAAGGCGGCAAGCACCCTCGCGCGACTGCGCGGCTGGTCGGTCACCGGGATCGTGGTCGGCTGCATGGGGCTGATGTTCTCCCTGGCAATCCGCGAGGCGGTTCGTTCCGATGGCATCATGACCGGCGACGGCCTCTACGCTGTTCGCGCCACGCCTGACATGCAAATCGTCACGCTGGTGCCGGAAGGGGCGAATGTGAAGGAGGGCGACGTCATCGCCCGCTTCATGTCCAACGAGGCACAGAGCGAGATCAACAAGGCCGAGCTCGACTTGGAGCAACTCAAAAGCCAGCGCGAGAACCTCTCGTTGCAACCGCTGCCGCGCGACCCGGAATTGGTGCGCCAGCATAACCTGGCTGAGGCCCGCGAACTGCAGTTGCTCAGCAACCTGAAGAACGCCCGCGATGCCCGCGAGACCGCCAGCCGTGAAAATCGGCCGCATGTCCTCATGCACCGCGACCTGGTAGCCAACATCAACGCGGAGATGAAGAAGGCCGCGGGGGACGTGAAGGCGGCCATCGTCAAGCGTGACATTGCCGAGCAGCAACTGGTACGCGAGACAGCCCTCAACAAGAACATGAACACCTCGCTGACCGAACTGAACGAACGGCAGAAGGAAGTCGGCTCGCTGAAGGTGGACGTGGTCAAGTTCGAGGCGCACCTCGCCGCCATGGAAGAGCGCCTGAAGACTGCGCGGGAATCGCTGGCGAAGATGGAGAAGGAAGCCGAAGAGCAGGACCAGCGCCTCGCGAAAGACATCAAGGGTACCGAATCGCAACTTGCGGCTGCCGAGAAGGCAAAGAAGGACATCGACTACCAGTTGAACGAAGATCAGGCGACCGCCTTCAAGCGGCACGAGTGGGCTAAATCCAATCAGGAGATCCTGATCCGCCAAGCCGAGGTCGCCCTGCAGGGCAAACAGAACAGGCTTGAACACAAGGCTCCGTTCAGCGGGAACGTAATCTATCGGCATGCATCGCCGGGCACGGCTCTGAATCAGGGGACCGTACTGGTGCTCAGCCGTCCCGACAGCATGCGTGGCCGCTTCCGCGTGCCGGAGAACCAGACCGACGCGCTGGCCAAGGCCGGCACCGTGACCGTGGATCTTGAAGAGAACGGCCAGCACGTCGAACAGCGGTTCCCCGCGAAATTTCTCTCGGCCGTGCCGTTGACCCGCGAACCGGGCATGGCGATGGTCGACCTCGACTGCCAGGCCCCGCCAGAAACGGTCGCCTCGCTGGCCGAGGGTAAGGCGATCAAATTGCACTTCAGCTGGCGGCCGCCGCTGATGACGATGTGGCCGTTCCCGATTTCGCTTGCCCTGATCGGACTGGGGATGCTTGGCCTGGTGATTTCCAGCATCGCCGGCTGGAAGCCGGACTGGAGGGTCGAGAAGCCCGACGAAGAAAGCGACGACGTGATGGTGACGCTGACCCGCTTCCCCGCGAACAAGGACGGCGACACCGAAGAAGCCCGGCACGACACCATCCCCGTCCGGCCCGACCTGCCGCACATTCCGCGCGAGAAGCCGGTGCAGCCGTGGGAACATCCGGTCGGCGTGCGGTTGCGCGAGGCGATCGTCCGTGAAGACCTGTCCAGCGAACTGATGGACGCCGTCGAGACGGCAATCGAACGTCAGAAGGACGGCGTCATCAACCCGATGCGTGAAGCACTGAAGCGCGTCCCGAGCGTGCCGGACCACGCCAGGCAACTGCTGAACTCACTCAACAATTTCGAGACGCACGACGAGATGAAGATGATCGAGAAGCGCTGCCTCGCCCAGCGGCTGACTTTCCTGCTCTACACGCTCGGCTTCGAGATCCCGAGCGAAGTGGCAGAAGTGAAATGATTCCAGCGATGCCCGCGAGCTGAGAAGCTCACGGTCATCGCACCCTTACTACTTGATCTGCACGCCGCACTGCTGGTAGATCTTCGCCACTTCGCCGGCCAGTTCTTTGGCCGCGGGTGCCTGCACCTGCTGGCGAATCCGCTGAAACTGGTTCATCGATCGGGCGATCGTCGCGGACAGGATCGGCTCGTACTTCGCCTTGATCTCGGCCGCATTCGGGGACTGGTAGCTGCGACGGGCGTTCTCCGATTTCGCTTCCACCAAGCTCAGGATCCGCTCACCCGTCTTTTGAATGCGGGGCTTTGCCTCCTGGGCGCTGCGTTCATCCATCACCCGGGTCATCGACCCGCTTAGATCGTCGAATTGTCGGATCAGGTCCTTGTAAACATCCTCGTCGCTGCGCGGACCGACCTTGATGCAGCCGCCGCAGCACAGCAGCAACAACGGAAAAAGAGAAAGAAGCCTTCTGGCCGTCATCGCGAACATCTCAGTGAAGGGCGAGATTCGGGTTTGCCCAACCATGCTACGTGAAATCGCATTCGGTTCGATGCGCGAATCATTAAGTTCACGCGAATATCACAGTGAGATTGCGCCTGGGGGCGGAGAATTCCGGTCAAACCGCCACACGGACGAACAGCGGGCGGTTCCTTGTTCGAGATCGGATAAGTCATAGATCAAGCCGCCTGTTGCAACGTCTCGAATCGCCACCGGCCGTTGATTCGAAAGTGCCACATGTCCGATGCACCCCTTCTCCAGTTCACTCACGCCACCGTCCGCCGCGGCGAGCGCACGTTCACTGATCTGGACTGGGCCATCCGCGAAGGCGAAACCTGGGCGGTCACCGGGCCGGTCGCTTCCGGGAAGTCGATGCTCGTTGAGGCGATTGTCGGGCGAATCCATGCCGATGGTATCAGCTATCCGCTCGTTGACCGGCTTGTGGCCGCGGGCCGGCCGGTCGAATATCCGTCCGATGTCATCACACGTGTTTCCTTCAAGGAAGAATCGCGGCTGTTTTCGTACTCTCGCCACTACTACCAGCAGCGCTTCAACTTCATCGAGAAGGACGATGACCTGTCGCTCGATCAGTTCCTGACCGGCGGCAAGCCCGTCGACGAAGTACACTTGGCGCAATTGTGTGAACAGTTCCATATCGGCCATCTGCGGCCGCAGTCGCTCATCACACTCTCCAACGGGCAGACCCGGCGTAGTCGGCTGGTGAAGGCCCTGCTGCAACGACCGCACATGCTGATTCTCGACGACCCCTTCATGGGGCTTGATGCCGTTGGCCGCGATGAACTGTCGGACCTGCTGGGCCGACTGGTGCGCGAAGGCCTGCACCTGATTCTCGTCACTCGACCCGATGCGATTCCCGCCTGGGTGACGCACGTACTGGAACTTGATGATCTGCACGTCGTGCGGAAAGGGCCGTGGCGACCTCAACCGGTGGAAGAAGTTTCTACACGTACATTTGAACGCGTACGGTCCGGCGGGCGACCGGTCATTGACTTGCGCGATGTGCATGTCGCCTACGGCGACCGCATCCTGCTCGACGGCATCACGTGGACCGTCCGGGCCGGGGAACGCTGGGCACTGCTGGGGCCGAACGGGTCGGGCAAGTCGACTCTGCTGAGCATGATCGCTGCCGACCATCCGCGGGTTTACAGCAATCACGTGCATTTGTTCGGCAGGCAACGCGGCACGGGTGAAAGCATCTGGGACGTAAAACGCGGCATCGGACTGGTATCGCCCGAGATGCACCTGTACTTCTCCGAACCGCTGACGGCCACGGAGACGATTGCCACCGGCTTCTTTGATGTTCTGGCACGTCGACCGATCTCAGCCGCGCAGAGTCTGCGCATCAATGAACTCCTTGCTTACTTCGACCTGCTTCCGCTCGCGGATCGTCTGTTCAACCGTCTGTCGACCGGCGAGCAACGCATGATACTGCTGATGCGTGCCCTGGTGAAGCGACCCCCGCTGCTGATTCTCGATGAGCCGTTTCAGGGCCTCGACGACCGCCTGATCGGCCGATTGCAGCACTATATGGCCGACGAGTTGACACCTGAACAGGCGTTGATCTTCGTCACGCATCATCTGAGCGAAATCCCCGCCTGCGTAACGCGTTGCCTGCGGCTGGAGCGAGGGCGTTCCGTCTGACGTTCCATCCATCCGCGCCTGTTGCCGGGCACGAGAATCGACTATCCTAAAGGGGTATCCCCGTCCCTTAACGCGAAGGAATCATGCCGACCGCTGCGAACGCATATGTTGTTGCCCGCCACGAGAACGGCTTCGGCCGGGTCTATCCGCTGCAGCGCGGCCAGCGCTGCACTGTCGGCAGGGCTCCCACGAACAAGATCGTGCTGACCGACGACCTTTGCAGCCGAGAGCATGCCGAGATCTACTTCGCCGAGGGTCATTGGATCCTGCGCGACCTGGGAAGCCTGAACGGATCAAAGGTCAACAATCAGCCGATCCAAGGCGAAGAACCGCTCGACAGCAACGACGAACTGCAATTAGGCCACAGCAAGTTCATGTTCGTCAATGACCTGCGCCAGTTGCCCGGCGTGCCCGATGCCGGCGCGGCCGACAAGATGGAGATCCGCAAGCGCCTGCGGACCACTCGCTACGGCTCGCAGAATCTCGTGCCGGTTGAAGAGACCGCGACTCCGCCCGAGTCGAAGCGCTGGGAACGCATGACCAGCGTGTTGTACCGCCTCAGCCTCGACATGGGCACCGCGGAGACGCTGAAAGAACTCGTTGAGATCGTTCTCGATGGACTGATGGAAGGAATCTTCGCCGAAGTCGGCGCAGTTCTGGCAGTGAAGGAAAATCGCGATACCGAACTGCTCGCCCACCGTCACCGCGACACCAAGACGCAGACCTACCACAAGGTATCGCAGTTCGTCAGTTCCGAAGTACTCTCCACGAAGGAAGCGGTGCTGGCCGAGAATGTGCAGCTTGACCCGGCCCTGCGCAACCGTGAAAGCCTGGCCGAACTGAAAGTCGGCAGCCTGATCTGCGCACCGGTCATCTTCGAATCGCAGGTGCTGGGACTGATCCACCTTTACTCGACCACGCTGAAGCCGCCACTGATCAACGACGATCTCGAGTTGGCGCTGCTGATCGCTCGTCAGTTGGGCATGGCATGGAACCAATTAAAACGCCGCGGGGCCCTTTCGGGCGCGAACAAGGCGCTGGCCAATTCGCTGCGTCTCGAATCGGAACTGGTGGGCGAAAGCCCTGCGTTGCAGGTCATCGAATCGCAGATCCGCAGGGTGGCCGCCACGCAGGCCACGGTGCTGATCCGCGGCGAAAGTGGCTCGGGAAAGGAACTGGTTGCCCGAGCCATCCACATGTCAAGCCCGCGTCGCGACGGGCCGTTCATCTGCCTCAACTGTGCCGCCATCACCGAGTCATTGCTGGAGTCCGAACTGTTCGGCCACGAACGCGGGGCCTTCACCGGTGCCACCGAAAAGATGATCGGCAAGTTCGAGGCCGCGAGCGAGGGCACCGTCTTTCTCGATGAGATCGGCGAGATGCCGCTGTCAACCCAGTCAAAGTTCCTGCGCATCCTCGAAGGTCATCCGTTTGAACGCCTGGGCGGCAACACCAAGATCCAGATCGACGTGCGCGTCGTCGCGGCGACAAACCTCGCCCTCGAAGAAGCGGTACGTTCAGGCGACTTCCGCAAGGACCTCTTCTACCGCCTGCAGGTAGTCGAGATCCGCGTGCCGCCGTTGCGTGATCGGCCGACCGATGTACTGATCCTTGCAGAACATTTCCGCAAGCGCTTCGTCGAGCAGACCGGCCGACGGATTGCCGGCTTCACCGAGGCGGCCCGCGAGAAGCTTCAGCGGCATCACTGGCCCGGCAACGTTCGCGAGCTTCGCAATGTCATCGAACGCGCGGTCGCCCTCAGCGCCGGCGGCGACAAACTCGATGCGCCCGATATCTGGATTTCGACCATCGACGTGGGCAGTTCCGGCCTGGTCCCGGCTGTGTTCAAACCGATCTCGCTGGACGAGATGGAACGAAAGCAGATATTGGCGACGCTCAACTACAGCGACTGGAACAAGAGCCGAACGGCTGAAATTCTGGGGATCGAACGCTCAACACTGGATCGGAAGATCAAGGCGTTTGAACTGAAGCGAGAGTCAATTGGATGAGCAGGGAGCTTACGCCCCCCCTGCCGCTCGCCATGGAAGTTTCTCCATCCTCCTGATCACGTCGCTGTCCTGGGCAACGAGAAGTCGCCGCTGACCTTGGGAAGACGGCGGGGGAGAAAATAGCAACTTCACTCCAGTTGACGGTCACGCTGCGGGAAGATCGGGTAGAATAGTTTCCATTCGTTATGAATCCTGATGCCCCTTGCCCGGTGAACGCACATGGTGGACCCCTATCGCGAATGGCTTGGCGTCAATGACGATCGTCGGCCGCCCACGCTGTACCAGTTGCTCGGAATTTCCCCGCTGGAGGCCGACGCGCGATCGATCGACGCGGCCGTGGCCCGGCAGTTGGCGCGCGTGCAGCAGCACCTGACCGGCCCGCAATCGAAGCTGGCTTGGCAACTGGTGGACGAGATCACCCTGGCGAAGACTACCCTGCTCGACCCCGCCAAGCGTGCCGCCTACAACAGCATCTTCGGGTTCGCGCCATCCGTACCGCCACCTGCAGCACCACCATCCGCCCCGGCGCCCCTGAACAACAACTGGTGGGCGGACTCCGTGCCTGACCCGGCACCGGCACCAACACCGGTACAGGCTCCTGTCAATCCGGATGCGTCGACTGGGTCGTGGTACGCGCCGCCGCCCTCTCCACCGCCGGCGGTTCGCGGTCAGCCGGACCCGTGGTACGCGTCGCCGGCCCCGCCGCCTGCGGTGTCGCCGCCTCCCGCGCCAAAGGCAACGTTTCAAGCGGTTCCACCGGCACCCAGGGTGACGCCTCCCGCGGTTCCGCCTGCGCCGGTTGCCAATGTGTTTGTCGATTCTGAACATGAGGAGCCAGGTGCACTGCCCGAAGCGCGGTCGCTGCGCCGGCTAAAAGGCGGTGGCAACTCGGCCATTCTCTTCATGGGCGGCGGCATCCTGGCACTGGGGCTGATTGGCGGCGGCATCTTCCTCGCCATGCAGGGCGGAACACCCGCGACCGACAGCAAGAACGATGCGGCCGGCAACAACACGGCACCGAAGGTTTTGTCTCCCAAAGAGACGAGTACCGAGCCGCCGAAGAAAGTCATCCCGCTGACGAAGAAGATTCTGCCGCCCAAGATCTTTCCTAAGAACGACCTGCCCCCCACTGTCCCGATTGACGAAGACTTCAAGCAGGCGAAGATCTTCCGGGGCCACAAGGCCACGCCGCGCGGCTTGGCAATCGCCGCTGACGGCCGGCAGGTGCTGTCTGCCGCGGCTGACTTCGTCGTCAACTCCTGGTTCCCCGGCACCGACAATCCGGTCCGCCGCAAAACATTGTCGGGCCCGGAGCCGCCCGTCGGCATCGCTTTCCTGAATAACGGCAAAGACGCTGTCATCGCCGATTCCGGAGCCCTGTTCATCATCGACCTGGCCACCAATGCCGACCGCCGAAAGATCATGACCCCCGGCGGCAGCTTCACGTCGCTGTTCCCCGCCGCCGATGGCCAGCACTTCGTCACAGGCTCGACGGACAGCATCATCCGCTGGTGGGAAGCGGGCAAGGACACACCGGACAAGTCGATCGAATTCTCGCCGGGCAACCCCGTTGAATGTGTCACCGTCAACCGCGACGGCAAACTGATCGCTGCGGGCAATCTGAATGACGGCATGGTTGGCGTCTGGACGACGGCCGGGGCCGAGATCAAGAAGTGGAAAGCACACACAAGCAACGTGACGTCGCTGGCCATTTCATCCGACGGCAAACGGCTGGTCACCGCGGGTGACGACCTGCTGGTGAAGGTATGGGACCTCGTTTCAGGTGCTCCGCAGTTGACGCTGAAGGGCCACGAAGAGGCCCCCCTGGCAGTCGGCTTCAGCGACGATGGTTCTCTGATCATCAGCGGCGGCATCGACAAGTCGATCCGCTTCTGGGATGCCGTCACGGGTGATCCGGTCCGCACGATCAAGGTGGAAGACCGGGTCGGCGCGATCACGATCGATCCGAAGGGGAAGTTCCTGGTGGCCGGGACCAACGACGGCGGGGTTAACCTGCTGTTTCTGCCGGCCGTCCGCCCCGACCTGCCGCCGAAGCCGGCCTGGGTGAAAGCGCCGAAGACGCCGATGCCGGTACCTTCGAACGCCGCCATCGAGGCTGCGATCAAGAGCGTTCGCGACCGTTACGCCAACGACTTCGCCCAGACTGAGGCGGACGATCAGGCCGCCCTGCTGGACAAGCTGTTGATGCGTGCCAAGGTCGCCCCCGAGGAAGCGAACGTACGCCTGGCGTTGTTCCTGCTGGCACGCGATCAGGCAGTAAAGCTCGGCCGAATTGCTGACGCGTTCAAGGTGGTCGATGCCCGCTCGCTCTGGTTCGAGGCGGATGAACTGGAAGACAAGGCGGCCGCATTGAAGGTCGCTGCCGGCGGGACGATCAGCAAGGAAGTCGTCGAGGCGTCGATCGGCGTCGTCGAGGAAGCGGAGAAGCAGGTTCGGCTCGACATCGTCGACGAACTGTTCCGTCTGAACGAATTGTTCCCGCAGTCGGACGACATGCCGGAACTGACCGCGCGCATCGCCGCGGCCCGCAAACGATGGAGCGGCGCAGCCGCCGATCGTGAAGCCAGCCGCACCCTGGCGACTGAATGGAGCAAGATGCCGGATGACCCGAAAGTCAACGAGGCCTACGGGCAGTACCTCTGTTTCCGGCTCGGCGAATGGGCTGACGGCCTGCCGAAACTGGTGAAAGTCGACAGTGCCGCCCTGCGGCAGTTGGCGAAGCAGGAACTGGCCGACAACAAAGACCCCAAGGCGATCGTCGAACTGGGCAAGGCCTGGTTCGACTATGCCGGCAAGGCGGAAGATCAGCACAAGGCCGGCATTCTGGTCCACGCCAAGCAACTGCTCGATAAAGCGATCCCCATGCTGCCGGCCACGGAGCGTCTGCCCGCCGGCCAAAAGCTCACCGAGCTCAACAAGGCCATCAAGGGCTTGGGGGCCATCACGCTGGCGACACCGGGCGAACCGGTGACGCGCAAGAGCTTCAACTCGATCCGCACCGGCACCGCGGTCGAAAGCAACTGGATCTTCGTCAACAGCGAAGGCAACGCTCCCGACGACATCGTGCTGAAGGCCAATGCCTCGGCCACGTCGCGATTTAAGATGCTCGACAAGAGCCGGGTGGAGTTCAACTTTGTGCCCGACGGCCGCACACTGAAACTGAACCTCTACGGTCTCGATCACGAAGTGAAAACCGAGGTCGACACGATGCCGGTATCGCTGTCAGCCGAGCGGAAGGGGGATGAAATCATCATCGCCCTGAAATCGGGCGTCGGCAGCATCATCTCCGAGAAGTACCTGAAGTTCATGCCGGCGAAGCAGGTCCCGACAATCCTGGTTCTGCACGCGCCAGGTCCGGGCGAGATCAAACTGCGCGGCATTCTCGTCAACGGACAAGTGAAGATGACGGAGTAGATTCGCGCGTGTGGTCCGAGTCTAAACCGCTGGGTTCTGAAAACCATGGAGAATCAGCCGTGCCCGGCATGCCGGACCTGAGCCAGTTGCAGCGTGTCGCCTTTCGGGCGGAGTCGACCGGGCGCATTAAGGACCTGAGTGGGCACGCGCGCGGACAGAGTATCCCCGACTACTCCGCGGTCGCGGCCCGCAAGTTCCTCGCCCGCATCGCCGCCGGGGATGTGCAGGCCGACCTTGATCGCACCTTTCAGGCCCTTCGGGACGCATACAACCTGAAGCGCAAACAGATTGAAGCATCCCGCGATGAAGACGGCGGCATGATCCGCACGCCGCAGTTCACCTATACCGTGACCACCGACGTCGATCCCGAGAACGGCACCAACGTCATCTGGCGACGGGAAGTGTCGGGCCTCAGCGATCCGCTGCTGGTTCGCGCTGCCGAGTTCAAGGCCGTCTTCGGGCCGATCTTCACTACTCTGCTCTTCGAATTCGCCCGGCCGATCAATGTCGCTGATCTTGTCGACCACCTGGAAGACGAAGACCCGACTGGCCTGAAACTGACCTACGGCAGCGACACCTCGTGGTGCGAATTGACGATCAAGGGCTTCCCGGGAACGATGCGCGTCGACGCGAAAACATTGGTCATCGCCGGCCCGCCGACGGTGTCCACCGCATCGCTGCTCGATCAGTTCCTGGCGTTTCTCGATCATCTGCCCCGGCAGCCCGATTTGCCGGCCCTTCGCTAGACTCCTACATCACTCTCCATGCAACCACTCGTCGGCATCATCATGGGGTCGCACTCCGATTGGGATACGCTGTCGCATGCCGTCGACACGCTCATCACACTGGGCGTGCCGCACGAAGTGCGCATTGTCTCCGCGCATCGCACGCCTGACCTGTTGTTCGAGTATGCCGGCACCGCTGAATCTCGCGGGTTGGAAGTGATCATTGCCGGTGCCGGGGGCGCGGCCCATCTGCCAGGCATGGCCGCGGCCAAGACCGCCTTGCCAGTGCTGGGCGTGCCCGTCGAATCAGCAATGTTGCGCGGGGTCGATTCGCTGCTCTCCATCGTGCAGATGCCGGCCGGGATTCCGGTCGGCACGCTGGCGATCGGCAAGGCGGGGGCGATCAATGCGGCCCTGCTCGCGGCGTCAATCCTCGGCGGCAAACATCCCCGCATCCGGCAGGCGGTCCACCAATTCCGCGAACAACAGACGGAAGCGGT
>Ga0105044_10006848_pt1 | contig 15707 bp, 12 predicted proteins | sample MAT01_FD_78092 | JGI IMG/M metagenome (GOLD analysis project Ga0105044, IMG submission 78092) | Freshwater microbial communities from Lake Fryxell liftoff mats and glacier meltwater in Antarctica - MAT-01 | ecosystem: Environmental > Aquatic > Freshwater > Ice > Liftoff microbial mat | place... | reverse complement strand
TCACGTGATCACCCCCCTCACCGGCACCTTGATCGGCGAGTCCGTGCGCCAAGCGCAGGTCGAGCTGTTCGTCGAGATGGGCGTGCTCCGGCCGCACGAGGCGACGGGCTCATCCGTGGGCACCGGAGTGTTCGGCGGACACCTCTACAGCAATGGCTCCGTGACGCGCATCTTCGGCGTGCGGATGCCCGGAATGGAGGCGACGACTGCCGACGAGCAGGTGGCGGGCGCGGTCGGCGAGTTCCCGCCGTACCGGCGAGCCAAGGGTGACCGCAACCTGGTGGCCACGCTGCACCTCGCCCGAACCTCGGGGCGCCTCCTGCGACGGCCGGACCTCACGTTGCTCGATGCCGCCCGCCGCGACGCCATGAGGTGGTTGGCAACGATGCCAGACCTTGACCACGCCCCCACCTCTGCGCTGGTCGAGTGGATCCACTCCTATCCCTCGCGCATCGGCGCCAGCATGAAGCGCCTGCTGCAGTTCAGCGGGATGGCCACCGCTCCGCGGGTACTCCTCGACCGACTGCTCGACCGCCCGGATGTACCGGTCGGCCTGGCCAATCGAGTCGTCGGAGGCACCGGGGACATCGACTCCGCGCAGCTCGCTCAGCGCCTGTGGCACCTCGGGCGCCTCGTGGCGGGAGATCCGGCGCTGATGGCCATCTTCGATGCCGGGTTGGACGGCATCGTCGAACGCACGGCCGCCACCGCTCTACGGCCAGCCGTCGAGGCATTCCTGGCCGAGCACGGGCACCGCGGCAACGACGAGTACGAGCTGGCGACGCCCGCGTGGGTGATGGCTCCGATGCCCGTCTACGCCAGCATCGACCGCCTCCGGCACGCTCCCGAGGGCCGCGATCCGAGCGCGCTCGGGCTCGAGGAGGACGCCGCGGTGGCGCTGACCGAGGCGTGCCGAGCGGTCCCGAGGGCGATGCGTCCCATGGTGCGTCACACCGCAATGGTCTCGAGACAGGGATCGATCGGCCGTGAGCGAGCGAAGGACATCCTCGTGCTCGAGAACCTCGGGGCGCGCCGGGTTTTGCATGAGCTCCTGCGTCGCGCCGCCGAGCGAGGTGGGCCGGCCGAGGTACGTCACGGCTTCTGCGTGACCATCGACGAGCTGGCCGACTACGTCAGCTCCCCGGCGGACTACGCGGCCGTGATCGCGGAGCGCGCCCAGCACGCTCGGTTCCTCAACGATCGCGTGCCGCCCCCATGGTTCCAGGGTCGCATCCCCGATCCCGCCACCTGGCCGCTCCGCCGCGACTCGCATCCGGACGCGCCCGCGAGCGGCGCGACGCTGGGGGGAATCGCGGTGAGCGGAGGCATCGCTTCAGGGCCTGCTCGCGTGATCGACGACCCCAGCGACCCCCGTGGCCTCGATCACGGGGAGGTGCTGGTGTGCGCCATCACCGATCCGTCGTGGACGCCGCTCTTCCTCAGCGCCGTGGCGGTGGTGTGCGACACCGGAGCGATGCAGAGCCACGCCGCCATCGTCGCTCGCGAGCTGGGGATCCCGGCGGTGTTGAGCGTGCTCGGCATCACCGCCATCGCCGACGGCACGATCCTCCACGTCGATGGCAACGCCGGGACCGTGCGGATCGGCTGAGCTCGTTCAGCCGCCGCGGCACGGACGGTGCATCGTCTGCCGTTCTCCACGTTCGGGTAATGGCGCAGAGGTGCGTCCACTCTTTACTGCAGGTGCTTCGGCCCTCCCCCTCGTCACGACGGCCATCCACGCCGGGCACACGCTTCGGGCTGAGTTGACCGAGCGGACGGCGCTCGACGACGCGACGCGCCGCCGTGAGGAGGATCCCTTCACCGACCGTCTCACCGCCGCTGGAGGTGCGCCGTACGTCGTGCATCGGTCTCGATTCGAGGTGGACCTGAACCGGCCGCGGGACCTTGCCGTCTATTCCACACCCGACACGTGCTGGGGACTCGAGGTGTGGCGGGACCCTCTGACCGAGCGCCAGGTCGAGCGGTCGCTCGCCCTCTACGACGAGTTCTACGCGGCGTTGGCGGCCCACCTCGACCAACTCGCGGTCAAGGGGCCGTTCGTCGTTCTCGACGTGCACTCGTACAACCATCGCCGCGATGGCCACGAGGCGCCCCCCGCCTCGGAGATCGACAACCCCGAGGTCAACGTGGGCACGGGATCGCTCGACTGCGACCGTTGGGGGCACCTGGTCCATCGATTGATGGATGATCTGCGCTCGTGCGAGGTGGCCGGGCACGGCTTGGACGTGCGGGAGAACGTGCGCTTCCGAGGTGGGGAGCTGACCCGGTGGGTTCACGAGCGCTACGACGGGGTCGGATGCGCGCTGGCCATCGAGCTGAAGAAGGTGTTCATGGACGAGTGGACGGGTGTCCCCGACGATGACCACCTCGAGGAGCTCACCATCGCCTTCGCCTCTGCCGTTCCGCTCCTCCTGGGTGAGCTGGCATGCGGCACCACATGAGCGCCACGCTGTCCGAGGGTGACCTCGCCATCGATCACGAGCTGGCCGACATCGCCAACGGGTTCCGGTTCCTGCTCGACCTGACCCCGGTTGACCTCGTGACGCTGCGACGAACCTTCGAGAGCACCGGTCATCCTGGCCCGTTCCGGTACCGCCCCATGGAGGACGAGCCGGCCCTGGCCGCGAAGCGGGTCGCCGCCGTCGCGGTGGACGCGGTCGACGATCCGACCTTGGCCAGCCTGCTCCTGGCCAAACAACGCGAGCTCCTCCTACAACTGGAGATGCTCTCATGCCGCGGCACCGACACCTTCCTCCCCCTCAGCATCGAGCTCTACGGCACTGTCGGCCCGTCGTTGCTCGCCGAGGCGCAGGCAATCCTCGGCGACGTGCCGTCCTCCGGACCCGAGGCGGGACCATGGCTGGGCGCCGACCAGTTGGCTCAGGCCGCCCAGGCGGAGCTGGACCGCTACCGGGCCATCGCTCCGGACCTCGAGTCCCACGTCGAGGTCCGAGAGGGCAGCACCGGGGTGATGGTGTCGAACGGAGACGTTCTCGTGGCCCCGACGGCGAGAGTTGCCGTGGCTCGGCTCGACGCGCTCTTGCAGCACGAAGTGGGCACCCATGTCGTCACCCACGTGAACGGCGCCCACCAACCGCTCCACGTATTGGCCAGCGGGCTAGCGGGCCACGAGGAGACCCAGGAGGGCCTGGCGGTGCTCGCGGAGCACCTCGTTGGAGGCCTCAGCGCGAGTCGGCTTCGCCAGCTGGCCGCTCGGGCGCTGGCCGTCCACCTCATGGTCACGGGCGCCGGCTTCGAGGATGTCCACCGCGATCTGGTGGCCGCCGAGGTGCCCCCCCGGCAGGCGCTCTCGATCACGGTGAGGGTGTTCCGCTCCGGGGGCTTGACGAAGGATGCCGTCTATCTGCGGGGCCTGCGGGACCTGGTAGACCATCTCGCTGGCGGCGGGGACCTCGCCCCACTGTGGCTCGGGAAGATGCCGTTGAGTGCGGTCCCGCTCGTCGCCGAGCTCCATCGACGGGGCGCACTCCGAGACCCCGTGCTCCTCCCCCACTACCTCGATGATCCCGCTGCCGTGCAGCGCTTGTCGAGGCTCCACCAGGTCAGCTCGCTGACCGCTTTGATCGGAGATGCGCCATGAAGATCGGCTTCGTCGTCAACAGCGTCGCCACCGAGCACGCGCAGTACACCACCACTCGTCTGGCCCTGGCCGCCACCCGCCGGGGGCACGAGACCTGGCTGATGGGGGTGGACGACTTCTCCCATCGGCTCGACGGATCGGTCGCGGCCCACGCCAGCCGCGCCCGCGGGAAGAAATTCGCCAACCCTGCCGCCTACCTCGCGCGGGTGCAGGCCGACGACCAACCCGACGGCCCGATCACCGTCGACGACCTCGACGTCCTGGTGATGCGCAACGACCCGGCCGACGACATCGTCGAGCGACCATGGGCCGTCACCTCCGGGGTGTTGTTTGGCCAGCTCTCGGTCGCACGCGGCACCCTCGTCGTGAACGACCCCGCCAGCCTCGCCAATGCCGTCAACAAGACCTATTTTCAGCACTTCCCGGAGATCGTCCGGCCCCGCACCCTCATCTCCAGGGACGCGACGGACATCGCTGGGTTCGTCGAGGCCATGGGCGGATGCGCCGTGCTCAAACCGCTGCAGGGGTCCGGCGGCAGCAGTGTGTTCTTCGTGTCGAGCGACGAGTCACCCAACCTCAACCAGATGATCGAAGCCGTCGGCCGGGACGGCTACATCGTCGCTCAGGAGGTGCTGCCCGAGGCCGACCAAGGCGATGTGCGCTTGTTCATGATGAACGGCGAGCCCCTCATGGCGGGTGGACACCACGCGGCGTTCCGGCGGGTGAACCGCACCGCTGACAAGCGGTCGAACATGCGAGTGGGTGGCACGGCGGAACCGGTGAAGGTCACCGACGCCATGCTCGAGGTGGCCGACACCGTGCGCCCGAAGCTGCTGGCGGACGGGATGTTCCTTGTTGGGCTCGACATCGTGGGCGACAAGCTCATGGAGGTCAACGTGTTCAGTCCCGGCGGCCTCGGCAGCTGCGAGAGCCTCTACAAAGCCAAGTTCACCGACGCCGTGATCGAAGGCCTCGAACGCAAGGTCGACCTCCGCGTTCACTACGGCGCCACCATCTCCAACACCCGCCTCGCCGCCCTCTGAAGACCCCGGCCAGACGCTTGCGTGTGACCTTGGTGGTCAGCGCCGCCAAGCCCGAGACCCAGGCGACCCGCATCACCACGATCGTGACGGAAGCAGAACAAGGACGACGCGCCGCCGGCTGACGGAGGACTGTCACACCCCCTGAGGAGAATGGGGGGATGGGTACGGCGCGTTCGTTCGAGGCGTTGATGCGGGAGGCGCAAGTCCTTCTGACGGAGGCGAACACGCGGGTGCTCACCGACCTCGCGGATGCCGAGGTCACGGAGGTCATGATCCTCTCGTCGCAGGTGACCAAGCTGGCGGAAGCCGCTCACCTCCGAGCGATCGGTCGTCTCGATGTCTCGAAGGCCTGGGCCGAGGACGGCTCTCGTTCCGCCTCCGCCTGGCTGGCCTGGCATTGCCACGTCGCCAAGGCGCGAGCCGGCAGCCTTCTGAAGTGCGCGCGCCTCCTGCGCACCATGCCCGGACCGACGCGGCCATGGCCGCCGGCCGGTTGACGGTCGACCACGTCCGCCTCCTGGCTTGCGCCCATCGGGCAGATGCCGACGCCTTCGCCGCTGACGCGGAGCGGCTGATCGAGCCGGCCGAGCGCTGTCTGTTCAGCGCCTTCGAGCGGGTGATCCACTACTGGATCCACGCGCACGCACCCGACGACGCCGAGGTCGACGCGGCCACCCTGTACGACCAGCGGCGCCTCGACGCATCACGCAGCATCGACGGCGTGGTGTTCGTCGACGCCATGCTCGATCCGATCACCGGCGAGATCTTCCTGCGAGAGCTCGAGCGCCTCGAGCAGGTGGAGTTCGAATCCGATTGGGCCGAGGCCCGTCAGCGCGTCGGCGAGGCCGCGGCGGTGTCCGACCTCCGTCGCACGCCCAAGCAACGCCGGGTGGATGCGCTCTGCGTCATGGCGAAGGGATCTGCCGCCAAGCCGCCCGGCGCCACCGAGGCACGGGTGCTTCTCCAGGTCACCGCCGGCACCGAATCCGTCGAACGGATGTGCGAGCTTTCCAACGGTGTCATCGTCACCCCCGGTCAGGTCCTTCCCCTGCTCCCGTGGGCCGACGTCGCCCGCATCATCTTCGACGGACCGTCGAGAGTGCTCGACGTCGGGGTGCGCCAGCGCCTTTTCACCGGCGCCACTCGCATCGCGGTGGAAGCTCGTGACCAGTTCTGTCAGCACCCTGGTTGCGACGTGCCCGCCGAACGCTGCCAGATCGACCACGTCGTCCCCTACGAGGACGGCGGCGTGACCACCCAGTTCAACGCTCGCTGCTACTGCCCCTTCCACCATCGCTGGCACCACCGACAAGCCAAGCCGGCCGCCTGACCGCCGCCGGCGCCGCTGCTCCTCACGTACCCTCCAGCCCGGCGAGCCCCTCGCCCGGCGCCGCAGGGTGCCGCCCATGAGCGAAGCAGCCGCGAAGGCGTTCGACCTGTTCACGGCCGACATCGGCAACGACGAGGGCACCGGCGGGTGGTTCGAGCCCGCTCCCGTTGGCGTTAGCGTCGCAGCATGCGCATTGGAATCGGTGGCGGAGGCGGCACGATCGACGCCGCGGTGGACAGTGTCCGGAAGGCCAGGGACGCGGGATACAGCTCCGCGTGGTTCAGCAACATCTTCGGCCTCGACGGCATGACGGCGTGCGCCATCGCTGGTCGGGAGATTCCCGACATCACCCTCGGTACGTTCGTGGTGCCCACCTACAGTCGTCATCCCCTCTACATGGCGCAGCAGGCCATGACCACCCAAGCGGCGACGGACGGTCGGTTCATCCTCGGCATCGGCCTCAGCCACCAGATCGTGATCGAGGGGATGCTCGGGCTCTCCTTCGACAAGCCCGCCCGCCACATGCGCGAGTACCTCGAGGTGCTCATGCCGATCCTCGACCAGGGAACCGTCGAGCACGTCGGCGAGGTGTACCGGGTCAACAACGTGTTCGGCCCGCTGGAGCGCATGGGGACGACGCCACCGAAGGTGGTCGTCGCCGCCCTCGGCCCGGTGATGCTCAAGCTCGCCGGACGGCTCGCTGACGGCACCGCGACCTGGATGACAGGCCCGAACACGATCGCCGATCACATCGCTCCCACGATCCGTCAGGCGGCCGACGACGCCGGCCGACCTGCGCCCCTGGTGATCGCCGGGGTGCCGGTGTCCGTGACCGACGATCCATCCGCCGCCCGCGCTGATGCCGAGCAGGTGTTCGCCATCTACGGCACGCTGCCGTCGTATCGAGCGATGCTCGACCGCGAGGGGGCCGCCGGCCCCGGCGACATCGCGCTGGTCGGCGACGAAGACACCGTGCGCGCGGGCATCGCCCGCTACGCCGAGGCGGGCGTGACGGATCTCAACGTGGCCCCGTTCGGCGACCTCGAGCGCACCACGGCGCTCATCCAGTCGCTGCTCTAGGCCGTCCCGAAGACGGCGGTGACGAACTGCTGGAAGCCGTTCACGTCGAACCCGACGTGCAGGCCGCCCGGGACGCGCGAGATCTCGAGCGACGGGCAGAAGAAGTCGCCCTGATCCGAGAAGAAGTGGGGGGAGCCGGTGACCTCGCGGCTCCGGCCCTCTGCGAGATCGGTGCCGACGGCCTCCTCGTCGGCTGCGATCGGTTCGAGCACGCCGTGCTCCTCCCGCAGCTGGCTCAGGACCGAGCCCTTCGACACATCGAGGCCACCCTCGAACAAGGCTCGTCGCACCGCCAGACTGAAGCGCTCACCGACCTCCGGACCGGTCCGGTAGGCGGCTGCTTCGGACGCCATCGCCGGGATCGACGTGGCCGGAAAGCGGTCCGCATCGAACTCCGTGAAGAGATCTGGAGCGACGCCCGCCCTGAGCGCCTCGATCGTCAGTGCCACCTCCGGCCCGTCGAAGGGCGCCGCGTTGATCAGCTCGAGAGGCCAGGCCCGCACCCGGAGCCTCGGCCCCGGCTGCCCCTGATGCGCGCGGAAGGCACGGAAGCGCTGCAGTCCGACGTGGGCGAACGGGCACGCGACATCGGCGAAGACCTCGATCGTGCGCACCTGTGCTCCTCTCGGTTGGCTCACCGCTCACGTTGCTCCCCGACGGCGGCCGCTCGGTAGGGCCGAAGGTCCCCGCGCCGTCAGTGTTGGGGGGCTAGCTGCAGCCGCTCGTGCTGCCGCAGCTCGGGCAGGCGTGACAGGAGCCGGCTCGCTGCATCTGGACGCCGCACTGCATGCAGTAGGGGGCGTCGCTGTGGGTGACCTTGGCGGGCACGTTGGGATTGGGCTTGGCCGGCCGCACGCCCTCGCCGGTGACGCCGGCCCGCTCGAGGAGGCTGAGCTCCTTCGGAGCATCGGTGGCGGACAGCAGCGGCGACGAGGCGTCGATGCTGGGCGGGTCGGCCGGGATGTCCGTGCCCTGACGGGTTTCGGTGATCGTCTCCTCGACACCCGGGAGGGTGGGCTGCGTGCGCTCCCCCGTGGTGAGGATGTTCAGCTCGGTGCGCTCCTCGATCGAGAGGTAGTCGACCGCCAGGCGGCGGAAGATGTAGTCGAGGATGGAGCTGGCGATCCGCAGATCAGGGTCGTCGGTCATGCCGGCCGGCTCGAAGCGCGTGTTGGTGAGCGTCTCCACGTAGACCCGCAACGGCACGCCGTACTGGAGGCCGTAGCTCACCGACACGGCGAAGGCGTCCATGATGCCCGCGAGGGTGGAGCCCTGCTTCGAGATGCGCAGGAAGATCTCGCCCGGACGGCCGTCGGCGTACTCGCCCACGGTGACGAAGCCCTTGCAGTCAGCCACGCGGAACTCGAAGGTGTGCGAGGTGCGGTTGCGCGGCAGCTTCTGCCGGGTGGGCACCTTGATGACCCGCTCCACCACCCGCTCGACGATCTTCTCCACGACCTGCGGCTCCACGCCAGAGGCGGCGAGGGCTTCGACGAGCGGCTCGACGGCGATCTCCTTCTTGGCGGTGGAGAGCGGCTGGGCCACCTTGCAGTTGTCGCGGTAGATGGCGATGGCCTTCACGCCGAGCTTCCAGGCATCGATGTGGAGCTGCTCGACCTCTTCGACGGTGGCCTCCTCGGGGAGGTTCACCGTCTTGGAGATGGCGCCGGAGATGAAGGGCTGGACGGCCGCCATCATCCGGACGTGGCCGGAGTGGTGGATCGTGTTGTCGCCCATCGAGCAGGCGAACACCGCGACGTGCTCCGGGGCCAGATGGGGGGCGCCGAGGATCGACTTGTTGTCGTCGATGTAGGCGATGATCTCGGCGTTCTGCTCCGGCGTGTACCCGAGGCGGGCGAGGGCGCGGGGCACCGTCTGGTTGACGATCTGCATGGTGCCACCACCGACGAGCTTCTTGACCTTGCACAGGCCGAGGTCGGGCTCGATGCCGGTGGTATCACAATCCATCATCAGGCCGATCGTGCCGGTCGGTGCGAGCACGCTGGCCTGGGAGTTGCGCACACCGGCGACGGCGGCCAGCTCGTTGGCGTCGTCCCAGCACTCCTGGGCGGCGCTGAGCAGGTGCGAAGGCACGAGCTCTTCGTCGATCTGGGCGGCGGCCTCCTGGTGCTGGCGCAGCACCCGGAGCATGTGCTCCTCGTTCTCGGCGAAGCCGGCGAAGGCCCCCATGCGCGAGGCGGTGCGGGCCGAGGTGGCGTAGGAGTGGCCGGTCATCAGCGAGGTGATGGCGGCGGCGTAGGCGCGGCCGTCATCGCTGTCGTAGGGAAGGCCCAGCGCCATCAGCATGGCGCCGAGGTTGGCGTAGCCGATCCCGAGCTGGCGGAAGGCACGGGAGGTGTCACCGATGCTCTTCGTGGGGTAGTCGGCGCGGCCGACGAGGATCTCCTGGCCCGTGAACATGATCTCCACGGCGTGCTTGAAGCCCTCCACGTCGAACGTGTCGGTGGTGCCGGCACCGATGTCGTCGGACAGGTCGAGGAACTTCAGCAGGTTGAGGCTCGCCAGGTTGCACGCCGAGTTGTCCAGGTGCATGTATTCGGAGCAGGGGTTGGAGCCGTTGATGCGGCCGGTGTTGGCCGCGGTGTGCCAGTGGTTGATCGTGGTGTCGAACTGCATGCCGGGATCGGCGCACTCCCATGCGGCGGTGGAGATCTGGCGCATGAGGTCGCGGGCCTTCACGGTGCGCACGATGGCGCCATCGGTGACGGCGTGCAGATGCCAGTCGGCGTCGTCCACCACGGCCTGCATGAACTCGTCGGTGACCCGCACGGAGTTGTTGGCGTTCTGGTACTGCACCGACGCCATGTCCTTGCCGTCGAGGCTCATGTCGAAGCCGGCCTCTTCGAGGACCCGGATCTTCTTCTCCTCGCGGGCCTTGACCCAGACGAACTCCTCCACGTCGGGATGGTCGACGTTGAGGATGACCATCTTGGCGGCGCGGCGGGTCTTGCCGCCGGACTTGATGGTGCCGGCCGACGCATCGGCACCTCGCATGAAGCTCACCGGGCCGGAGGCGGTGCCGCCGCCCTTGAGCAGCTCGACCGAGGAACGGATCTTCGACAGGTTGATGCCGGAGCCGGAGCCGCCCTTGAAGATCGTGCCCTCCTCGACGTACCAGTTGAGGATGGAGTCCATCTGGTCGTCGACGGCCAGGATGAAGCAGGCCGAACCCTGCTGGGGCACGCCCGGCACGCCGATGTTGAACCACACCGGCGAGTTGAAGGCGGCCTTCTGGGTGACGAGGAGGTGCTTGAGCTCGACGTTGTAGGTGTCGGCCTCGAGCTCGTCTACGAAGTAGCCGCCCTCGAGGCCCCACTGGGTGATCGTGTCGGCCACGCGGTCGATCACCTGGCGCAGCGACGACTCGCGCTCGGTGGTGCCGGGAGTACCGCGGAAGTACTTCTGGGCGACGATGTTCGTGGCGTTGAGCGACCACGAGGTGGGGAAGGTCACGTCGAGCTGTTCGAACGCCACCGTGCCATCACGGAAGTTCGTGATGCGGGCATCGCGCTGCTCCCACGTGAGCTCGTCGTAGGGGTGCACGCCGTCGGTGGTGAAGTGCCGGCGGATGCCGATGCCGGCCTGCTCGGGTGCCAGTGCCATGGGTGACCTTCAATCGTGCTCGAGGTGGGCGATTCGGGGGGAGGGAGGGGGCGGGTGGACCCGCCAGGAACCTGTGCCCACTGAGTGCCCGTGACCACTAGGTCTTGTGGCTGCTACGCCACACGGCGCCCCCGAGCCACAAGATGTAGGGGGAACTACAGCACTGTAACTACATGCCTGTCAACGGTATCTCCCACATTTTTCCAAGGAGTTGTGTCGAAGCCGCGGCGCGTCCCCCAGGTAGGGCTCAATCTCACCCAAGGAGTCGTCCAGCCCACCACAGACGTGAACCGACTGCCACCAATCCGGATTGGTCACGCCGCGACCTCGTGCACGGGTGGTGACGGTAGAGAACCTGCCTTGTGGACCGCTAGGGGAACAACCTGTGAATTGGGAGTGGATTTCTCCCCTCCCAATCCACAGATGACCCTCCAGCCTGGGGACTACTGCTGCACGGCCTCGGCATGACGTCGGTCTCGAGGCAACGATCCTTGCGCATGCAACCTTCTCCTATAGGCTTTCCCCGTGGCCAAGACGTCGACCAAGGGTACCGATCTGCTCGACCACCCCTACCTGACCACCATCGGGTTGTTCTTCGAGTCCCACGCCGGCCTGGCCGTAGCGATGGAGCGTCGCCTCGAAACCGAGACGAGCCTGTCGGTCCAGTGGTTCGAAGTGCTGATCCGCCTCGCCCGCTCCCCCGGCCACCGGCTCCGCATGAGCGACCTGGCCGCGCAGACCACGCTCTCGGCCAGCGGCCTCACCCGTGCCATCGACCGCCTCGAGGGCGCGGGGTTGGTGCAACGAGCCGCCTGCCCCTCGGATCGTCGCGGGTCCTTCGCCGTGCTCACCGAGGCCGGCGAAGAGCGCATCATGGCGGCCGTGCCCGTGCACGTGCAGCACCTCACCGAGCTGCTCGAGGAGATCTTCAGCCCTGCCGAGCTCGAGCAGTTCGCCGCCCTGGCCCGACGCCTCCGCGATGGAGTGAACCCCGAGGCCGCTCTGGCGAGCAGCCCCGACTGCGTCGACTAGCCGCTACCGAGCGGCGGACACCTCGACGGGAATCCCGTTCAGCACGGCGTTCCCGGAGATCGGATCGAAGAGGGTCTCGTCGGCGAGGATGTTGCTGTTCACACCGGCGTGCTCCTGAGCCACGCCGAGCTGTACGCCTTCCATGTCGTGGCCCCACCCGTGCGGGATGCTCACGACCCCGGGCCGGATGGCATCGGTGACCTCCACCGGCACGGTGAGCTCCCCCACCCGCGAGCGCACGATCGCGGGGTCGCCGTCGGCGAGACCCAGCGCCGCCGCGTCGTCGGGGTGCAGGTGCATCGTGCACCGGGGCTTGCCCTTCACCAGCACGGTGACGTTGTGCATCCATGAGTTGTTGGAGCGCAGGTGCCGGCGCCCGATCAGCACGAAGGGGTGGTCGCGGCGGCCGTCGAGGCCGTCGTGCAGACGAGCCACATCGGCCACGAGGATCTCCGGGGCCAGCGCGATCATCCCGTCGGGGGTGCGGAGCACGTCGGGCAGCCGCGGCTTCAGCGCCCCGTAGTCGATGCCGTGGGGGCTGGCGAGGAGGGCGTCGAGCGACACGCCGTCGGGGTCGGTGCCGAAGCCATCGCCGTAGGGACCCGTGCGCAGGAGGAAGTCGACGATGCGCTCCGGGCCCGTTCGAGGGGCCAGGGCCTCGAGGATGTCCTCCGGCTCCCGGCCGAAGATGGGGCTCGTGTCGTCCGCCACGCTCCCCTGCACCATCGAACCGATCATGAGATCGTCCACGACGGCGGGGTCGGCGTCGGCTCCCGCCCCCTGCAGCACGAGGGCCAGCCGAGCCAGCACCTCCCACTCGCTGAGCTGACCGGCGTCGAGCGGGAGCACCGGCTCGCTGTAGTTGGCGGTGTCGCGCAGGGCGAGCTGCAGAAGGGCGACGTCGTAGTGCCCTTTCTGGAGGGCGGAGGGCGACGGGAGGATCACGTCGGCGTGGCGAGTGGTCTCGTTGACGTAGATGTCCACCGACACCATCGCCTCGAGCCCGGACAGCGCGGCGTCGAGCCGGCCGGAGTTCGGGGTGGAGAGCACCGGGTTCCCGGCCATCGTCACCAGCGCCTTCACCTGGCCCGGGCCGGGCGTGTCGATCTCCTCGGCGAGCACGACGGCCGGCAGCTCCCCCATCGTCTCCGGGAGGCCTCGCACCCGGCTGGTGCGTCGGTGGAGGCGGATCTCCCGGCCGAAGCGCTTCTTGCCGCGCGTATTGGCCGCGCCCGCCGCGGCCGTAGTGAACATGGCGCCACCGGCCCGATCGAGGTTGCCCGTGAGCACGTTGAGCACGTCGACCAGCCACGACGTGAGCGTGCCGAACTCGGCTGTCGTGGTGCCGATGCGGCCGTAGACGCACGCCGATGGCGCGGCGGCGAGCTCGTGGGCCATGCGGCGGATGGTGTCCGCGTCGATGCCCGTGGCGTCGGCCACCAGCTCAGGCGTGAAGGGAGCGCTGAGCGCGGCCACCTCGTCGAGCCCCGTGACGAGCGCGGCCAGCGGCCCGAGGTCCACGAGCCCGTCGGCGAAGAGCACCTGGACCATCGCCATCAGCAGATACCCATCGGAGCCAGGACGGATCGGCACCCACTCCGATGCCGCCTCGGCGGTGCGCGAGCGCCGCGGGTCCACGACGACGAGCTTCCCGCCGCGCTCCGTGAGCCGCTCGATGCGTCCGGGCCAGTCGGGGGCGGTGGCCAGGCTGCCGTTCGAGGCATACGGGTTGGCGCCCAACATCAGCAGGTGGTGGGTGCGGTCCACGTCGGGCACCGGCACGTTGAGCGCGCCGCCGAACATCAGCGCCGCCGAGATCTCCTTGGGGCGCTGGTCGACGGTGGACGCCGAGAACACGTTGGTGGACCCGAGGGCCCGCAGCACCGCCCGGTTGTAGAGCAGCCCGGCCAGGTTGTGGGCATTGGGGTTGCCGACGTAGACCGCGCAGGCATCGCGCCCGTCGCGGTCCAGGATCGGCAGCAGGAGGCGCTCGATCTCCTCGAAGGCCTCCGTCCAGGTGGCCTCGACGAACACGCCATCGCGCTTGATGAGCGGCGTGCGCACACGGTCGGGGTCCTCGTGGAGCTGCTTGAGGGTGGAACCTTTGGGACAGATGTAGCCCTGGCTGAACACGTCCTCCCGGTCGCCCCGGATGCGCGTGACCTCTTCGTCGCCCGCCGCATTGCGCTTCAAGCTGATCTCGAGGCCGCAGCTGGCCTCGCACAGCGGGCAGGTGCGGAAGGCGGTGCGGGTGGCGGACGGCGTGGGCGCGGTGGGCACCAGCGCCGGATCGGTGGTGGTCATGTAGGTCCCCCGTGATGTGACGTGCGGTCATCCTGCCAGCGTTCAGCCCAGGGCCGCACCCGTGAGCTCACCGATGAGGACCGTGACCAGCATGGCCAGCGAGCCGGCCACGGAAACCCGCACGAGCGCCCGCAACCGTGGAGCGGCCCCGAGCACCGCGCCCACCACGCCGAGTGCCCCGAGGGCCATCACGGCAGAGGCGACCACGTACCACGAGCGACCCGAATCGGGGCTGACGAGGTAGACGAGCAGGGGCACGAGCGCCCCGAGCGAAAAGGCCGTGGCCGAGGTGAGCGCGGCCTGCACGGGCCGCGCCGCCGTCCCTTCGGTGAGGCCCAGCTCGTCGCGGGCGTGGGCGCCGAGCGCGTCAGCATCGGTGAGCTGCTGCGCCACCTCGCTCGCGAGCTCCGGGGCCAAGCCCCGCTGCTCCCAGATCTGCGCCAGCTCCCGCAGCTCTGCCACGGGGTGATCCACGAGCGCCTGGCGCTCGATGCGCAGGTCGGCCTGTTCGACGTCTCGCTGCGACGCCACCGATACGTACTCCCCCACCGCCATCGACAGAGCCCCCGCCACCAGGCCGGCGATCCCGGCCGTGCGCACCGCGCTCTCCGAGGACCCTGCTCCCGCCACGCCCACGATGAGGGAAGCCGTGGACACCACGCCGTCGTTGGCGCCCAGCACCGCGGCCCGCAGCCAGCCGGCGCGGTTCGAGCGGTGCTCCTCGGCGTGCGGGTGCGAGATGTGCTCGTGGGTGGGCGGCAGCTCGATCGGATCGGGGCCAGCCATGGGCCTTAGCCTGCCACCGGTAGCGTCCTCGCGATGCGACGGTTGTGGTCCGATCCCGATGAGGTCGACGATCTGGCTGGGCTCGTGGCCGCCGAGGCCCGCCCCGCCCACCCCGACCGGCCGTGGTTGCTCGTGAACATGATCAGCTCGCTGGACGGCGCCATTGCCGTCGAGGGTCGCTCCGGCGGGCTCGGGCGCCCGGCGGACAAGGCCATGTTCTCTGCGCTGCGGGGCATCGCCGACGTGGTCCTCGTGGGCGCCGGTACCGCCCGAGCCGAGGGGTATGGCCCACCCCGGCCCTCCGAGGCCACCCGCTCGACTCGCCAAGCCCGTGGCCAAGGGCCGGCCCCACGCCTCGCCCTCGTCACCCGCTCCTTGGAGCTCGACCTCGCAACCCCGCTCTTCGCCGAGGCCGAGGAACGCCCCTTCGTCATCACGTCCCAGGCCGCCGATCCGTCTCGCCTGGCCGCCGCATCTGAGGTGGCCGAGCTCATCGTCGTCGGCGAATCCGAGGTCGACCTCCCCGCCGCGCTCCGCTCGCTCCGGGCCAGCGGCGCAGAGCTGGTGGTGGGCGAGGGTGGCCCCCACCTGAACGGCGATCTCCTCGCTCACGACCTCATCGACGAATGGACCCTCTCGATCTCCCCGCTCCTGGTGAGCGGCGATGCCCCTCGAGCGATCGTCGGCGCCCCGCCCGTCAGTCACCCGTTTCGCCTCGACCGATTGCTCGAAGGCGACGGCATCCTCTTGACGCGCTGGCTCCGGCAACGCTGACCAGCTCGAGCGCTAGTGCCGCTTGGGTTCCGTGCGCTTGGACAGCAAGGTGACCTCTCGCTCGAAGTCGCTAAGGTCGTCGAACCCGAGGTAGACGCTGGCGAAGCGGACC
>Ga0105044_10006845_pt1 | contig 15708 bp, 11 predicted proteins | sample MAT01_FD_78092 | JGI IMG/M metagenome (GOLD analysis project Ga0105044, IMG submission 78092) | Freshwater microbial communities from Lake Fryxell liftoff mats and glacier meltwater in Antarctica - MAT-01 | ecosystem: Environmental > Aquatic > Freshwater > Ice > Liftoff microbial mat | place... | reverse complement strand
TCAACACACTCTACTCACTCAACACACTCAACTCACTCAACTCACTCAACTCACTCAACACACTCAACTCACTCAACACACTCAACACATTCAACACACTCAACACACTCTACTCACTCAACTCATTCAACTCACTCAACTCACTCAACACACTCAACGCCCTTTAACAATTCTTAACTTTATACTTTACAATACGGGCTATCAGCTCAAATGGAATTGGATTCAAGAGAGGAAACTGAATAGTCCCTTTCCCGCCTTTATATGCTGCAAGCTCTTTCTTAAATTCTGCACTTTCTCTCGGTGCAGGATAAATACTTACATGATTTCTATATCCTGCAAAATATACCACATCTTTGCCGTTAAGCTTGAATGCCGGTATACCATAGCTTATCGTCTCTTCAGCTTTAGGTGCAGTTTTTTTAATTACAGAATGTATTTCATTGAGGATCCTTTGTACTTCTTTTGGAAAACTTTTTATGTAACCGTGTATGTCTTTTGGCTTTTTCATTTTTTACGAATATTTGTTTTAATTCCTTTAACAGAGTGCTGTTACAAACAAGTAAATTCCGATAAACAAATTAATTTTTATGTTTTATAAAGATAATATGGATTTTAATTGAGCTTAAATTTATCCTTAAGATAATTCCTTTGAACATGCCTCATTCAATTCGTCTTAATTTTTGATATCGTCTTTCCTGATGACTTTGTTTGCCCGTCCATATCTGTTACTGCAAAGACAAGAGCTTCTTTTATCAGCTCTTTTAGTTTAGGGTTTCGGTAATCGCTTTCCTCATTTACATCAATATGTCTTATCAGATTTCCGGTGCCTGTCAATAATCCGTGCGGGTCATTTAAAAGCGTCCCTTTGTTAAAGCCAAGGTTCAGATGATTTGTGTATACCGGAAGCATGCAAAATGCATCGGTCAATTTTTCTGAAATTGAAAAACTGCTGTCAGCGCATGAGTGTGATAGAGCAGCTCGTTGCTGTCGGGATATATTTCTAAAATGTATTCCCTGAGATCACAAAAAATGTCGATCAGACTTTGCTCTTTAAGGTCAAGGAAGTATTGAAAGTCGGGATGTATCGGTCTGGATTTTGTCATATTATAATTTTGTCATTAGGGAGAGGTAGCGAGTGCATTTTAAGGAAAGATAATTTATCCCAGTAACCTCTCTGAAAAATGATCTTATCATTTTTGATTTGAAAGAAACCGCAGCCTCGCAGACCTTTGGGATCCTTCCATTCAAGAATTGCCCAGTCACCGTCTTCAAAGATATTTTCCGGAATGCAGATCATCTCTGCGTTTGCGAATTCATCCGTGAACATTTTCCTGATAGCTGCCTGCCCGGTTATAGGCTCATTTGCGACCTGATGATTCACTGCATTTTTATCATAGAGATCAGATATCACTTCAGCGTCAGAGTTGTTAAACGCAGCGATCCATTTTGCAAGTATTTCCTTTGGTGTCATTTATTGATTTAATAATTTATTCTCAAATTAATTTTTCATGCTTCCAAATTCAATTATATTAATGACACAGAGAGCGCTCCAGTTAATCACCATAATTATGTTGATTCTCAAACATTAAATAACAAAGTTGAAAAAATGAGTTTACAATATTGAAATGAATACTTCAAGATTAGCAGAAGCGTTGTCTTCATTAAGCCGGACTGAGCTTAGACAGTTCAGCAATTTTCTAAGATCCCCTTATTTCAATAACAGAAGTGAAGTAATAAGATTTTATGAAGCGATAAAGCCCTATTACCCAAAGTTTGATCTGAAAAGATCCGACCTCGAATCGATCTTTACAAAAGTTTATCCCAAGAAAAAATTCAGCGATGTCCTGATGCGAAAGCTGTTTTCACTGACCATAAATCTCTTCACTGAATTCATAACCATAAACGGATTCAGGGAAGATAAGCTTGAGTTCAACATTAGAATGCTCGACAAGCTCAGGGAAAAAAAGCTTCCGCGTTTATTTGAGAAAAAATCTCCGCAGTTTACGGACCTGCTTCAGAGAAGTACAAACAATATCGGGTACTATGAAGCAAAGCTGAAGTACACTTCCATTCTCAACGGACACTTCCTTAACACGAATGAGAAATCAATGGTGAGCAGGCTGCAAAATGAGTTGGATGATTTCATTGAATATTTTCTGACTGTGGTATTTCTACTTTACTTACGGCTGAGTGAATGGTCGCGGGGAATGAATGTTAAGTTCGATCTTAAGTTCTATGATGAAGTCGTAAACTATTATTCAACACAGAGGACAGACGATGTCTCACTCGCTGCATTATATTATAACATGCTGATGCTTCTTAATACGGAAGATGAAAAATATTATTTTGACCTGATGGAATGCAGGAATAAATTTGAAAAGAAATTAGCTAAGATCGATGATTTCAATATCGCGATAGTATCAATGCAATTTTGTCATAAGAAAGTAATGAAAGGTCACAGTGAATACCGTAAGCATCAGCTTGACATAAATAAAGAAATGCTAAAGAAGAATTTAATTCCTGCGGGCTTCGTTGATCCGTACTTTTTTACCAATACAGTACGCAATGCAGTAAACATAAAGGAGTATAAGTGGTCGGAAAATTTTATTAATGAATATAAGGAGCGGCTGAATCCGGGAATAGCAAATGACATCATAGATTATTCCCACGCGATGATCGAGTTTGGAAAAGGTAAATACGAGAATTCACTGATGCGCCTTTCGCAGATAAATATTGAAAGATCCAACATAAAGCTGGACATACGAAATCTGATGATAATGAATTATTACGAGCTTGACTATAAGCTGGAGCTTGAATCGTTAATTGATTCGTACAAACATTATCTTCAGAGGGATAAGACTATCAATCCGCTTACAAAGAACATGAGCTCACTGTTCGTTAATTTTGTTTCCGACCTACTGAAAGTTGATCAAAAGAGCAATAAGAATTCTTTACACGTTCTGAAAAAAACCATCGCCGCTGAATCTCATTTCAATATGAAGGATTGGCTGATGAAAAAGTTTGATGAATTAAAATGATGAGTTAAAATGAAAATTTATTTGGCAGGTGGAAGATCATGTTAGATCATGTTGTAACCAATCATTTTTTTGAATAACATATTCATAATGAGACACCATTTTTCCATTGAAGTCAAAATCAGCTTCACCGACTTTAACCGCGCCGATATTAAGTATTGCCTTTTGAGAACGCATGTTGTCTGTTCCAATATGAAAGTAAACTTTATTAACGAACCGGAAGGCATGATCCAGAAGTAACTTCTTCGAAGACTTATTGTAAAGTCCTCCCCAGTATTCTCGCACGAGAAATGTATAGCCGATCGCAACACTTGAGTCTTCCTTTTTATAATCATAATACCGGGTTGAGCCTATGATCTTATTTGCTGATTTATCCAGAATAATAAAAGCCGTTCCGGACTGGATCGCCCCGTCAAAATAAATTTGAAATATTTCCTTCTTATACCTGTCGGGTGACGGATGCTGCTCCCATATCAGTGGATCTGACGCAACTTCAAAGAGTTCGTCGAAATCAGATTTTGCAAGAGGTCTGATCCTTGTCAGATCATTTTCTAAAACTTCGGTTTGCCAGTTGATTGTGTCTTCAGTCATAATTTTTAAAAAAACAATATTATTTTATTATCTATCACTCAGGGAAAAAAATATGCTACCTTCTGAAATTAATATACTCCCCAGTTAACTTTTATGTTATGCTTGTCAGCAAATACTTTCCCGGTACGGATAAGATTATCATAGAGCTGCTTATATTCCGGAAAGTATTTTTCGTGAATTGATTTTGCGTATCTCTATTTGCGCGGGTGCCACAGAATCATCATAAAGTTTTGCAAGCTCTTTATATTCATTCTTATAAACGGGAAGTATAAAATTATACAGATCTTTAGATGACCTAAGCATATCAGCAGTAACAGGGTCATCTGTAACTTTAAGATCATTCAGCTTGTCAATAGTTTCACGAATAAATTGAACCTTCGTATCAATGACCTCAAATCTTTTCATTGTAATTACTTCATCATCACCGGATAATTTAACCGATGGCGACTGTAGTTCTCTCAATAGCCCTTCTCCACCAAAGCCGGCTAACAGATTTGTATTCAGCACAGCAATGCCGAAGTATTTTTCAAGAGGCGGATTGCTGCAAGCTGAAAAGACAGCGCAAAATATAACAACTGTAAAGGGTACAAACTTAAGTGTCATATATTTTTTAAAATGTTAGATGGACAGACATACAAAAATTTACTTCTTCTTAATTTGTGGGGAGTCAAATGTCGGAAAAATTTAAATTCATTAATTTTCTTACAATGTTATTAACCTGTCTTTTATGCTTTGATAATTTTCTCACAGCCCACTCCGCAACAGGACTACCTTTGGCATCAATCAATCTACATACATTCCCAATTTTTTCAGTCTTCTGATTATCGCTGTACCCGTCCTTCCAAAATGATGTGCCAGACCGTGAACTTCTTTTCCGTCTGCGAATAATATAAGAAGCTCCCGGTCAAGTGTTTCTGTCCATGGTTCGTAAGCTCTTGAGTTTTGTATTCTTGATTTCTCAAAAGAATATTTCCTTTCTTTATTATTGGCTGTTGAATATTCGTTTTGTGAAATTTGTGAATTACTTTTTTTAGAATCCTCATCCGTTTTAAAGATGACATCAATCTTTGGAGTTGGTTTAAAATTTTTTGGAAGTAAAGATTCCGGAATATGCAGAATGTTCTTCGTTCGGGTGACTGCTACATACAATAAATTTATTTCTTCGTTGAGCCTTATCAGACTCATTTCATCCTTATTCTTCCCGTTTGTTAATTTCTCCAGCCTGCCTTCCGTAATGAAATCATTTACGAGAAACACTTCATCATATTCCATTCCCTTACAGCGATGAACGGTTGAGAAGATAATTTCCGCTTTTTCTTTTTTATCATCTTTTATATGCTTCTCTTTAATTGTTTTAAGAATTACCGGAATTTCATTCTTATACTTTTTTACAATATCAATCATCATCCCAAGCTGCATGTCTTCAGTTTTCCTGCTGTAGCTTTCCAGCTCATCTATATCTTTCATTGATCTGATGATTTTATCTTTGATCACCTTGCGCCTTTTGTTATAAAGATTCAACACATCATAAAGCGATGCGCCTTCGTCCGCGTAGGTATATGAGTTAATATTTCCTTCAAAGTAAATGCTGTTCACGTTTTTCTTTTCTGTTACATAATCGATTGCCTCTTTAAGAAGACCAAGGTTTGATCTTGCGAGCACAGCTTTCATCTTGCCTTCTTCATTACTGCCCATTCCATGAACCGCCACATCTTGGTAATTGTCAAAGCGTTTTTTATACTTTAAAAACTCGACAGCAATATCAGCAATTTCCTGACTGAACCTGAAACTGGATGAAAGTAAAAACGAACTGAAGTCAACCTTCGCAAGGGAATTCACTGCAAATCTCCAGCTGTAAATTTGCTGATGAGTATCGCCTACTATAACCTTCGTTGCTTTTTGTTTTAGAAAAACATCGAGCATTGCTGCAGAAGCATCCTGACCTTCATCAAAAAGAATGTAATCATAATCGAGATTAGGATTTGAAAGCTGAAATTTTTTCAGATAAAAATCATGAGTGATATCAATTTCACCTCTGTGCATCATATTCAGGAATGCACGTGTTTGATATTCAATTTGTGTGTAATGTTTGTTTACAAATAACTTTGCACTGTCATCTGAAATAATGTCGAGGTAGTTCAGCTCCTGAACTTTCCCCTTGTCACTGTTACAAAAGTATGAAACAAATTTTTTTATATGGTTTGCAAAAACAAATTCCGTTTGACTGTCACCTGTACTTCGGATTTTCAGCAAACCGACCACATCAGCAGTACTGTAGCCATGAGGAGTTATTCGGTAATTAGAATTTGAAACTATGTGGCGATATGAAAGTGAATGTGCGGTTTCAACCTTAACATTGTAAAGCTTTTTTGATGTAAATTTATTTACCGCATCCAGTTTTACAGATTTATTGAAGGCAATGTAAAGAATTTTACTGTTCTTTGGTCTTGATGAAGCGTATTCAATTATCGTTGAAGTCTTCCCGGATCCGGCAACTGCATTTATTTTAATATCACCGGTCGAATTGATAATTGCATCCTGTTCATTTGTCAGTTTCATAATACATCTTTACAGTTATGTTAATAAAATCAAAATGTTCAATAACAAATGTTAATTAAAAAATACAACATCGCGAAAATATCAGATTGAGAAATATTAATCAATGCGTTAAAATGTTGAATAATTAAAAACAAAATCGTAGCGGCAACCCTTGTGCTTGCCCTGTAACGGATGCGAATTGTGATGATGTCGCCAACAATGAATCAAATTTGAATGAATGGTCGGATTCGTTGGTAACATGGTGGGCATTGTTGTCAACAGACCCAGACATTGTTGAAGACACAATCGTAGGGGCAACCCTTGTGCTTGCCCTGTAACGGATGCCAATATCTATTTTGTCTTCACATTTTTCATAGCAAACTTTCTGGAACACCAACAGAGGGCACGAAAAATCTCCGAAGAGCTTTCTGATATCTCAATGTATTTGTTATTTATTTTCCAACTTTAACTAAAAAATATAATCATTACTATAAACACAATTTACAAGTTTCCCATAAGCTTATTTAATTCTATTTGTCTAAAGAAAGCATAGAGAAGGACAAGGTGATCTTTAAAGATGAGAGTGATATATAAGATTTGGATTACAAGTTGATAAAGCCGTTGATATGGTGGGAGTGATAATCAGTTACAAGTTTCGAGTTACAAATTATGAGTTAAAATTAATCAGTATCGTAATTATTTGACAAAACTTAATGCTATGGATGAAAAGAAGCGAAAAGATAACGAGAGAAAATTTAAAGATTGGACGAAAGATGGAAAAGGCGGAAGAATTTATAAAATGAAATTATCAGGAAAATTCGGATGGTATGCAATTTATGAAAAAAATGTTGGTGAAGATGTAAACACAATTTTGTTTATACAAAATATTTATGATGAAAATGACACTTTAGGAGAAGTTCATCATAAGTATCCGGTTGATACAGGATATAAAAAACTATAGACAATAAAAATTATGATAATAACAAAAAAAATATTAGCGGATAAAATTTTAGATTATCTCCATCACAGAATAACATTAACCGAACTTATAGATTGGTCGGAAAAAACTTTAATGGACGGGGAATTTGATGAAGATGATTTTGAGCTATTAAAAGAATTTACAGGTCGACTTGGGCTTGCGGATGTCCGCGCTTTTGGATTGATGTGGGAAGATTGCGAAAATTATTTTAAGCAACTTGGTTACAAAGTAAACATTAAAGCTGAAGCTATCTAACTATAAAATTGAACCTTTACCTTCAAAAAATAATCGAATCAATTCCCGATGAAACTCCGGTTTCGAATGGTGATAAATAATAATTAAAAATAAAAATCGTAGGGGCAACCCTGGTGGTTGCCCTGTCATCAATCACTTCAAGGTTGTATAATTAATTTTAAACAAAGTTGTACATTATCATTTAATAGAATTGATTTTTTCTTGTCAACCATAACAATCATTTTTTCTAATAATAACTCTTGCAATTCATGTTGCCTGAAAACTGAGTAGTATTCAAGTACTTCAAAATTATTTTTTAAATAATAAATTCTGCTGCTATCTATCTCTCCTTTGAAAATTTTTCTTAAGTCAATATCTGAAAAAAGTAAATAGTAAATATAGTTTTTAAATTTATATGATAAGTAAAAATCATCTCTTTTGTTTCTCACATTTAAATGAATGTATTGATTGAAAGTGGAAACTCCGCTGACAAGAGATTCCAGAGCAACATCTGCTAATATACGGGGAAATATCGAATCTACAACAACAAGATTTAATTGCTGAATTTTATTAGAATATTTTTGAAATAACAATTGATCTTTACTATTAATCTTGGATAAATTTTTAATTGAATAAATATCATTTATATGAAAAATAATATTGTAATCACTAATTATTTTGTTTTTCAAACTAATAAAATTTTTCAGATTTTTATTCTTTATTAATTAGGTCTCCGTCGTTATTAGTAGTTAAATTAATTTTTCCAATCTTACTCATATTTAAATTTTTTCTATTCAAGGTAGGGAAAATATTTATGAGATTCCGGTTTCAAATTCAAAGCAATTAGAATAATTAAACAATGTTTCAGCGTTTTGGAAATAATGATTTATGATGAAATTGTAAATTAATTTTAATAAGTTGATAAATCGATTCCTATAAAACTTCTGTATAAAAAACCATTGAATAGATATTATTATCGTAAGAGTATTTCAAAATTTCTAACTGATACTACAAATGAAATAATTGGAATATTATCTATTTATAGCGAATTTCCTCCTGAACAAACTCAAATAAATTCTTGGATTCAACAAATAGAAATTTTAAAAAAAGTATTGAATAATTACAGGGGAGAGATTTACTTTGAGTTTTCTATACCGAGAATGGGAAGAAGGATCGATGCAGTATTAATTATAAAGAATGTAATATTTGTTTTAGAATTTAAAGTTGGTGAAAAAATTTATCATTTAAGTGCAGTCGAACAAGTGTGGGACTATTCTTTAGATTTGAAAAATTTCCATGAACCTAGTCATAAACCTTTGATCGCGCCAATTCTAATTGCAACAGATGCGACAAATGAACCAACATTAATTTCAATAACTAATCATAATGATAATGTATTATTTCCAATAAAATCAAATGTTAATTTATTAGGAGAAATAATTAGGAAAGTTCTAGATTTTAGTAGTGGCGAAAATATTGAAACAGAATCTTGGGCAAACGGAAGATATTCCCCTACACCTACAATTATTGAAGCCGCAATGTCACTCTACAATAGTCATTCTGTTGAGGACATTGCAAGAAACGATGCCTCAGCAAAAAACCTTCAGACTACATGTAATACAATTTCAAAAATAATTGAAAATGCTAAGAAGGATAAATTCAAAGCTATAGTCTTTGTAACTGGTGTGCCAGGTGCTGGAAAGACTTTAGTTGGATTGGATCTAGCGACCAAGCACATGGATAAGGAAAATAGAACAACAAGTGTATTTCTTTCTGGTAATGCTCCTTTGGTATCAGTATTAAGGGAGGCGTTAACTAGGGATAAAGTGAAAAGAGAAAAGGAAAAGGGAAATAAAATTAAAAAAGGAAAGGTGTTCAGTGAGGTAAAAGTATTTATTCAAAATGTTCATAATTTTAGAGATGAATATTTGATAGATGAAGGAATTCCGGTTGATCATGTAGCTATATTTGATGAAGCACAACGAGCATGGAACAAAACTCAAACTGTAAATTTTATGAATAGGAAAAAGAAAATTCCTAATTTTGATTTTTCAGAACCTGAGTTTTTAATATCATGTCTTAATAGACATCAAGATTGGGCGGTAATAGTTTGTTTAGTTGGAGGTGGACAGGAGATTCATACAGGCGAAGCAGGTATCGGCGAATGGATTGAGTCTTTGAATCGTTCATTTAAGGAATGGAGAATATTTATTTCATCAAAATTAACTGATAGCGAATACACTGCGGGTGATTCTTTGAAACTTATAGAAAAAAGTGTGAAGGTAATTAAAAAAGACGAACTACATTTATCAGTCTCAATGCGTTCTTTTAGAGCAGAAAATGTTTCTCTTCTTGTAAAAAATATTTTAGATATGGATGTAGACAAGTCAATTGAGAATTTGAATTTATTGAAAGACAAGTATCCAATTTTATTAACGAGAGATTTAAATAAAGCTAAGAACTGGTTAAGATCAAAAGCTCGTGGCTCAGAAAGATATGGGAACGTTGTTTCCTCACAAGCTATTAGATTAAAACCATTAGCTATAGATGTTAGATCTCCTACTGATCCTATTCATTGGTTTCTGGGAAGTAAAGAAGATGTTAGATCTTCATATTATTTAGAAGATGTTGCCACCGAATTTCAAGTTCAAGGATTAGAACTAGATTGGTCATGTGTGACGTGGGATGGAGATTTTCGGTATTCTCAAAGTGGGTGGGAGACATATTCATTTGTTGGAGAGAAATGGAATAAAATTAAAAAGCCCGAACGGAAACAATATTTAAAAAATGCCTACAGAGTATTATTAACAAGAGCAAGACAAGGAATGATAATAGTTGTACCAAATGGTGACGTTAATGATCACACGAGAAAGCCTGAGTATTATGATGCCACATACAATTATCTTAGAAAGGTTGGATTTGCAATAATTTAATTCCTTCATAAATCCTACTCTCCCGCACAGTTTCCCATGCAATATGATATTTAAACTTATCACCCTATATTCATTTCATCCGGCATCTGTAAAATTATCCTATCACCAAAAATATTTATTAGCTATGATCACTGATGAATGAGTTTAAAAAAATATTAACCGAAGCAATAAAAAAAACTCCATCTTAAAAAAAGATGGAGTTTTTTTGTATTACTCAGATCTTAAATGATGGTCATGGAGCTGCAACCACAACGGTATTAATTGCATTGTTATATGTAATTATGAGATCACTTACATCAACAAAATAGTCCCCATTCACATCAGTGCGGACATATCCTGTGGTGGAACCTATCACGTCATTATATATATCGAGCATGTCAGATGCATCTACTATTCCATCCTGATTTACATCACCGCTGTATATTGCATAAGTTGTCGGAGCATTATTAACCATTTTCATATTATTTCCAAATGCCTGACTTGCAGAAGTAGTAAAGTCATAATTCATTGAAGTACCTGCCGTAAATATTTCTCCACCGGATTTACTCCATGTTTCAATCGTGTTCCTGTGCTTGATAACAATATAGTATGTTCCGTTTGGCTGTGTAAACTGGAACGAGCCGGTTAATGTCAATGAATCGACTGTTGATTTGGCGGAATCCAATATAGTGTATGGAGAGAAATTCAAATGAAGATAAGCTTTTACAGTATCTTTAATTGATAATGTCTGTGTACCCGGATCATAAAATCCTTCGGGGACAACTTTGATGTTTATAATTGAAGCGTTGATACCATTGCATGAACCCGGTATAGGCTGGAAGCCCGGAGCAGCATTGAAGTCAGTTCCATTTGTCAGATACGGAACATATACAACTGCACCGGAGATTTTTGAAGTAACAATACTTCCGTTAGTTGTACCGTACCAGTTACACGTGGCACTTTGAATCGTCGCTGCCAAAGGACCGTTACTTTTTCCGTTAGCATCTCCTTTATAAGAATTATTTTGCTCGTTTTTTACAACAGGTCTGTAGGTATTAATTTGCATTTCAGTATTGGGTTGTTTCAGGATACCTGCGTTTTGAAGCAAGGTGGTTGAATTCCTTATTGCAGTTGCACTTGGTGTAATGCTGTTATCATGATACTCACCATTTACAATGCCTGACCCGGTGTTCTCAACTATTATTCCATCAAGACAATTGGAAACGAAATTATTTGTGAATGTAATATTAGTTGTTTCTGCGTTTCCGGAATATGGATTCATACCTTCGGCTTTAGTTGTATCACCTCCGTTTATGGTATTGCCCGTAATTTTAAATGTTCCTTTTTCAGAAATTACTCCCCACCAGTTAGGCGTGGCACCCATACTTCCGGAACTATTTGTAATCCTGCTGTTCGTAAGATTAACATTGCCATCCTGCATGTAAACTCCAGTCTGGCAATTGCTTACTGTATCACCTGAAACGACAACTGTGTCAGAAGGTTGATAAATCAAGATACCGCATGAAGCTGCAGTAAGCATTGTGAAGTTAATATTGCTTACTTTATTATTCTTGATCGAACCTTTAGCACCAAAGCCAACCTGAATTCCGTTTTGTGCAATGAAGTTAATTGGTCCGGACCCGGTTACTGTATTACTATCTACAACAGTTGTGAGATTAACACCCGATAAAGAGGTTCCATTTTTTTGGAAGTCATAGATGGTATTGTGAAGTACATTTAATGTCCTTGCAGTACCATTGTCATCAAATGCATAAATACCTACTCCATGCTGATTGCCGTTCATCGGAGTTTCACGTATAGACTTTATCTCGCAATCACGCACTGTTCCTCCCGCGTTGCGGTATCCGATTCCGATAAAACGATAATTTGCATTTCCTTTTCCGGCACCATCAACAGTAAGATTCTTTATTGTTACACCTGAAGTATCATGTACATACACAACAGCTCTGTTATTATTTGCTCCTGTTACAAAGAACAGCGGCAATGTGTTTGGTGAAACTATAGTTGTCAGACCGCTTCCCTGACCTGCAAGAGTAAGTGCTTTGTGTATTTCTACCTGCTCTGTAAATGTATGAGCACTTACATTTAAAACATTTGTTGCTGAAGCATCATCAATTGATCTTTGAATCTGACCATATACAATGTTTGTTTGTGAAGTATTGTCAATTCGTTTATCATATACATTTGACAAACTCGGAACTGTGTTTGGTGAACTTTCCGAAACGTGAATGTAATTGTTTGAGAAATTATTTGAATTATAAATAACACCGGCATTAGAATCATATCCAAAACCGCCGGCATCTGTCAACAATCCTACTTCACATGCACTCACATTATTTGCAAGTAAGCCTGCACCACCGATCGTCGTCGTATTTCCTGTCGGAGTATTGGTCTGGTCAACACCAACTCCTGCAAGCAAAATACCGCTTGCATCATCCGGTGCAGGACCATTGTATTGATCTCCCGACACAATGTTGCTTGTTATTATTCCATAAGAACCATAACCGAACTGAATGCCGTTCTGTCCGTTCACATGCTGAGTGTTCTGACCTGTAACAATATTATTTGTTACAATTCCGTGAGTGTTAAGTTCATTTATTAATATCCCTGTCTTTTGATAATCATCGATCATGTTATTGGAAACAGTCACTGTCTGATTCATACTGACATCATAAGTATGATTTGCAAAGAAAGCATTTCCTGACTGAACTCCGCTGTATGTTGCATCTCTTACTTTTGTAATTCTTGAATTAGTAAAGCTGCCGCTGGCTTCAAAATAATATACACCTGAGAATTTCGCTCCTCCTCTTCCATCGCCGTCTACTGCAATATGGCTGATGTTAAATGAAGTAGAAGGTCCCGAGATATAAATCACCGATGTAAATCCGGATCCGTTTCCATTTGATATTGGACTCATAACTGCAGGCGCTTTAACAACTGCAGCACTTGAACCTGCACTGTCAGCCCCTCTTATAGTAAGAGATTTATTCGTATTAATCTCTTCCTGATAAGTACCTGCATCAATAAATATTGTATCTGATGGTAATGCAACTAACATCGCATAAGTAATTGTAAGGAAAGGAGATGCAGCCGAACCATTGTTAGAATTATTTCCTATGTTACTTGTAAATACATCATTTGCAGTAGAGCCATCGTTTACATAGAATCTAGTCGATGGCAAACCGTTGCATGCACCCGGTGTAGGCTGGAATCCTGCTGTAAGAAGGTCATCGTCAGTACCAACAGTCAACCATGGTGTATAAGGACAAGATGCGATATTTAATCCATACAGTTGTCGGTTTAATCCCGGATCAGTTCCTCCAAACTGGGATGGTGTCTGAGCTGCATATCCCGGCTCTCCTGCTGCTGCTGCAACTGCCAAAGGAGTAGCTGTTCCGTACCAGTTACAAGAAAAACTAAGACCGGTATGATCGCCGAAAGGGGTTGCTGTATTGCGCTGGAAGTTGACTTGTGAATACCAGTTGCCTGTAATACTATTATTAGTTACATGGACATCAGTACAAATGACACCGGATGCAAGATCATAATTGAAAAGAATTCCGTGGGTAAAATTATTTCTTATGAAGTTGTTATGAACTTCAGCACCGCTGAAATTATTTCCAAAATGAATTCCGGTACGGTTGGAATCAATTATTGAATTAATAATTGTAACGTTCTGTGCATTGTTACAGAATATAGCATTGCGGTTTGAATGGAAACGTACTTTATCAATTGTTACACCGGTGGTAGTTTGTGCTATGTTTACACCCTGATTTTTAGTATCATTATTCCAGTCTGTCAGAGTCACTCCATAGTCCCTTGTTACAGTTACATTTCTCAAAATGGAATTGCTTGAAGACATAAACACAGCATCAGGGGCTGCATTATAAAGTCCTCTTAAAATTGCTGAATGACTTTGACCAAGTACCGTCAAAGCTTTATTGATATTGATGTCTTCATTGTAGGTTCCGTCTTTAACATTAACAGTCCAGGATGCTGAAGCTGCATTAATTCCACGCTGTACCGAAGGAGTAGTAGTTGCAGGTGAAACAAAACTGTTTACAGTGACATAATCATTATTTGCTTTTACAGTTACAAATCCTAATCCGCTGTCGTCAATGACATGCTGAACCTTATCTTCCAATAAGAACAGGTTTGCTAAAGACATTGCAGAAGGTAATTCTAATCCTGAGCCAACATCATATTTATTGTTTGTTCCGTCAACATTAGCAGTTACCTTTCCTTTTGTTGAAACGTATGTACCGTTCCACACCGGATCACCTGATGTTGAAGTAGTTTCATTGTTCAAACTGATATTCTTGTTTACATTAATTTGAAAGAGATTTTCATTTACAGCAGTGCCCAATGTGACTGTTCCAATCGTAGAAATATTATCGGAGTTTGCTAATTCCACTGATACACCCGCCTGACTTAAAGCCGTGTTCCCATAGAATGAATTGTTGAGAATAACAGCTCCGCTTGTAAATGCTGATTGTGTAGCTGTTGTGCGCTGCTTAGTATCTATTCGTATTGATCGGAAATTCACTGCTGATAAATCAGGTGTAAAAGTATTATTATCTATTGTTACATTATTTGCTCTTCCTGAAAATAATCCGAAGTTAACATAATTCTGAAAAGCGTTTCCTGTGATAGATAAACTTGATCCCGCAGTACTGATATTTTTTAATTCAAGTAATGCAAAATCCGTTCCCGGTCCGAATGCATTTGCCGGCTCGCATACATTATTTATAAAAGTGTGAGCTCCTGCTCCGGGTGAATTTATTTCTGTTGACCCCTTCAGATTATTTCCTTCAATATTTACTAGTCCGCCTCCTATGCCACCTGCTTGGAATGCGTAGAACCCATTGATATCATTGAACTTCCAGCTTCCATAACAATTGTTGGTTCTGACCCCCCGACCGAGCGGAGATGTTCCTGTATGGGTAACTTCATTGCTGTCAATATTTACATTATCAAACGGTCCCGCTCCAAATGTTCCTAATTGCATTCCGAAACTGTTGAAAACAGGAACACCGGTTGTTGCTGTTCCGTTAACAACGCTGTTTTTAATTGTTAAATTATTGAAGGTTCCGGAAGTTGCTGCAAGGATTCCTGTGTTTACTGTCCCCTGATTAAATTTTACCAGAAAGTTATTAATAGTAACATTAGCAGAAGTAACCGAAAATGTTTGTCCTGAAACTCCTTCTACTGTCGGACGGGAATTTGGAGATCCGCTATTACCAACAACAGTTAACTGCTTATTAATAACAACACTCTCATTATAATAACCCGAATCAACATTGATAACATGTCCGTTTAGAGTCTGAGCATCATTGATAGCTGCCTGAATTGAACAGAACATTTCGCTTGTATTATTATTTTCAACAATACCCGCTCC
>Ga0105044_10006844_pt1 | contig 15710 bp, 11 predicted proteins | sample MAT01_FD_78092 | JGI IMG/M metagenome (GOLD analysis project Ga0105044, IMG submission 78092) | Freshwater microbial communities from Lake Fryxell liftoff mats and glacier meltwater in Antarctica - MAT-01 | ecosystem: Environmental > Aquatic > Freshwater > Ice > Liftoff microbial mat | place... | reverse complement strand
GATTCTGCACACGCCGGGTCATCCGCCCGGCGGGATCGCGCTAGTTGACGAGGAATCGCGGACGGCGATCGTGGGCGACACGCTGTTCGCCGGCTCGGTCGGGCGGACCGACTTCCCCGGCTCGGATCCCGAGGTGCTGGAGCGGTCGATCCGGGAGCGGCTGTACACGCTCGCCGAGGACACGCGGGTGCTGCCGGGGCACGGGCCGGAGACGACGATCGGGCGCGAGAAGGCGTCGAACCCGTTCGTCCGTGGGTGATGCGCAAGGTCCCCGACTCTCCAACTGGCGGGAGAAAATGAGAACGCGAAACCGCCCTCTCCCGGTCGGGAGAGGGCGGCTTTGGGCAGAAGCGAACTTGTTGAGGCCGCGGTGCCGGATCAGGCGGTGCGGCGGCGACGGGCGGCCAGGAGGCCGCCGAGGCCCAAGAGGGCCGAGGCGCCGGGGGCGGGGATCTTGAGGTAGCGAGCGTCGGAGCCGAACTCGACGGAGGACGCGTTGGCGATCTGCCGGAGCTGGGCCTGGGTGATGCTGCCGCTGAGGTTGACCGTGAAGATGATGGAGTTGCCGACGCCGAAGAGCCCGCCCGTGCTGACCAGGGGAGGCTGGGCGGACATGCCGCCGCTGGGCCCGTTGAGGGCGGGGCCGGGGGCAAAGCGGGTGGCCGATCCGCCGCCGACGCTGCCCTGAGAGGTGGAAATGACCTGCCTGGAGGCGAGGGACTCGCCGGTGTCGAAGAGGTCGCCGCCGAAGGTGTTGGTGAAGGCGTAGTTGTCAGCGACGCTAGAGCTCGCGGTGCGGCCAGCCCAAGCGCCGAAGCCCGAGGAGCCGGGGGCGATGACGGCGGTGGGGCCGTTGCCGAGGATGATCAGGTTGTTGGGCAGCGTGAAGCCGACGCTGGTGAGCAGCGAGTCGGCGGAGACAGAGCCGGCGGGGACGCCGGTGGAGTTGTTGATGAGCTGGATGGAGAGTTGGGTGCCGCTGACGCTCCAGATGCCCCGGGCGGAGAGCCCATTGAGGGCCGCGTTGTTGTCGCCGCCGGCGTTCACAACGTAGTTGACGGAGAACGACGCCTGCGCGACGGAGGGCCCGGCGGTGAGGAGGGCGGCGGCAGAGAGGCCCAAGACGAGGCGACGAGCGAGCTGCATGGCGAGTTCCCTTAATCGTGCGGGTATACGAGTGACGAACGCACACTGGTTTTGGCTGTACGTTGTCAAACATAGCACGAAACGGATGCCCTGACTGAGGGGTATTTCAACGAATCTGTTGAAGTGCGGGTTCTTCCTGCACCAGGCTGTCCCGTTTTGCCCAAATGAACAACCCGCCGGTGTGCGGCGGGTTTTGGACGGATGCTCGGTTGTTTAAACCCCCGCGAGTGTGTGGGGGGGTGTGGCAGCGATCAGTTGGCGGCGTCGGGGTGGCTGGTGACGGCGGCGGGCTGGTCGGGCGTGACCTGCAGCCGGGCGGCCCGGACCTGCTGGGCCTGGGCGAGGGCCTGCTGGGCCTCGACGGGGCGGTTCAGGTCGTTGAGCACCAAGGCCTTCAGGGCGTAGGCGGCGGGGTCGGTCTTGGACCGCGCGATGGCCTCCTCGGCGGCGACCAGAGCGTCGTCGGGGCGGTTGTCCATCCGGCAGTACATCGCCGAGAGGGCGTAGCCCTCGGAGCGGTCGGGGGAGATGGCGCGGGCCCGGGCGGCGGCCTGGCGGAGATTGAGCTTGTCATTGAGGATGATGGCGACGTTGCCGAGCTCGACCCAGGAGCGGAAGTCGCGGCCGCCCTCCTTGTCGTTGACGAGTTCGAGCAGGAGCGTGCGGGCCTCGACGGGCTTGCGCAGGGCCAGCAGGCAGCGGGCCCGGACCTGCTTGAGGTCGCGGCGGTCCTTGGCGGCGTCGGTCTCCAGCAGCTTGGCGATGTTGACCTCGGCGTCGGCGAACTGCGCGCTCTCGACCTGAGCGACGATCAGGTCTTCGAGGATCCGCGAGTCGCCGGGGGCGAGCAAGAGGGCCTCGTTGAACCACTGGGAGGCCTTGGCCGGGTCGCGGCGGAGCATGGCGATGTGGCCGAAGCTCTGGCGGACGGCGGCGTTGTACTCGAAGAACTGGCGGCGCTGCGTCAGCAGGCTCTCGGCCTCTTCGAGCTTGCCGGCCTGGACAAGCGTCTCGCTGGCGGCGATGAGGTACTGAGCGTTGCCGGTGTCGAGGTCCATGGCCTTGCGGTAGCGGGCGACGGCGTTGTCGGCCTCGCCGACGCGCTCGTGGATGAAGCCCAGGTAGTACTGGGCGTCGACGTTGTCGGGGTTGAGCTCTTCGGACTGAAGGAAAGCGCCGCGGGCGTCTTCGAGGCGGCCCTGCTCGAGGAGGATCCGGCCGCGGAGCACGTGGCTCTTGGAGACGCTGGGGTTGAGGGCGATGGAGCGGTCGACGGTCTTGAGAGACTTGGTGAGGTCGCCGCCCTCGAACTGCTGGCGGGCCATCTGCCACTCGGTGCCGCTCTTGATCTGCGACATCCGCTCCTTGGCGATGCTGACGCGTTCCTGGGTGTACTTGCCCTGGTTGCCGCTCTGGCAGGCGGATTGGGCTAGCCCGGCGGCGAGAAATGAGGCGGCGAGCAGGGCGCGGAGGCAGCGGCGGGTGGACATGGCGGGGCTCCCGGGCAGAACGGATCTTGGTGGCAGAAGGGAAACACAGGACGCGGCTGTCGCCGCGGCCTGAGTGGCTATCGGCTCATTCGGCCTTGGTCTCAACCCCGGCCGTCGCGGGCTCGGGATTCTGAGGCATGTCGGCGGTCTTGGCCTCGGCCGCGGGGGCCGGGGCGGGCTTGGCGGCGACGGCGTTGTCGGGCGAAGCGGACTTGTTCAGGGGGCGGTCGGAGGCGTCGAAGCCGGCGGCCCAGAGCTGCCCGGTCTTGGGGTTGTAGATCCAGCCGTAGTCGGCGTGGAAGGCGGAGTCGGGCTTGTCGCCGACGACGATCTTCTGGGCGTTCTCGCCGCCGATGTAGGGGTTGGCGGGGAGAGCTTTGATGAGGCTGGCGGTGACGAGGGGCTCCCAGCCGTTGCTGGCGGGGGACGTGCCGAGGTCGGGGGCCTGGCCGGAGTTCATGAGCGTGAAGAGCTCGACCTGGCCGCGGAGACCGGGGAGGGTCTGGTTGACCTGAGCGACCTGCTTCTTCTCGGGATCAGAGAGCAGGGGCGGTGTGTAGGCGGGCTTGGCGGCGCTTGCGTTGGCCTGCTGCGAAGGGTTGGTCGAGGGGTTGGCCAGGGCGGGCGTGCTTGACGCGGCGGTGGGGAAGGCGGCATCGGCGGAGGCCGCGGGGGCCGGGGCGGGAGAAGAGGCCGCGGGCTGGGGCTCGGCGGCGGGGGTTCCCGAGACGTGGGCGAAGGCCGCGTCGATGTCGGCGGGGGTGAAGTTGCTCGCCGGGGTGGTGTTGTTGTTGGTGTCGGAGCTGGCGGCGAAGTCGGTGCCGGCGTTGGGTGCCGGGGCGGCGAAGTCGGTGCCGGCGGCGGGGGTGGTGCTGGCCGGGTTGTTGCCGTTGCTGCTGGCGGCGAGCTCGGCCTGTGCCTGGGCGACCAGGGCGAGCTGGCGCTGCTCATCGACGAAGGCGGAGGGCGGGATGGCGGCTCGCGGGGCCGGGGTCGGCTCGAACACGGGCTTGACCGAGCCCTTGGGCTTGAGGTGCTCGGGGCTTGGAGAGGGCGGGGTGAAGGTGTGCCGCTTGGACTCGTCGGAGTTGATGATGTCCTCGAGCATGGAGCCGGTGCTCCAGCGCTCGCGCATCCCGATGATGCGTTCGCGGAGGCGATAGGCCTCGGGCTGGTTCGAGTTGAGCGAGAGGGAGCGCTGCAGGTTCCAGAGGGCCTTGTCGAAGTCGCCCTCGCGAGCGAGCTTCTCGGCCTCGACGTTGAGGGTGTCGGTCATCTTCGTGCGGCTCCAGGGCAGGAGGCCCTGGCGGGTGCCGGTGCGGATGCGGTCGATGTCGCCGCCAGCGCGGTCGGCGGCGCCGGCGAGCATGGTGTCGGTGACGATGGTGGGCGTGATGAGGAAGATGATCTCGGAGCGCACCGTCGAGTCTTCGTTGCCGCGGAACGCGGCGCCGATGATCGGGAGGTCGCCGACCCACGGGACCTGGCGGCGGGTGAAGGTCATGTTCTCGGTGAACAGGCCGCCCAGGACGACGGTCTGCCCGTCGCGGACGTTGACGTTGGTGACCAGTTCCTGGGTGACCTCGTCGGGGATGGTGACGGTGGCGCCCCGGGCGTCGGTGACATTTCGGATCTCAGCCGCGGAGACCTGGGGCTTGAGCTCCATGCGGACCTCGCCCTCGGAGGAGACGAAGGGGCGGAAGTAGAGCTGGGTGCCGGTGTCGAGGAACTCGACGGACTGGGTGGTGCTGGTCTCGGTCGAGGTGGTGTTGAGGTAGCCGACGCGCTTGCCGACCAGGACGCGGGCGGGCTGGCGGTTAAGAGCGAGGATCTTGGGGTTGGAGAGGATCACCGTGTCGGTGACCTGGTCGAGCAAGCGGAGGAAGATGGCGACGTCGCCGGCGAGGACGCCGACCTTGAACGTGCCGGGGCCGGCGGTGTTGCCGGGGGTCGAGGTGACGGCGCTGCCGCGATTATTGGTGGGCGAGAAGCCCTGGCCGGAGGAGCCGGTGCCGCCCTTGATGAGCCCGGCGGCGGCGCCCAGGGGCCCGCCGATGTTGATGAAGTCGCCGAAGTTCAGGTCGCCGATGACGGAGAAGTCGACGCCGAAGGCGTTGGCCTCGTTGAGGGCGGTCTGGAGAATGGTGGCCTCGACGAGGACCTGGGCCGGACGGGTGTCGATCTGCTTGATGAGCTCCTCGACGGCCTTGACGTTCTCCTCGTAGTCGATGACGACAACGGTGTCGGAGAGGGCGAACTCGTTCTTGCCGGTGGGGGTCTTCTCGGGGATCGAGAAGGTGGCGGGCTTGGTGTTGATGCGGATCTCGCCGCCCTCCTTGGAGATCAGGGGGGTGACGAACTCCTTGGCGTCCTCGGCGTTGAGGTAGTTGAGCTTGATGACCTTGCTGATGCGCTTGCGCTGGGCCTTCTGGATCTCGGCGAGCTCTTCCTTGGTGTAGACGTAGATAAAGTTGCCGTTCTCGGTGTAGCCGAAGCCGTTGACGTGGAGGATGGCGTCGAGGGCCTGGTAGAACGTCACGCCGTAGAGCGTGGCGGTGACCTTGCCGCCGACCTTGTTGGAGGCGATGATGTTCTTCTGGGTCTGGATCGAGAGCAGCTCCAGAACGTTGGAGAGCTCCTCGTCCTTGACGTGCAGATCGACGGTCATGTGCTCGCTGACGACGACCTTCGCGTCCTTGGCCGCGCCCGTGCCCGCGCCGGACCTCATCGGGTTGCGCGGCTCGGTGGGTGCGGCCGGGGCCTGGGCGAAGGCCGGGAGGGCGAGCAGAGCCAGCGCCAGGGCCGCGACGCCCGCCTTGGGCCAATGCCCAGCGGCGGAGAGGATCTGGCGAGCAGTACGTGAACGCTGGGTGGACATACGGCTGGTACCTCTCGGCTGGGCGGATGCTCCGGGGCTCCCGCACGCGGCGTGATTCACCGGCCGCGCACTCGGCGGCCTCTGGACAATCAGTCGTCGTCGTTCCCGGGTGGGGACTTTGGGGAAGCTCGCCCGCGCGCGGCAAAGGCGGCGGGGTGGGGCGGCTGGTGGGGTTGTATGGGTCCTCGGCTTGGGGTCCGAGAATGCAATCGGCCAGTACGGCTCAGCGGGGATCGCGCCCAAGGGCCAGCAGCACGCGGCGGGCGACCTGCTCGGGTGGGAGCATCGCGACCTCGATGACCACGCGGGCCAAGGCCGTATAGAGAGGATCACGCCGGGCGTAGAGGGCCGCGATTTCGGCGCTCGGGCTGAGCTCGCTCAGGGCGGGGCGGTGGGCGTTGTCGGCGCTCGCGAGCCGGGCGGCGAGGTTGGACGCGGGGGCGCGGAGATAGACGACGGCGGCGCGGCCATGGGCTTGGGCATCGCGGAGCAGATCGGCCGCGCCAGGGGCGGTGGGCGGGCCGCCGCCAAGGGCCAGCACGATGTCGGGCTCGGCGAGGGCTTCGAACAGCGCGCGGGATTCGGCGGCCCGGAAGGCGGTCTCTCCCTGATTGGCGAAGACACCGGCGACGGTGGGCTCGCCGGCGTGGCGTGGGGTGCGGTCGTCGAGGTCGACAGGGCTGAGGCCCAGGTGCCGGGCCAAGTAGCGTGCGACAGTGGACTTGCCGGCGCCGCGGAGGCCGATAAGGACGATCGTCGGGTGGATGGGGGTTGGGAACGCGGCCATGACGAGAACAGCCTCCCGCGCCGGCGGGAGGCTGTCAAGGGGAAACGAGAGAAGGTGCTCAGGTGTCAGGGTGTCGAGGCATGAAGAAAGAGGCTCACTCCTTTGCGCGCCCCAGATACGAGCCGTCGCTGGTGGAGATCTTGAGCGTCTCGCCGATCTTGATAAAGGCGGGGACGCGGGTCGCCAGGCCGGTCTCCATCGTGGCTTCCTTGAGCTGGTTGGTCGCGGTGGCGCCCTTCACTTCCGGGGACGTGTCCTTGACGGTGAGCTCGACGGTGAGCGGAAGCTCGATGGTGATGGGGTTGCCGTTGTACATCAGAACCACGGTCTGGGCGTTTGGGCGGATGTACTGCAGCGCCTCGCCCAGCACGTCCTTGGGCATGACGAACTGGTCGTAGGTCTCGATGTCCATGAAGGTGGCGCCGGTGTTGTCGCTGAAGAGATACTCCATGGGGCGCCGGTCGAGGTCGACGATCTCGACATCTTCCGAGGGCTGGCAGCGCTTCTCGATGGTGCCGCCGGTCTGGACGTTCTTGAACTTCACGTTCACGAACGAGCGGAGGTTGCCGGGATTCCGGAACTCATAACCGGAGATGACCCACAGCTTGCCGTCCATCTTCACGCCGTAACCGGGCCGGAGGTCGATCGCCTTCATGGTGCACTTTCTGGTAAGCCTAAACCGCGCTCTCGCGGAGTGTTTTTGGGGGGCGTATGGTAGCCGGGTGGTGGTATGGGGCGAACGTTCCCGGGCCGGTCGCGGGCGCGGGGAGCCGAACGACGGAAGGAGCCCGAACATGGCGCTGACACGCAGGGAGTGCCTTGGGATGCTTGCCGCCGGGGCGGCGGGGGCGATGGGGAGCGCGGGGTGGCCCCGGGTCGCTCATGCGCGGCGGGCGCCGCTGACGTACTTTGCGTGGACGCCGATCCTGCGCGGGCCGCTGGACCCGGCGGGGAGGGTGGGCGGGACGCGGAGCCGGCTGAACGTGATTCTCGGGGACGGGACCAACAGCCTGCTGGTCGCGTCGGAATCGGCGTGGATGCTGGTCGACACCAAGTCAGCGCCCGTGGGGGCGATGCTGCGGGATCACTTCAAGTACTTCAAGGCCAATGCGGCCCAGCCCGGAATGGTGATCAACACGCACTATCACCGCGACACGACCGGTGGCAACGAGGCGTTTTTGGGCGCGACGCCGATCATCGCGCACCCCAACGCGATCCGGCGGATCAGGAACCAGCACATCAGCTACCGGATCGCGGCCGAGACGTTCTTCCGCGCGCAGGAGGGCGGCGACAAGCTCAAGCAGGGGTTTGTTGATGCCTCGCTCGGCCGCACTCGCGAGAAGTTTGCGGCCTGGATGCCCGAGGACTTTCTCCCCGGGCGGGCGATGGAGGGGCCGGTGGAGATCGTGAGCGTCGGCACCGGCGCTGGGAAGATCGAGGCCGAGCTCTACCACTTCGGGCCCGGGCACACCGACGGGGACATCGTCGTTCGTTTCCCGGCGTTCAACGTCATGCACGTGGGCGACCTTTGCTTCAACCGCTGCCACGCGTTCATCGACCGCGGCGCGGCGAGCACGACGGCCGCGTGGACGGGCGTGCTCAACAAGGTCATCGACCTGTGCGACAAGGACACCATCATCGTGCCTGGCAACGGAGAGGTCACGGACGTGCAGGGGCTGAAGGACCAGATCTCGTACTTCGACCAGGTGCGGGCGGCGGTGAAGAAGCTCGTGGATGCGGGCGAGCAGCGGAGCGCGGCGGAACGGCTCGAGATCGAGCGGTTCAAGGACTATGGCCTGCCGCAGGTGCGGGCGGTGTGCTTTGGAGCGGTGTACGACGAGCTGACTCGGGGCGCGAAATGAGCGGCCTGAGTGCTCCGGCTATCCCGGTTCTCCGAACCGGGTCGGGCTTGGGTATCCCGGTTCTCCGAACCGGGAGAGGCATTGCGTGGGGCACCGGCTTGGCGCTGCTTGCCGGTCTCCTTGGGGCGTGTTCGGCGTCTCGCTCAACGCTTCTTGTCGAGGTGCGGGACGCCGCGACGGGCGAGCCGGCGGCCGGGGCGTCGGTCGTGGCAGACGTGCCGAGCCGGAACCACCCGTTCTCGGTCGCGTCGCTGCTGGGCCAGACCGGCGAGCTTGCGACGAGGTCGGCGGCGGACGGCCGGGGGCGGGCGCGGGTCGAGTATCTCGCCAGTAGGCCCGTGCGGCTGGGCGTGCTGGAGCCGGGGTGGGATACGGGGTTCGTGCTGCTGGACCCGGACGCGCCGGGGTTTGCGGCCGAGGGCGACGGGTGGACCAGCGGACAGACCCCGCCGATCGACGGGGCCCGGCGGCCGGAGTTTCGGGTCGTGCGTTGAGCCGGGCGCAGGGGCTGTGCGGGAATGCAAGCGGTTTCAGCGGCCGTTGACGCTGAGCTCGACCTTGGCCACGGGCTTGAGGCCGGCGGGGGCTTTCGGGGCCTGCTGGTGCATTTTGCGGGCCCGGTGGGCGGACCAGTCGGTGACGCGGAGGTCGGGGTCTTCGGGCAGGCCGGGGTGGAGCTTGAGGATGTCGTAGGTGTTGTTGCGCTGGGCGGGGACGAAGCCCGACTCGCGGATCAGCCGGCAGAGCACGGCCTCGTCGAGGCAATAGGTCGTGCCGGCGCTGGAGACGACGTTCTCTTCCATCATCACGCTGCCCATGTCGCTGGCGCCGTAGTTGAGGGCGACCTGGCCGACGTGAGGACCCATGGTGACCCAGCTGGCGCCGATCGAGTAGATGTTGTCGAGGAAGAGGCGGGCGAGGGCCTGGGTGCGGAGGTAGTCGGTGGCACTCGACATGCGCACGCGCTTGCCGAAGAGGTGGGCGGTGGGGAATGAGGAGGGCCCGCCGAGGACCGGCGGCGTACCCAAGGCGTCGTAGTCGTAGACGTCGGCGGTGCGGCGGCCGGGGGGGAGGGTGGCGACGTTGAGCGCCGATTCACCCAGTGCGCCCCAAGCCCGGGCGACGGCGTCGCCGGGGAACTCCCGCGTCAGCTCGGCCTCGTCGGCGCCCCACTCGGGCACGCGGCCGAGCGGGGTGTTCTCCCGCTGGAAGGGCCAGGTGATGAAGGCCTTGTAGTGGCCCATGGGCCGCTCGGCGTCGGACTCGCGCAGGGCCCGGTCCTGCCACCGCCGCACCAGGCCGAGGTGATGCACGCGGTCGGCGTAGCCCTCGATGTGGCCGAACATCATGGTCGCGCTCGTGAACATGCCAAGCGTGTGGGCGACGTACATGGTCGTGAGCCACGCGTCGGCGTCGCACTTGCCCAGGCCGATCTTGCGGCGGACGGGCTCGGCGAAGATCTCGCCCCCGCCGCCGGGGAGGCTGTCGAGGCCCGCGTCCTGCAGCCGGACCATGACCCAGCGCAGTTTCTCCTCCAGCGTCGAGCCGGGGGGGTCGAAGAAGCGGACGAACTCGATGAACTCGGGCGGGCTGAAGGCGTGGACGTGGACGCGGGGGAAGCGGGACTTGATGGCGCGGAGCAGGTCGGTGTACCAGTCCAGGCCCAGGGCGGGGTTCATGCCCCCTTGCATGAGGATCTGCGTGCCGCCGATGGCGACCAGCTCGGCGATCTTGTCGAGGATGGCGGCGTGCTCGAGGGTGTAGGCGTCGGCGTCGGTCGCGTCGCGCCGGAAGGCGCAGAAGGTGCACTTGGCCGAGCAGACATTGGTGTAGTTGATGTTGCGGTCGATGATGTAGGTGCGGATCGAGTCGCCGTGGAGCGTGCGGCAGCGGGCGTCGGCGTGGCGGCCGAGCTCGTGGGTGGGGAATGCCGTGAAGGCCTGCATGGCTTGGCCCAGCGTCCAGCGGGCGTGGCCGGCGACGACCGCACGCAGCAGCCCGGGGTCGGCGGCGTCGAGGTTCGGGTGCTCGGGGGGCGGTGAATAGGCGGTCGGCATCGGTGGTTCGGGCCTCGACGCTTGGCGGGGCGGGGTGTAAGGGACTTCGCGAGCGATTCGCCGATGGATCGGCAGTTTTCAAGAATGCTTGAAAGTATAGACGAGCCGGGCGGCGGGGTCACGCGGGCGAGAAGAGGAACGGGCTGTGACGGCTGGGTGGTTCGCGGCGGTCTGGGGGGCTGGGCAAGGGGGGAATGTTGATCCCCGGCTCGTGTGGGATGTTTGATGCGCGTCGGTTGGTCGATGCAGGGGACGATCTGCGTAGCAGCGAGGCGCCTGAACGAATGTTCGAAACTTGCGGGGGCCCGCCGTGGGTGTGTACCAAGCCAATCAGAGGCCGCATGTGAGTGCGGCGGTCCGGCAGCTCCGGGGGTGGGTGACCCTGTGCGCGGTGGTTTTGGCGCTGAGCGCCGGCGCACAGATGCTGGTGTTCGGATTCGTGCAGTTTACGGACGTTCGGTTTGCCGAGGTGCGGCAGGTGCGGACGGATGTGCCGCTGCGGGTGGTGGGTGCGGGCGCGAGCGACGGCCGGGGTGAGTATGCGGGGGGCGTTCGGGCGACAGTGCCCGAGACTTCTTCGAGCGTTGTTCGGATGCCCAGCGAGACGAACGGCTGGCTGGAACGCACGAGCACGCTGGCGTGCGGGGCGGGGGTGATCAGCGCGGTGATGATGGCGCTGCTGACGCTCATGGGCGTGCTGGTCGCGGGCGGGGCGTGCGTGCCGGGCGTGGAGCGGGTGGTGACGGCGGGGGTGTGGTCGATGGTGCTGGCGCTCGTGTGCATCCCTTGGGGGACCGTTGCGCCGGGGCTGGGGATGCCGGGCGTGTTTGTCGGCTATGAACTGATGACGGCGGCGGTGGACCGGGGCATGGTCGCGGGGCACAGCTTCGGGACGATGGCGGGGCTGGCACAGTGGGTCGCGGCGCCGATGGTCACGATGTTCACGGCTCTTGGCGTGTGCCTGTGGTTTCGCGCCGGCGTCGAACGTGGGGTGATCGCGACCTCGCCCAGCGAGTTTGACCGGGCCGTGGAGCGGGAGGTGCAGATGATCGCCAAGCGCGGCGTCGTCTCGGGCGCGCCCAAGGCTTTGGGGGCGCTCAACCGGGCGATCGGCGACGAGACGGCACCTCCCCCCCACTCCCCCCACGCTCCGCAGACCGGCGGCGTGGAGCGGGCGATTCACGAGGCGGCGGCACTGGCCGATTCGATGGCCCGCGACACGATGAGCCACGACGGCGAGCGGGCGGCGACGGGGCGGCGGGCCCGCGCGGTCGCCGATGCGCACTTCAAGCGGCCGATCTGAGGATGGCGTTCGCTTCGGGCGCTGCATCGCGACCGGGTGAATTATGGCTCGGGCGGGGTCTCTTCGAGGCGGCCCAGGCGGCGGAGCGCGGGGAAAGCCCATGCGATGCCGGCGACGACCAGCAGGGTGCCGATCCCGCCACCGACGACGCTGAGGACGGCGCCACCGGCGACACCGAGCCACCGGCCCGCGACGTCGGCGACCAGCGCGCTCTCGAAGCCGCCGAGCTCGTTTGACGACTCGATGAACACGCTGTTGACGGCGGCGACGCGGCCGCGGAGGTGCTCGGGGGTGCGGACCTGCACGAGCACGTGGCGGATGACCACCGAGACGGTGTCGACCGCGCCGGCGACGAGCAGGGCGGCGATCGAGAGCCAGAGGTGCTGGCTGAAGCCGAAGACGATGGTGGCGGCCCCGAAGGCCGCGACGGACCAGAGCAGGGCGGCGCCGCTGCGGGCAAACGGCTTGCGGTGGGCCAGGTAGACGCTCATGAGCACGGCGCCCAAGTAGGGCGAGGCCTTCAGAACGCCAAGCGGCCAGGCGCCCACGTGCAGAACTTCCTTGGCGTAGACGGGCAGGAGGGCCGTGGCGCCGCCGAGCAGCACGGCGAAGAGGTCCAGCGCGATCGCGCCCAGGATCGTCTTCTCGGCGAAGAGGTGCTTGGCGCCGGCGAACATGCCCAGCCAGAGGCCCCTGAGGCTCAGCCCCTCGGGTGCCCGGACGTGATCGCGGGGTTCGACGGCGCCCATCGCGAAGGCGAACGCCAGGCACGCCGCGCCGGTGAAGGCGTACACGGGCCACGCGGCGGCGGCGGTGATCTTCAGGCCCGCGTGGGTGTTCATGGCGTCGATGATGAGCCCGCCGAGGATCGGGCCGAGCATGGCCGAGGCGTGGAAGACGCCCGCGTTCCACGTCACCGCGTTGTGGAAGACCCCGGGGGGAACGATCATCGGCAGGATCGCGCTCCGCGTCGGGCCGTTGAAGACCCGGGCGCAGCCCGAGAGGACCACCAGCAGATAGACGACGGCCATGGGGGCCTGGGCGTAGCTCGACCAGGCCAGCAGGAACGACACGAGCGCGAAGGCCAGCTGGGTGCCGACGAGCAGCCGCTTGCGGCTGATCGTGTCGACGATCTGGCCCGCGGGAAGCGCCAGCAGGATCACCGGGAACGCGCGGCAGAGGCCCACGATGCCCAGGGCGAGCGGGTCGCGGGTGCGCTCGTAGACCTCCCAGCCAAGGGCCATGCCCTGCATCTGCATGCCCATCGAAGCGATCGACCAGCCGCCGGCGAAGCGGCGGTAGGCGGGGATGCGCAGGGCTGCATAGGGGTCGTGGGCTGGGGGCGTCACGCGGAGTCAGCGTAGACCCGCGGGCGGGACGTTCCTGCCGGGCGGCGCGGGGGCGGCGGCCGGATCTCAGGCGGCGACGGTCTGCTCGCTCTGCGGCGGAGAGACCAGACCCATGGACTCGATCTCGACGCCCGCGACGGCCTCGTTGTAGCCCAGCACGGCGACGGCGGGCAGGTGCGGCTCGAGCAGCTGGCGCACCACGCCGCGGACCTGCGGCGAGGCGAGCACGACGGGCTGGTGGCCGGCCTGGGTGAGGTTCCGGAGCGCGGCGAGGATCGTCGCGGCGACGGATGTGGCGACCCGCGCGGGCATGTTGACGACGGTGGCCCCGCCCGAGCGGTCGATGTAGGCGTTGATGAGGTCCTCCATCGCGGGGTCGAGCGTGACGCAGACCACGCGGTAGCCCGAGCTTCCGCCGCTCCCGCCCCCGCCCGCCCCCCCGCCCGCCCCGCCGCCGGCCCCGCCCGCCCCGCCGCGGGACTCGAGCTCGTCGGGGCTCATGGGCACGGCGTACTGCTGGCAGATGGTGCGGCGGAGGGCGTGGCGCACGTACTCGGTGAGGACGTCGAGGTCCTTGCTCTTGGGGCCCCAGTCGCTGAGGGTCTCGAGGATGGTGTCGAGGTCGCGGATCGGCACGCGCTCGCGGAGCAGGTTCTGCAGCACCTTCTGCAGCTCGCCGGGCTTGATGATCGACGGCACGACCTCCTCGACCAGCCGCGGCGACTTCTCCTTGAGCTGGGTGATCAGGTTGTTGACCTCCTCGCGGGTGAGCAGGTCCGCGGCGTGGGCCTTGACCAGCTCCGTCACGTGCGTGGCCACGACGCTGGTCGGGTCGACCACGGTGTAGTTCATGGTCTCGGCCCGCTGCCTGAGGGCCGGGTCGATCCACCAGGCGCTCAGGCCGAACGCCGGCTCGCGGGTGGGCTGGCCGTCGATGGGGCCGGTGGCGATGCCCGAGTCCATCGCGAGCAGGCGGCCCAGGAAGGTCTCGCCCTTGGCGATGATCGCGCCCTTGATCTTCACGCGGTACTCGCTGGGCGCGAGCTGCATGTTGTCGCGGATGCGCACCGGCGGGAGGATGAAGCCCAGCTCGACGGCGAGCGTGCGGCGGATGGCGCTGATGCGCTCGAGCAGGTCGCCGCCCTGCGTGGTGTCCACCATCGCGACCAGGCCGTAGCCGACCTCGAGCTCGAGGGTGTCGAGCTTGAGCAGGGACTCGGGCGCGGGGCCGGGCGCCGTCTTCAGAGTCTCGGCCTGGGCCTGCGCGGACTCCTCCCGGGCCTTGTTCCTCTGGGCGCGGCGCATGGCCCAGGCCAGGCCCCCGAGGCCCGCGGCGCAGGCGAGCAGGGGGAGCGTGGGCAGGGGCGTGAGGGCCAGGACCCCGAGGAACACGGCGGTGACGACCAGGCCCACGGGCTGGCTGGTGAGCTGGCCGGTGAGCTCGGTGCCCAGCTCCTGCTTGGAGCCCGAGCGGGTGACGATGAGGGCCGAGGCGATGGCGATGACGAACGCGGGGATCTGGCTGGTCAGGCCGTCGCCGATGGTGAGCTTGGTGAAGACCTCGGCGGCCTGGCCCGCGGGCCAGCCGCGCTGCACCACGCCCACGGCGAAGCCGCCCAGGATGTTGACGGCGGTGATGATGATGCTCGCGACGGCGTCGCCGCGGACGAACTTGCTGGCGCCGTCCATGGCGCCGAAGAAGTCGGCCTCCTGCGAGATCTTCTCGCGTCGGCCGCGGGCCTCCTTCTCGTCGATGACGCCGGCGTTCACATCCGCGTCGATGGCCATCTGCTTGCCGGGCATGGCGTCGAGGGTGAAGCGGGCGGCGACCTCGGAGATGCGGGTGGCGCCCTTGGTGATGACGACGAACTGCACGATGACCAGGATCAGGAAGATCACGATGCCGACAAACAAGGAGTCGCCAGCGACGAAGTTGGCGAACGCCGAGATCACGTGGCCGGCGACGTTCATGGCCTCCTGGGGCGTCGAGGCCTCGGCGCTGAGGATGAGCCGGGTGGACGCGATGTTGAGCACCAGCCGGAAGAGCGTGGTGGCCAAGAGCAGCGAGGGGAAGACGCTGAAGTCCAGCGGCTGCTTCATGTAGATCGTGGTCAGCAGGATGAGCACCGCCAGGGCGATGTTCAGGCAGATGAGCACATCCATCACGGCCGCGGGCATCGGGACGATGACCACGACCAGCAGGAAGATGAACGCGACGGGGGCGATCAGGCCGCGGTGGGCGTGGATCGCGTGGAGGATCGCGGGCAGGTTGGTGCGCGGCCGGGCAAGTGCCGGGGCGGGGAGGGAGGCAGGGGGGCGCGCGGACGTGCCTGCGGCGGAGGCGGGTGCTCGGGATGCGGCGGTGGTCTTGGCCATCCTGGCTCTGTCAACCCCGGCACTCCGTGCCGGGTTCGCCGCGGCGGAGGACTTCCGGCCGCGTGCAGGGGCGTTATCGGGTATCCGCCGCGTGTGCGCTCAACTTGCGCGGGGCGGCGCAGCGTGCGGCAACCTTTGCGCTTCGCGGGCCCGGGGCTCGGGGAGTAGCCGCCGGGGGTGGACTCTCCGCACGCGGCTTAGACCGGGCCCGGGGCCGGAGGGGACAGGGCCGATCGGGCCGGGGGGGCCGAGGGAGGCGGGAGGGGCGGGGGGCGCGGGCCGCGGCGCGGTTCTCGGCCGCGCGGGAGGCTCGCGGGCGGCGATGTGCGGGGTAGGGACGGGTGTGGCAACCGTCCAGACCCCGAGCGGCGAGGCTCCCGCGCAGCCGAGAGTGTCTCTCGCGGGGCCGAGAGTTCCTCTGCCGTAGGCCAGAGTTCGTCTGCAGTAGGCGAGAGTCTTTCT
>Ga0105044_10006841_pt1 | contig 15714 bp, 13 predicted proteins | sample MAT01_FD_78092 | JGI IMG/M metagenome (GOLD analysis project Ga0105044, IMG submission 78092) | Freshwater microbial communities from Lake Fryxell liftoff mats and glacier meltwater in Antarctica - MAT-01 | ecosystem: Environmental > Aquatic > Freshwater > Ice > Liftoff microbial mat | place... | reverse complement strand
CGAGGTGGCGGCCGGGATGACCGCGGCCGGGATCGGGCCGGGCGACGTCGTGCTGCTCCGCCTTCCGTCGGACTCGACCTACGTCGTCGCCTACGCGGCCGCCGCCAAGATCGGTGCCATCACGGCCGGGGTGAACCCGAGGCTGGCCGAACCCGAGCAGGTCGCCGTCGCCGAGGTGGCCGGGCCCTCGCTCACCCTGACGACGGCCGACGACGTCGAGGCCCTCCGTCGACCCGGTGCCACCACGCCGCTGGCCGAGGACCAGGACCGCACCGTCGCCCTCGTGTTCACCTCGGGCACCACGGGGCTCCCCAAGGGAGCGCTCTTTCGCGACCGCGAGCTGGCGGCCATCACCCGCGTCGACGTCGCCGACGCGTGGGGTGATCCCACGGCCCCTCCCGCCGCCATGTTGGCGGGCACGCAGTTCGCCCACGTCGGCTTCATGACGAAGCTCCCCTGGTACCTGCGCCTCGGCACGACCACCCACATCCTCGGCCGGTGGCGGGCCGCCGACGCTCTGGCCTGCATCGCCGAGCACCGCATCGCATCCATCGGCGGGGTGGCCCCGCAGATCGCCCTGTTGCTCCGCGAGGACGTCGAGGCCTACGACGTGGCCTGCGTGCAGAACCTCATCGTCGGCGGCGCCGCCTCGCCGCCTGCGCTGGTGCGCGAAGCCAAGGCCCGGTTCGGCGCCGACTACTCGATCCGCTACTCGTCCACGGAGTCCGGAGGGTGCGGCACCGGCACCGCCTTCGATGCCGACGAGGAGGAGGCGCTGTTCACGGTCGGCCGCCCACGCGGTGGCATCGAGGTGGCGATTCGCGACGACGAGGTCCGTCCGCTCCCCGACGGCGAGGTGGGTGAGGTGTGGCTCCGCTCCCCCACCGCGATGGCCGGATACTGGCAGGACCCGGAGGCCACCGCCCACGCGCTCGTGGGCGGCTGGCTGCGCACCGGCGACCTCGGGCTGATCGACGATCGGGGCCTCCTCCGGCTAGCGGGCCGGCTCAAGGAGATGTTCATCCGGGGCGGCTACAACGTGTACCCCGCTGAGGTGGAGTCCGTGCTGGCCGACCATCCGGCGGTCGCGGAGGTGGCGGTGGTCCCTCGGCCCGATGCGGTGATGGGCGAGCTCGGGGTGGCCGTCATCGTGCCGGCGAAGCCGAGTCAGCCGCCCACGCTCGAGGACGTGCGCTCCTTCCTCGAACCCAAGCTGGCGCGCTACAAGCTCCCCGAGGCCGTGCGCATCGTCAACGCGCTCCCGCTCACCCCGATGCAGAAGATCGACCGCCGCCGTCTCGCCACCGAAGAGGCGCGGCTGGCCCCCTGACGGGCGCCACCCTGGCCTACCCGGAGGAGCGGTGCCGGACTACGCAAGGAGGCCCTGGACGTAGGCCAGGCCCTCGGTTGGGTCGCCCACCAGCTCGACGGTGGCCGTGGCGAGGCGGGTCGGCGGGTCGGCCTCCATGAGATCGAGACAGCGCGGCGGGTGAGCGCCGCCATCGGCTTCGCGGCCGAGCGCGACCACCTCGTCGAGCAGGGATCGGGCGTCCGGACCGAGAAGGGCGAGGTCATCGGACACGAGCGCCATCCCCCCGCTCACGCCAACCGCCAGCGCCCACGCCCGCATCTGCTCCGGCTCGAGCTTGGTCCGCTCGGCCCGGAGCATCAGGCAGTCGGGGTCGTTGAGCCAGAGCTGGCGGTGCATGAACGAACGGCTGAGGGTGTTGCGCCACGCGTTGACCGTGGCGGGCTCGCCGCCGAGGTGACCCGGGGGGCGGTACTGCTCGGCCTGCGGGTGCCACCACGGCGCCACGTCCGCACCGATGCGCATGCCGTCGACGACACCCACCGTGGATCCGAGGGGGGCCCCGCAGCCGAGCAGGAAGGTGTCCTCGCCCGCCCCGCGGCGCACCGCGTCGAAGCCCGCCCGCACGCGCTGGGCGGGGGTGCGGCTGGGGTCGGCGTAGCCGCCGAGCAGCGACGGCGCGAACGTGAAGTCGAGCTTGATGTAGGGGTAGCCGGCTTCCACGAGGGAGCGAGCCACCCGTTCCAGATGCTCGAGCACTTCAGGGTTCGATGTGTCCAGTGTGTTGACGGCGCCGCCCCAACCGTCGTTGACCATGCCCACGAGCGGCTGGCCCGTGGGGAGGTGGTTGGCCAGCCAGTCGGGGTGCGCCGCCGCCACCTCCGAGTCGGCCCCCGCGAGGAAGGGCGCGATCCAGATCCCAGGGGTGCGGCCCTCCGCAGCGATCGCCGCCGCCAGTCCGTCGATGGCCGTCGGGAACTTGTCGTTCGTATCGAGCCAGTCGCCGATGGCGGCCTGGAACCCGTCGTCGAGCTGGAAGACGTCGAACGGCCAATGCCCTGCCAGTGCGAGGTTCGACCGGAGGTCGGCCTCCGTGACGCCGTGGAAGTAGTGGTACCAGGAGCACCAGCCCACTTGGTAAGGAGCCGTCGTGCGGGCCTGGGCCACGGAGCCCAGGGCGCCCGCCCACGCCTCGAGCAGCGGCGCCGGATCGCCCTGCCCCACGGCGACGGTGACCTCGTGCAGCTCGCGACGCTCGCCCGGGGCCAGCACCGCGCCACCGAGGAAGGCCTCGATCCAGAGCTCGATGCCGTCGCTCCCATCACGGGCCGGACGCACGCGGAACGTGCCGTCGTGCTCCCAGCCGCCGAGGAACCCCGCGACCACCACGGCGCCCGTGTCGTCCCGAAGTGCCGTCACCAGCTCGCTGCGGAGCTCATCGGTCTCCGACGGGGCCCAGTCGGCGTGGTGCATCCCGATCGGGAGTGAGCGCACGCCCTCGGCCCGGGATCCGTCCTGGTCCACGCGAAAGGTGGCGACGGCAGTGGGCGACCAGGATTGGTACCCGTGCCGAAGGACCCGCAGTGGCTCGAGCACAGCGTCGAGACGAGCGACGACGGCCACCGCGTCGACCGCCACCGGGGCGTCCGATCGGTTGGCCAACGACCAGGTGAGCCGGTCGTCCGACAGCGACCACTCCACCTCGATGGCCTCGGCCACCGCCGCCCGCACATCCACCCGATCCGCCCGCAGCTGCATGCGCTACCCGTCGAGCTCCGTGCCGAGGATCGAGACGAAGCTCACCATCTCCCCCGGATAGCCACCGAGGTTGTGGGTGAGGGCGAGGTGACGGTCGGTCGCCGTGGCGATCTGGCGATCGGCGGGGGCTTCGTGGCGCAGCTGGAGCCATGCCTCGAACATCATCCGCAGGCCCGAGGCGCCGACCGGGTGGCCGAACGACTTGAGGCCGCCATCGGGGTTGACCGGAAGGTCACCGGTGAGGTCGAACGCGCCGGCCTGCACCTCCTTCCACGCCGTGCCCCGCTCGCAGAACCCGAGGTCTTCCATGAGCACGAGCTCGGTGGGCGTGAAGCAGTCGTGCACCTCGGCCATGGCCAGCTCGGCGCGGGGATCCGTGATGCCGGCCTGGGCGTAGGCGTCTTGGGCGCACGCGACGATCTCCGGGAAGGTCGTGTAGTCGTACGACGGGTCGGTGAGGCCCGAGCCGTTGCCGGCCACGAACGACAGCGCCTTCACGTACAGCGGCGTGTCTGTGTACTGGTGGGCGTCCTCGGCGCGGCAGACGATCGCCGCCGCCGAGCCGTCGGCCACGCCCGCGCAATCGAACACCGACAGACAGCCGGCGACGTCAGGCATGGCCAGGATCTGCTCGACCGACATCTCCCGCCGGAACTGAGCGCGCGGGTTGCGGGCGCCGTTGTAGTGGTTCTTCGACGCGATCCGGGCGAGCACGGCCTTGATCTCGTCCATGGGCACGCCGTAGCGCTCGGCATAGGCGGGGGCGACCATCGAGAACATGGCCGCCGCGGTCAGCGTGCGGGGCGTGCCGTCGTTCGGCACGGGGAAGGCGTTGAGGCCCTGGTAGCCGGAGTCCTTCACCTTCTCCACGCCCACCGCCATCGCCAGGTCGTAGGCCCCCGAGGCCACCGCGTAGGCGGCCTGGCGCAGCGCCTCGGAGCCGGTGGCGCACATGTTCTCGACCCGCGTGACCGGCTTCCCCTCGAGCTGTAGCGGCTTGGCCAGGAGCATCCCGCTCATCCCGCCCTGCGCGGTGCCGAGCCAGTAGGCGTCGACGTCGGCCTTGTTGACACCCGCAGAGGTGAAGGCTTCGTCGGTGGCATCGATGAGCAGATCGTCGAGCCCCTTGTCCCAGTGCTCCGCGAACCGGGTGCACCCCATCCCCACGATGGCGACGCGGTCCTTGATCCCGTGCGAGCCCATCAGATGATCCGAGCCTTCCAGAAGTAGTTGTGGATGCCGTCGGCCGTGAACAGCTTGCGGAACGTGAGCTCGACACGGGCGCCGGTGCGGACCTGATCGACATCGACGTCGGTGAGCTCCACCGGCAGTCGCCCGCCACCGTCGAAGTCGACCACCGCGAACACGACAGGCGGGCTCGGCGAGTAGGCGAGGCGGTCGACGGTGGAGGCGGCGATGGTGCCGGTGGCGTCGGCCATGGGCACCGCGATGTTCTCGCCGGGCAGGGGCGGCAAGTGCACCGCGCCGTCGGCGGTGGCCGACCCGACGAACCCGAACTTCCAGTCGGCCGAGCGGCCCGCCGCCGACGCCGACGGACGGGCGGGTTCGGGGCGCCGCGGCGGCTCCACGGGCAACAGTCCCCGCCAGCGCAGGTAGGTGCCGTACGGGATCGGAGCGCCGTCGGCCACCTGCGCCGCCAGCGGACGAGCGGGCTGCCACGTCGTCAGCGCATCCGTGGTGCGGAACAGCACGACGTCGGCCCCGTCGGCCAGCACGACGAGGGCGATGACCTGGTTCGGGGCGGCCGCTTCGAGGGCCGCCGTGAGCAACAGGGCGGGGTGGGCGGCACCGGTGTTGCCGATCGTGGCGGTGAGGTCGCCGACCAAGCGCTCCCCCACGGTGATCTTCTTGACGAAGGCACCGTTGGCTCGAGTGTGCGTACCCGTGACGATGACGTGATCGACCTGGTCGGAGACGAGGTCGGCCGACTTCAGGGCGTCGTCCCACGCCGAGACACCGAGCGGGACGTAGCGGGTCTCGCCGAAGCGCTCCTCCCAGAGCTTGGAGCGCGCGTCGCCCGGGGTGCGCCACCGGTCGAGGAACTCCTCGGTGGCCCGCCCGCCGCCGATCACCTCGGCCAGCAGCGGCGCGTCGTCGTCATCGGCGATCACGAGGGCCGTCGCGCCGTCGCCGAAGGTCGCCTCATCGGGGCCTCCCGGCAGCCCGGTGCGGAGGTCGGCGCTCACGACGAGCTGTGGACCGGAGCCGTGCACGGCGGCATAGAGGGCGCCGATCGCCGACCGAACGGATCCGTTGGCATCGAACGCCGAAGTGTCGGCCGGCAGCCGCAGGGCCGCGTGGATGGCCGTGGCGTTCGTCTTGTCGGCGTAGGCCGGGGCCACAGTGGAGAACCACAGCGTGTGCGGCCGCACCTCCGGCAGCGGGCGCAGCGCCAGCCGGGCCGCCTCGACGCCCATGGTGGTGGTGTCCTCGTCGTAGCCGGCCACCGTGCGGGTGCCCTTGCCGCCCCCGCCCCCGGAAACCGCCGCGATCGTCGTGCGGTCAAGGCGTCGGTGCGGCAGGTAGGCCGCGGCTCCGGCGATCCCGCGGGTTCCCATGGGGCGAGGCTAGGGCGCAATCTGACGGGTCGTCACCTTCGTCGGTAGCGTCGCAGCGATGCGCCTCGGAGACGTCGCCAACGCCGGAGCCGCCGGAGCCGGGAAGCCGCTCGATGGCGTCCGCATCCTGGCCATCGAGCAGATGCAGGCCCTGCCCTACGCCACCCAGCTGCTCGCCCGGCTCGGTGCCGAGGTGGTGAAGGTGGAGAACCCGCGCGGCGGCGACATCGGCCGCGGCTCCCTTCCCGCGATGCTCGATCCGGAGGGACGTCGCGTCGGCGCCACGTTCCTCCGCAACAACCTGAACAAGCGCAGCATCTGCGTCGACCTCAAGTCGGGTGCCGGCCGCGAGCTCATCCTGCGCCTCGCGCCGCAGTTCGACATCGTGGCCGAGAACTCGAAGGCGGGCGCCATGACCAAGCTCGGTCTCGGGTATGCCGACGTCGCCGCCGTCCACCCCGGCGTGGTGTACCTGTCGGTCTCCGGCTTCGGGAACACCGTGGCATCCCCCTACGACTCCTGGCCGGCCTTCGCCCCGATCGTCGAGGCCATGTCGGGCATCTATGAGTTCAAGCGCACCGGCGACGACCCGCCGCTCGTCGCTCCTGTCGGCGCCCTCGGCGATATCGGCTCCGGGCTCTACGCGGTGATCGGCGTGCTCGCGGCCCTCCGGCATCGTGACGCCACGGGGGTAGGTCAGCACGTTGACATCGCCATGCTCGACGCGATGGTGGCGATGACCGACCTCGTCACCAACTTCTGGTCGTTGGGGTTGCGCAACGGCGACCTCGCGCCGCTCATCATGCACGGCTTCCGCGCCGCCGACGGCTGGTTCATCATCCAGGTGGGTCGGGAACCGCAGTTCGCGATGCTCGCGGAGGTCGTGGGGGAACCCGGGTGGGTGACCGACCCGCGCTTCGCCGACCGCCAGGGCTGGGTCGACCATCTCGAAGACGTCATCCGACCGGCCGTCGAGACCTGGGCGGCGGCGCGCACTCGCGTCGAAGCTTGCGAGGCGCTGGCGGCCGCTGGCATCGCCGCCGGGCCGTGCTTCCGAGACGACGAGGTGGTGGCCGACCCGCACGTGGCCGCCCGGAACATGCTCGTGGAGATGCCCCGTCCCGACGGCGTGCCCCAACCCGTGCTGATCCCGGGCAACCCGGTGAAGCTCACCAACGTCGCCGAAGGTCCCGAGGTGCGGGTGCCGTGGCTGGGCGAGCACACCGACGAGGTGCTCGCCGCCGAGCTGGGGCTTGCGACCGAAGAGCTGGCCGCGCTGCGCAACGACGGCGTCATCGCGTAGCGTCCGGGCCGATGGCCCTGCTGCCCTACGCCACCTTCGAGGTTCCGGTGGCCGGCGGTGCGCTCCACGTGGGGCGATGGGGCGATGGGCCCAAGGTGGTCATCGCCGCCCACGGCATCACCGGCAACCACCGCTCGTGGCAGTCGGTCGCCCGCGTCCTCGACCCCAGCATCTCCCTGATCGCCCCCGATCTGCGCGGCCGGGGGCTGTCGAACGCGCTGCCCGAGCCGTTCGGGATGCGGGCGCACGCCGCCGACCTCGTCGCCGTGCTCGACCACCTCGGCCTGGAGCGCGCCGTCCTCGCCGGTCATTCGATGGGTGGGTACGTCGCCACGTCGGCCGCCACGCTCCACCCGGCGCGATGGGCCGCCGTGGTCCTGGTCGATGGCGGCGTGGCGCTGCCCCTCCCGCACGGCGTCGACCCTGATGCACTGCTCGACGGCGTGCTCGGCCCGGCCCTCGCCCGCCTCGGCATGACGTTTGCCGACCGCGAGTCGTACCTGGCGTTCTGGCGAGCCCACCCCGCCCTCGCGGAACCCGGTGCCTGGAACGCGGACACCGAAGCCTGGCTGGATCACGACCTGGTCGGTAGCACCGAGCCCACCCTTCGCTCGTCCGCGTCCCTCGCCGCCGTGCGCTTCGACGGCCGCGAGCTCCTCATCGACCGCGACGTTCGTCGTGCCTTCCACCAGCTCACCCAGCGGGCGGTGCTGCTCCGAGCCCCACGAGGCCTGCTCAACCAGGTGCCCCCACTGCTGCCCGATGAGCTCCTCGACCCGCTGCGGGCCACCTGGCCGATCCGCCTCGAGATGCTGGTCGAGAACACGAACCACTATTCGATCCTCCTCGCGTCCAGAGGCGCCAAGGCGATCGCCACCCACCTCGCCGCGTCCTTTCGCTAGCCGGCCGTTCATCCCCAGCCCTGTGCGCTCAACCGCACCACGGCCCCCTCCGCGCACAACCCCCACCGCGGCTCCTTTCGCTAGGCGGCGGGTTCGGCGACCTTCCTCGGGGGGCGCCACGCGAACGCGAGGAGGGCAGCCGCGCCTCCGCCGCCGGCGCCGAGCGCGATCAGCACGCCGTCGGTGCCGGGCGGATCGAAGATCTCCAGCGCGTGGTCGAGGCTCCACCCGCCGGCGCCGAGGACGGCCACGGCGAACCCCGCGAGCGTGAGCGTCATCACGTACTCCCAGCCTTCGCCCGGTCGGAAGATGAAGAAGCCGTTGCCGCGGTGGTTCGTGATCAGGGCGACGAGCATCACGCCGATGACGGCGGCGCCCCCGAACGGGGTGAGGAGACCGAGCACGAGGAGGGCGCCGCCCACGATCTCCGTCACGCTGGCCAGCCAAGCATGCACGAGGCCGGGCTTCATGCCCAGGCTCTCGAACCAGCGGCCGGTCCCCGCGATCTTGCCGCCACCGAAGATGTGGTTGATGCCGTGCGCCAGCATCACCGCCCCGAGGCCGCACCGCAGCACGAGCAACGCCAGGTTCATCGAGTCGGGGTCGTTCACGGCCGGAACGGTACCGGGGCCTCGGTACGCTCGGCAGCCATGCCGAGCGCCAAGACCATCGCCAAGCTGCTCGGTGTGCTGACCGCCGCGACCGCGGGCGCCCTGGCCGTCAAGGAGGCGAAGAAGCGCCTCGACGCGTCGGCCCAGAAGGCCGGTCCCATCTCGTCGTCGAGTCGCACCGCTCGCGGCGCCGCGCTGGCGGGCGTGGGCGCCAAGGCCGGGGGGCAGTACACCCTGCACCGGGCGCGTCGCGCGTTCGCATCCGTCGAGCGTCAGACGGAGCTCGACACGGCCTTCGAGCTCCAGACGGCGGAGAGCATCGCCGCCGCGCTCGGGAACATGAAGGGCGCCATGATGAAGCTCGGCCAGATGGCCAGCTACCTCGACCAGGGCTTGCCCGAGCCCGTGCGCCAGGCGCTCGCCGAGCTCCAGCAGAACGCTCCGCCCATGAGTGCCGCGCTGGCGGCCGGGGTGGTGCGTGAGGAGCTCGGGGGCGCACCCGAGGAGGTGTTCGCCACCTGGGACCCGGTGCCGATCGCGGCGGCGTCGATCGGTCAGGTGCACCGGGCCATCACGCGGGACGGCCGGGCCGTGGCCGTCAAGGTGCAGTACCCGGGGGTAGGCGATGCGATTCGCGCCGATCTCGCGAACGCGGGGATGATCTTCGGCGCCATGCCGATGCTGTTCCCGGGCCTGGAGCCCGAGCCGCTCGTGGCCGAGCTGCGCGAGCGGTTGATCGAGGAGCTCGACTACCGGCTCGAGGCCGAGAACCAGCAGCTCTTTGCTCGCTACTACGACGGCCATCCGTTCATCCACATCCCCGAGGTCGTCGCGGCGCTCTCCAGCGAGCGCGTGCTCACCACGGAGCTGGCCGAGGGCGTGCGCTTCAGCGAGGTGGAGGGATGGAGCCAGTCGGAGCGCGATCTCGCGGCCGAGTCCATCTACCGATTCGTGTTCGGCAGCCTCTACCGGCTGAACGCGTTCAACGGTGATCCCCACCCTGGCAACTACCTCTTTCGGCCCGGCGGGCGAGTGACCTTCCTCGATTTCGGCCTCGTCAAGCGCTTCACTCCCAGCGAGGTCGATCTGATCGGTTCGATGCTCGAGGCGATGGTGGTCCGCCGTGACATCACCGAGTACCGCCGCCTGATCGAAGGCATCGGGATGTTGGCGCCGGGCAATGCCTTCACCGACGACGAGATCGAGGACTACTTCGGCCACTTCTACGACTTCGTGCAGCGCGACGAGGTGAGCACGCTCACGTCGGAGTACGCGTCGGAGACGGTGCGCCGCTTCTTCGATGCCAGCGGTCCCTACGGCCCGATCATGAAGGCCGCCAACGTGCCACCCACGTTCGTGATCCTCCAGCGCATCAACCTCGGGCTCTACGCCATCTTCGGGCAGCTCCACGCCACGGCCAACTGGCGCCGGATCTCCGAGGAGATCTGGCCCTTCATCGATGGCCCACCGTCCACTGACCTGGGACGGGAGGCCGCCGCGTGGGCCGCCGAACGAGGGCACCCATGATCGAGGTCGTCGCCCTCGACGGCGACGACACGCTCTGGCACAACGAGCAGCTCTTCGTCGACACCCAGGATCAGTTCCGGGAGCTCCTCCGGCCGCACGTCGATCTCGGCGGCGCCGACCTCGATGCTCACCTCCTCGCGGTTGAGCGCCGCAACCTCCCGCTGCTCGGCTACGGCGTGAAGGCGTTCACGCTGTCGCTCATCGAGACGGCCATCGAGGTCACCGAGGGGCGCATCCCGGGCGGCGATCTCCAGTCGATCCTCGACCTCGGCAAGCAGCTCCTCGATCACCCGGTCGACCTGCTCGACGGCGTGGGCGGGGCCGTCGACATGCTCACCGATCGCTACCGGGTGATGGTGATCACCAAGGGCGATCTGCTCCATCAGGAGACGAAGGTGGTGCGCTCAGGGCTCGACGAGCTCTTCTGGCGGGTGGAGATCGTCAGCGAGAAGGACGCCGTCACCTACCAGCGAGTGCTCGATCGCCACCGCATCGATCCCGCCACGTTCGTGATGGTGGGGAACAGCGTCCGCAGCGACGTGCTGCCGGTGCTCGCCATCGGAGGTCGGGCGGTGCACATCCCCTACGCCGTCACCTGGGCGCTGGAGCACGTCGAGGCCGACCCTGAGCACCACGGGTTTCCCGTGCTCGAGTCGATCGCCCAACTCGCCGACTGTCTCACCACGATGGCCGGCTGACGTTCGATGCCCGAGCTCACCGTGGCCACCTTCAACGTGCATTGGGGCCGGGGGCGGGCGTTCGTGCCGTTCGACGTTCCCACGGCGTGCGCCTCCCTCGAGGCCGACGTGATCGTGCTCCAGGAGAGCTGGGCTCCGGACAACGCGCCGAGCCAGCATGCCGCCACCGCCGCGGCCCTCGGCATGGACCTCGTGGCTGAGTCGCTCGGTCGGTCCGTGCTCAGGCCCGCCCCCAAGGTGGTCGGCGCGCCGGGCGATCGTTCCGTCGGGATCGGAGAGTGGTGCGTCGCCATCCTGTCCCGTCCCGCGATGACGGCTCGGCCCACCGTCCACCTGCCCCCGTTGCGCCTCGACAAGGTAGACCGGGCCCTGCTGTCGGTCGACCTCGATGTGGGCGGCTCGCCGCTCATCGTGATCGGCACCCACTTCAGCCACCTCGAGTTCGGTTCGCCGTTCCACACCGGACCGTTGCGGCGAGGCCTTCCGCCCACCGACCGACCCGCCGTGTTCCTCGGCGACATGAACATGTGGGGCTGGTGCCTGTCCGCGATGGCGCCGCGAGGCTGGACGCGGGTTGGTCGGGGCAAGACCTGGCCGGGCCACCACCCCCACAGCCGCATCGACCACGTGCTCCTCGCCGGTGGGGTCACGGAGGTGTGGAGCGATGTCTCCCCGGACCTCGGATCCGACCATCGGGCCGTGCGCGCCAGGATCACGATCCCGTGACCGGCCCGATCGTGTTCCTGTGCACCGGGAACGCGGCTCGCTCCGTGATGGCCGGCGCCGCCCTGAGCGCGCAGCTCCCCCACTGGTCCGTGATCACGGCCGGCACCCTCGTGGTGGAGGGACAGCCCATGAGCTGGCGCACAAAGGCGGCGCTGGACGGCGTCGGCCTCGCCGCTCCCAGACACCGGAGCCGACAGGCGACCGTCGCCGACCTGAGGCATGCTGCCCTCGTGATCGCTCTCGCCCCCGAGCATGTGCACTGGGTGCGTCGCACCCACGCCGAGGTGGCCGCCCGCACGGCCACCTTGCGTCGGTTGGCTCGCGACCTCCCCTCCGACGACGCTCTGCTCTCGGCTCGCGTGGCCCGTCTCGGGCTGGCCGAGCTGGCGATCGAGGGCTGGGAGGAGGTCGTCGACCCCGGGGGCGGCGACGCGGAGGACTTCGCCGTCTGCGCCCGCGAGGTGGTGGAGCTCGTCGCCACGCTGGCCCCGCGCCTGGAGGGACGATGACCCGCACGCTCACCGCCGATGAAGCGGCCGCCGAGCTGCGGCCCACGGACAGCATCGGCATGCCCCTCGGTCCGGGACAGCCGCCCGCGTTCCTCGAGGCGCTGGGCCGCCGCACCGACTGGGAGCACCTCCGCATCGGTGGGGCCCTCCTCACGGTGCTCAGCGACCTGTTCACCCACCCCAACGTCCACTATCTCAGCGGCTTCTACGGGCCCCTCGAACGACTCCTGCGCGACAGTGGCGCCAACATCGGATTCGCCCCGGCCGACTTCCGCCGCTTCGAGCCGATCCTCGCCGCTGATCCCCCGCGGATCATGACCACCGCCGCGGCCCCCGCCGATGCCGACGGCTACGTGAGCTTCTCGCTCCATGCCGGGGCCAGCATCGACCAAATGCACCAGGCCGCAGCCGATCCGAATCGACTGCTCGTGGTGGAGGTGAGCCCGCAGTTCCCGCGCACCTATGGCATCGGCGAACACACCCACACCATCCACCTCGACGAGATCGACATCCTGATCGAGAGCGACAAGGCCCCCGTGATCACCGAAGACCCGCCGCCCAACGACATCGACCGCGCCATGGCCGAGCACGTCCGCGCCTTCGTGCCCGACGGCGCCACGTTGCAGACCGGGATCGGAGCGGTGCCATCGGTGGTCGCGGCGCTGCTCGCCGAGGGGGATGGCGGCGACTACGGCATCCACTCGGAGATGTTCACCAACGGCCTCATGCACCTGCACCGAGCAGGCAAGGTCACCAACCAGAAGGGCACCTACGACGGCGTATCGGTCACCACGTTCGCCGCCGGCACCCGCGAGCTCTACGACTGGCTCCACGAGAACCACGATGTCGCCTTCCTTCCCGTCGGCATCGTGAACTCCCAGGAAGCCATCGGCCGCAACCGCACCATGGTCACGATCAACGCCGCCATGTCCGTGGACATCCAGGGCCAGGTGATCGCCGACACGATCGCCGGCGCGCAGTACTCCGGCATCGGTGGCCACGAGGACTTCGTGGCCGGTGCGGCCCTCGACCTCGACGACCGCTCCCTGCTCTGCGTGCCGTCCACCATCACCCTGGGCGACGAGCTGCACTCGCGCATCGTGCCGTGGTTCGAGGCCGGCGCCGTCATCACCACCCCGCGCCATCAGGTCGACGTGATCGTCACCGAATACGGTGCCGCCGAGCTGCAGGGCAAGACCGTGCACCAGCGGGGCGAAGCCCTGGCCGCCATCGCGCACCCGGCGTTCCGTGAGGGGCTGCGCGAGGCGGCCGAACGAGCCAGCCACGGGCGGTCGCCCTTTCCGCCCGCGTGAGCAGGATCCGGAGCGAAGACGCCGAGTTCCAGCTCCTCGAGGCGCTCCTCCGCAACCGCCGCAAGCGCGAGCAGCGGGCCGAGTTCCTGATCGAAGGCGTCCAGGCGATAAACCGCGCCCTCGATGCGGGTTGGCCGGTTCGCGCGGTGCTGGCACCCGATGGCGTGGACCGTTCCCGTTGGGCCGATGAGTGTCTCGCCCGAGTGGACGACGTCATCGAGGTGCGCGCCGACCTGTTCGCTCGCCTCACCGATCGCGCCGAGCCCCCGGAGCTGATCCTGGTGGGGCGCATCCCATCGGCCGACCTCGCCTCCGTGCCTCGGCCGGCCGACGGCGTGGTCGTGGTCGTCGATCGCCCCGCCAACCCGGGCAACCTCGGCACGATCCTGCGCACCAGCGATGCACTGGGGGTCGCCGCCGTGCTCCTCACCGGCCACGGTGTCCATCTCTACGATCCACAGACGGTGCGGGCGAGCGTGGGGTCGCTGTTCTCCCTGCCCGTGGTGCCGGTCGAGAGCAATCAAGCCCTCGCCGACTGGGTGTCGGCGTGGCGGGCGGAGGCCGCCGTCTCCGTCTATGCCACCGACGAGGTGGGCGATATCTGCCTCACGAGCGACGCGATCCTCTCCCGGCCGGCGGTCGTCCTCCTCGGGACCGAGCGCACTGGCCTCTCGGCCGCGCTGCGCAACCTCGCCGACGCCACCCTCACGATTCCCATGGCGGGGTCAGCCAGCTCGCTCAACGTGGCGGTGGCCGCGGGCATCGTGCTCCACCGGGTCATGACTACCGTGGCGCCCCATGGCTGATGACCTGCCCGTGACCGAGCTGATCCACACCGCCGTCGAGCACGGGATCGCCCGCGTCACCATCAACCGCCCTGAGGCGGGCAACTCCCTCACCGCCGAGATGCGTGACCGGCTGTCCGACACGTTCGACGACCTCTCGGCGAACCTCGGGGTGCGCGCGGTGGTGCTCACCGGCGCCGGGGAGAAGCACTTCTGCACGGGAGCTGGCCTCGGCGGCGCCCAGCCCGCCTCCCCGCCCCGGCCCGAGGGCGCCCCCGACCGCACCCTCGGCGACATCTCGCGCCTGATCAGGCGGGGCTGGCAGCGGCTCGCGGCGTCGATCATGGACTGCGAGAAGCCAGTGATCGCCGCGGTCAACGGCACCGCCGCCGGGGGCGGGGCCAACCTCGTGCTGGCCTGCGACCTCGTGGTCATGGCCGACCACGCCCGCCTCATCGAGGTGTTCGTGAAGCGCGGCATCATCCCCGACGCCGGGGGCGCCTACCTCCTCCCGCGCCTCGTCGGCCTCCACCGCGCCAAGGAGCTCATGTTCCTCGGCGACGACCTGCCCGCGTCGGAGTGCGAGCGCTTCGGCATCGCCAATCGAGTCGTCCCCGCCGACCAGCTCGCCACCGTCGTCGACGACCTCGCGACGCGCCTCGCCCTCGGTCCCACCAAGGCCATCTCGATGACGAAGTGGCTCATCAACCGCAGCCACGAGAGCAGCCGCCACACCGCCTTCGAGGAAGAGGGCTACGCCCAGGAGCTGGTGACGGCCACCGCTGACATGACCGAGGGCATCAAGGCCTTCAGCGAACGCCGCGCCCCCGACTTCAAGGGCTGGTAGTGCTCCGAGATCTCGGTCGCCACCGCTGCGTGCCGGTCGTGGACGGCATCCTCCCGTGATCGCGCCGCCCCTCGACCTGCTCCGCCCTGGTCGCGCCATCACCGGCATGTCGGCGATCCTGCTTCCCCACCGCTCCCCCACCGAGCCTGACTGGCCGGCCTTCGCAGCCCATGTGAAACGCACAGCCGACGCAGGGCTCGTCCCTGCCGTGAACATGGACACGGGCTTCGTGCACCTGCTGTCCCCTGGGCAGCGGGGCGAGGTGCTCCATCGCACGAGGGCCCTCGGCGTGGACTTCGTGGCCGGAGCCTTCGACCTCGCCGACGTGGAGGCCGTGCAGACGCTGGGCGGCACGCCGGTGATCTTCCCGTCAGCGGCCACACGGGATGTTGTGCCCGCCTACGAGCGGGTGGCGGCCGTGGCCGACCGATTCATCGGGTTCGAGCTCTCGCCGGTGTTCCATCCCGACGGCCACATCTGGGACCTCGACACCTATCGCGCCGTGATGGCGATCCCGCAATGCGTCGGCGCCAAGCACTCCTCGCTCCACCGGGGGGCGGAGTGGGATCGCCTACGCCTGCGCGACGAGGTCCGTCCCGACTTCCGCGTGCTCACCGGCAACGACCTCGCCATCGACATGGTGATGTACGGCAGCGACTACCTCCTCGGGCTCTCCACGTTCGCCCCCGCCGAGTTCGCGGCGAGGGACGCGTGCTGGGCGAGGGGCGACGTAGCCGGGTTTCACCGGCTCAACGACCTGCTCCAGTGGCTCGGCACCACCGTCTTCCGCCCGCCCGTGCCCGCCTACCGCCACGACGCCGCGCTGTTCTTCACCTTGCGAGGCTGG
>Ga0105044_10006835_pt1 | contig 15717 bp, 17 predicted proteins | sample MAT01_FD_78092 | JGI IMG/M metagenome (GOLD analysis project Ga0105044, IMG submission 78092) | Freshwater microbial communities from Lake Fryxell liftoff mats and glacier meltwater in Antarctica - MAT-01 | ecosystem: Environmental > Aquatic > Freshwater > Ice > Liftoff microbial mat | place... | reverse complement strand
GGGTTGGGTCGCATGGTACAAACTTGCGTCGCTTGCGGGCGTCGTCCAGCGCACCGTGCCGGAAGAAATGGAGGAGCGTCTCGCAGGCAGCCATTCTTTCGAGCATTCTGCGGATACGGCAGCAATGCCGCGGTACAGTGTGAGGGCGCCGAGCGCTCTATATTCGGGACGTTACCCTCGTCGCTTTGAGCGCGGAGGCGGTGTTCGACCGATGGTCGGCGAGCAGGTCGTCGTATGGTTTACGGCTAGAGCTTGAAGAAGAGCGGACGAGCACCCCTTACTGGCATGTATAGTCAAGACTTGACGAGGATCACCGTAGAGTTTCACCTGGACAAGAAGTTCAAACTCGCTCGGGGTGCACACCGCTTGGACGCGAAGCATCCCCTCATCATAGAAGCGTTACTGGCGCTGAAAAAAGAAGAGAGGCACGAGGGCGTTTCGATGCTCATCGAAATGCTCAGGGACCTCGGCAAGCACGGTCAGGACAGTCGATACCTCGTAAAGATGAAGGGAAGCGTCATCCGGCTCGTTCTGAAGGTCGCGAAGGCGTTCAAAGCAGGCATTCCCATTTTCAAAGAGCCACACCATGCAACGGACGAAGACGCAGGTTCAGACGGATCTCAACCTCGCGACTGAGCCGACCGATGAACTCATGCAGCTCTTGGCACAACTCGGCGATAGCGATGTCGTCGAGGGGGCCTTGTCGGCTGCGGAGGGGAAGGGCTATTCGCCCGAAGATATCGAGGGGATTGTGATCGAAGGGACAATCGGCGATCTCATCGCCCGCGCGCGCGCGGAGGCGCACGCGAGTCTCGCCGCGATCGGAAAGTCCGCAGGCGTCACGCGCGCGCGCGTTCAACAACTCGAGCACAGCGCGAACGTTGAGATTTCGACGTTGGTGCGCATTGCGGCAGCGTGTGGCTATGACGTGAGTATCACACTGGAGCCGCACGCGAACAATCGCCGGCCTCTCTCCACGAAACTCAGCGGGGATTCACGCTCCGATCTCGGGCGGGGATGTTGACTGTGTTAACAATCTCGGGGATCAGCGCCTTAAGCACGCCGCGGTGTGTCAGCAGCAGCTCCGTCCCCCAATCCGGCGTTGGTGTGAGAGTCACCGCGGCCATGGAGAAGATACCTTCCGGGAATCGTTGTTGGCGCCACGCCTGAACGATGCGGCGACCAGGAACGAGATCGACAGTGATACCCGAAATCTCGTTCTCGCAGGTGAAAAACGTCCCACCAACGGCGTCGCTGATAACGGCCTTCCTCCCCGTCACGGCGGAGTGCTTGCGTGAGTCCGCCAGCAGCTCGTACACGACTGCCGGCGACGCCTTGAACTTCACGGGCTGTTTTATGGTCTTGCACATCGTGAGCTCAGGCCAATGTTCGTGATCATGGGAAAACCCGCGCGCCAATCTGCGCGAGATCTGTCCCGCATGGACGGTGCCCCTCGCACAAACGCAAAGCCGAACAGACCGGCGAGTGCTCGGCTTTGCTGTTCTCTCCGGCATTCACGGAGGAGTTGCGGAGTGTCGCGGCAAAGCGCGGTGACACGGAACTGGGCGACTTCGAGCGGCTCTACGACGGGTAATACGGCCGCCCGCGCCTGCGGATCGACGCGTTCACCAGATGCGACGCACGCCGAACTCGTCGAGGGCCGTATCATTCGACACGATCGCCATCTTTTCCTCGCGCGCCTGTGCGACCAGCATTCGGTCGAACGGATCGCGGTGGTCTCCTGATAGCGCGCCGGCCACCTGCCCGTGCTCAAGGGTGATCGGCAACGCCACAAACCCCTGTTGCCGCACCTCGCGCGCGAAGTCCACCGCAAGCGGACCGGCGCCGGGCAGCTTGCCGATGCGCGACTTGGTGGTCACCTCCCACGCCGACGCAGCGCTCACGTAGATGTCATTGGCCGTATCAGCGATCGTGCGACGCGCGACCTGCGACAGTTTCTTGTCACCAGCCAGCCACCAGAGCAGCGTATGGGTATCGAGCATTACACGCATGTCCGGCTACCCCTCCCAGGCCGCCAACTCGTCTTCCGGAAGCGCCTCGAAGAACGCGTCGGTGACCACCACCTTGCCCGCCAACGCCCCGAACACTCGCTGGGGTACCGGCACGTTCGCGGACACCAAGCGCACCACGGGCTCTTTTCCGCGCATAATGATGACCTCCTCGCCCGCTTCGACGGCGGCGATGAGCTGCGAGAGGTTCGTCTTTGCCTTGTGGACCGTCACGGTTTTCATGCCTTCTCTCACGGTGCGGGAACATTAGCTATCTGTATTAGCTAACTTACGTGACCGACCCGCGACATGTCAATGATGTTGCCTGAAAGGCCGCGCGCCGCTACCGCTCATACCGCAAGGCGTGTTCGCCCACCAGACGTACCAAGTCCCACGGCCAAGCGCAGCAGCACATCACTAAAATTAGAAAGTTTTGCGCCTTCAACAAGCCAGTATAAAGCCATGTCAAGATCATCTATGCCAATGTGAAGTCGGCGTCCGTGGCGCCGTGGCGCCGTGGCGCCACATTTTCAGCATGCGGAAGGCCAATGCCCGTGAAAAAGCGCGCCTCGGTCCGCAATTCGGACGCTAAGCGGTCGCCTGTCGCTGACCGGCGCATCGGTTCCGACAGGGCGAAGGGGCCGGGTTGGCAAACGCGAATGGCGGAGCGATTGAAGCGCGTGAAGTAGGACCCGGGCCTCGACGCCGTGCGGGATCGCGACAGGTTCCCCATTCGCCTCTATCCGTTTGTACAGGACCGGCAACTCGCCATCGACTACGGGATGACGGAAAGCGAGTTCTCCTCTACGGTCTTGTACGAGCGAGCGCGTGCCGCGAGTGGTTGACCGAAATCGGAAGGCGAGATCTGCAGTCTCGCCGAGCGTGAACCAATCCCCCAACGAGACCCGTGGTGTTCGACTACCTGCGCTCCCGTAACCGTGCCGCTGTCGTGTTCGTGCTTGCGCTCGCCGTGTTTGTGCCGGCGCTCGTCATACCGCGATCGGGTACTGATCTCATCGCGCGGACGATGGTCTTGTTCGCGAGTCTTTCGGTGTGCTTGATCAGTGCTGTCTGGTTTCTGGTCCGATGGGATGAAGCGAAACGACTGCTGCGCGTGCGCGCGGGCACGTCGGCGAGAATGGGATCTCCTGCTACCGCACCGTGATCACGTGGCCGTCCCAGTGAAATTCCAGTGTTTGGTGGACGCGCACTGGCGGCGATAACGCGGGCGGGCGGACGATCGCTACGCACGCGCCGTGCGGCGTATCGCGGACACTGTCATACACGATGCCGAACGCCTGCTGCTGACGCACCGCGGCGCCAAACGCCTGCGCTGGCGCGTAGTTCAGCGGATCGTACGTGTTGGGTGGCGCCGGATGCGGAGTACGCACATCGACAAGTGTCGCGTGCACGTCGACCAGGAGCACTGTTTTCTCCACGACAACCGCGGGTATGCGCGCGAGAAAGCGCGCTTGGTGATACGTCGTTTCCGCGACGGCTGTACCGACGCTGCCGCCCGCATAGAACACGCCGAATTTCCCGTCCGAGAATCGCGATCTGTGACCAGGCCAGCTGAATGCGCGCATGATCAAGCCGGTGCCAGGCTCATACAGACGGTCACCCAGCGGAACCAGGTCGATCTCACCGTGCGCCGCACGAATTGCGGGGCTGGTGAGATCGGCGAGGGCGATCAGATCGTCGTATTCGCTGGGCGAAGCGACTTGATCGAACAGGCTTTCTCCAGCGTACTCGCTGCCGATGATGCGAACAGCGTCGGACCAACGAACCGGTGATGCCATCAGCGTGCCGCCAGCCACTCCGGGGGCTCCCGCAGGTCCAGAGGATCCGACGGTGATCGTCAGCCCCGGCATCAAGCCGACAGGCAGCCACGGAGCGGTCACGCGACGTGATCTCCGAACAGACTGCGCCTCATGGCGCCCAGGCATCCCATCGGTTCATGCCTCCCGTGGAGGCGCAGGGTAATCCTCGCGACTTGGCGGGCCCCCGTTTACGTGATCCACGTACGCACGTACCTCGGCAAGATTGCCGAGCCGCCCCTCAAGCATGTACGCCAAGGCACTCTTTCCGTAGAACGGATGCTCTGTACGCGACAGCTGCAGCCATGGCAGGACCAGTTCTGGATTCCGCCGGAACACCCGCATCAGCCCCTCGTAGATGGCCACGATGTAGCTGCATCGCTCGATCTGGTCGACGTTCAGCGTGCGCGGGGCGTCGACCTTCCACGTCTGAAGCGTCGAACGAACCACCGACTCGCCGAGCAGGGTGAGTCGGTGCTGGTCGGTAAGTCCCCAGCTGCCCGTAATCCGGAAAAACGCCCGGACTGCGGGTCCTGCAAGGCGTTCCCGCGTTTCCGCGTCCTGTGCGCTCCACTTCATGACCGGCATTTCTGTCTCCTGTCGTATTTCGTACAATAGAATGTCGAAACCGGACATCTGTCTATGCCATTCGGGGTTTCGCGATCGCACACCGTCAGGGTCTCGAGAGACAGACATAGGATAGCGTTTACCGCACCAAGCGCCATTGCCATTCTATTGCACCTCCGAGATGCCGCCCCACCCGCCCTGGCGCCACCCTGCCCCGCCCTGCACGTTAGCCACAATGCCCGCCCCCACCATTCGCGTTATTGCCGCCGTCATCGCCAAGCACAACACGCTCCTCGTGTGCCAGCGCCCCGCGCACAAACGACACGGCGGCCTGTGGGAATTCCCCGGCGGCAAATGTGAACCCGGTGAAACCGACGCCGACGCCGCACGGCGAGAACTGGCCGAAGAACTCGCCGTCACAGTCACCGTCGTCGGACCCGCTCTGCTCGAGGTACAGGACCTCGGCTCTCCCTACCTCATCGTGTTCCTGCCCGTCACCATCATCGGCACACCCCAGTGCCTCGAACACCCGGCCCACCACTGGGGCACGCCGGCCGAATTGGCCATCATGGCCTTGGCGCCTGGTGACCGGCACTTGGTCGAGTCGCTCATTCGCCGTGATGGCTTGCACAACACGGAAGCCGAGTGACGCTGCCACGCGGGCTGTACGACCAGATCGTCACCGACGCGCTCACACGCCAGATCGAGTCCGTGACCGATCTCGCCGTGCAGCTCGACGACGTCCACAGCGGAGAATCCACCGAGCTGCTGGTAGACGCCCTCTCGCGCACGTTGTCGCAGATCCTCGCGGCATTGCCGGGCAGTGCCAGCGAGCAGGTGAGCGGCCAACTCGCGATGGTAAACGAGTTGCTCACCGGCATCCGCTCGCGCACGACCAGCCGCGGCGCCGCGACAGCAACGGGTGCAGAGAACGGCGAACTGATCGCCGTACCGGCGCGTCGGCTGCGAGCGGTTCACACGCGTGGAACAAAGGCGCCACTGCTCCCTGCCACGGGGCTCGCACAACCGTGGCTGTTCACGGCATCGAAGGCGTCACCGTCGCTGTTCGAAGAGCTCAGGCGCGAAGTGATCGCCTGTGACGACATCGACATCCTGGTCAGCTTCATCACCGTATCGGGTGTTCGCAAACTCATCGACGTGCTGCGCGCGGTCACCGCGCCCGATGCCACGGGGCTTGGTCGCACACGCATTCGTGTACTGACCACCACATACACCGGCGCCACGGAGATACAGGCGCTCGACACGCTCGCGCAGTTGACCGGCTGCACGGTGAAGGTGTCGCACGACGGACGACGCACGCGACTGCACGCCAAGGCCTGGATTTTCCATCGACGCACTGGCTTTGGCTCGGCCTACGTTGGCAGCGCCAATCTGTCGGCCGCCGCGCTGATGGGCGGACTGGAATGGACGGTGAAATTCACCGAGCGCGGACAGGACGCGCTGTATGCCCGCGCCAAGGCGCACTTCGACACGCTCTGGGAAGACGACGAGTTTCAGCGGTACGACCCCAACGATCCGGAGAGCAGAGCGGCACTCGCGGCGGCGCTGCGTCGCGAGGCGGGGGAAGCACCGCCGGATACGCTCACCTTCTTCGAGATCCGGCCCAAGCGGTATCAGCAGGAAATGCTGGACGCCCTGTGGCACGAACGCGAACAGGGAAGAAGTCGCAACTTGCTGGTAGCGGCAACCGGTACGGGCAAGACGGTAGTCGCGGCGCTGGACTACAAGCGTATCGTTGCCGAGATGGGTGGCAGTCGCCCACGTTTGCTGTTCGTGGCGCATCGCGAACAGATCCTCGTGCAAGCGATGCGCACGTATCAGCAAGTGTTGCGCGATCACGAGTTCGGCACCGTGCTGGCCGGTGGTGTGCACCCGGCGCAGCATGAACAGCTATTCGCAACGATCGACAGCGTGCACGCGCGCAATCTCGTGGCAGACTTTGGTGCCAACTACTGGCACACCGTGGTGATCGACGAGTGTCATCGCTTGGCGGCACCACGATTTGATGCGTTCGCGCGTGCGATTGCGCCGCAGTATCTATTGGGGCTCACGGCCACACCGGAACGATCGGACGGACAGTCACTGTCGCCGTACTTCGACGCGCGTCCGGACGGATCACCGGCCGCCGAGTTGCGGTTGTGGAACGCACTCGATTTGCAACTGTTGGCGCCGTTCGAGTACTTCGGCTGTGACGATGACTCAGACTTCGCCGATGTGCCATGGGGACAAGCTGGCGAACTGCAGGCCGTCGATCGTGTGGTGACCGGGAATCAGGTGCGCGCGCGTCGCGTGATGGATGAATGGACGCGATTATCCGGCGACGCGTCGCGCACGAGAGCCTTGGTATTCTGCGTCTCGGTAGCGCATGCACAGTTCATGACCGCGCAGTTTACCAGCGCGGGTCTCAAGGTGAAGTGCGTGACAGGAGAGACCGACGCCGACGCGCGGCGTCGTGCACCGCAGCTGCTGGCCAAGGGCGAAATTTGCGCGATTGTTACCGTCGACCTGTACAACGAAGGCGTGGACATCCCCGAAGCCGATACGCTGCTGTTCCTGCGACCCACGCAGAGCCCGGTGCTCTTTCAACAGCAGCTTGGGCGCGGGCTGCGTTTGTTCGACGGCAAGAGCAGCTGTCTGGTGCTCGATTTCGTGGGGCAGTATCGCGCGGATTTTCGTTTTGATCGGTTGTTGTCCAGCATCACGGGACTGAACCGCCGAGAGTTGCTGGAAGGGGTCAAGACCGGATTCTCGACACTGCCCAGTGGCTGTCATATTCACCTGCAAGAGAAGACGCGCGGGCAGGTGCTTGGCAGTCTGCAAACGTTGGTGGGTCAGAACTGGCAGCGGCTTAAAGCGGAAGTACTCACGTACGCCTCACTGCGTGGCACAAAAACTTTCGCGCTGGCCGAATTTGTCGCAGATCAACAGATCGAGCTGGATGAGATTTATCGCGGTGCTCAGAAAAGCGGCTGGACGACGTTGCGACGTGAAGCCGGGTTGTTGGGTGACGCCGCTGATGCGGATGGCGAACGACGCATCTCGAGATCTCTGGGGCAGCTGCTGCACGTCGACGATCCCGATCAACTGCGTGTGATGAAACGCGTCGCGGAGCGCGGTCCGGCATACCGCGCTGAGACTGACGCCGAGTCAGTGCGAGCGCAGATGCTGACGTATCAGATGGATCATCTCACGGTACAGTCGTACCAGCAGCACGTGGCAACAGTAGCCGAGCATCCGTACTGTCTCGCGGAACTGGGTGAACTCAGTGACGTGCTCGACGCGCGGAGTCGGGCAACGCGGCGATTGATCCCTGGCTTCGAGGATGTGCCGCTGCAGTTGCACGCGCGCTATCGCATCCGAGAGCTACTCACCGCCGTCGGATGGCTGACGGCCAACAGACGCACGCCGTTCCAGGCGGGCGTATTACCCTTGGCTGATCGCAAAACGGAGCTGCTGTTCGTCACCCTCGACAAGAGCGCCGGATACCACGATCGCATTGCGTATCACGACTACGCCGTGAGCCCCACCGTCTTTCATTGGCAGACGCAGAACGCGGCGGGGCCGGATACGCCGGGTGGGCGCCGGTACATCGAGAGCCGAACGAATGGGTGGACGTTCCAGCTGTTCGTGCGCACGACTCCCGAGGCGGCCTATGTGGCGTGTGGACCGGTGTCGATTGCGAACGAATCGGACGTGAGCGGGAATCGGCCCATGAACATCCGGTGGACGCTGGGGGTGCCGTTGCCGCTGGCGATGTTCCGGGAGTTCAGCGTGTTGCGGGCTGGGGAGTAAGGGCACCGGGCGGCGCAAAGCCTCAGAATCCTGGGGCAGATCCCCACCAGTCCGAGTCGGATCCTCAGGAGTTAGGGGCGGATCTCCACCAGTCCGGCGTCTATCCCCCCAACCTCGATGCCGATTCCCCCAACCTGACCGCGACGCTTCTCGTTGAGCTCGCACGACGCATTTCCGCGGCCGGCACGCGACCAAGGCGAGACTTGTTCAGGCGCTCATCCAAGGCAGTATATGCGTCGTACAAGAGCCATTAAAGAGACACAATACGATCATTTGACCGATTAACAGTTAACGTGATCGGCGCGCGGATTCGAGCAACTCGTCGACTGATCTTTGGGTTTCAGGATGTGTCGGCCGCCTGGGGTGTCCAAAGGGGAGGTTGCAATCTACCGAGGGTTCGTCAGCGAAGTGTCACCGCCTGAACAGGCCTTCCTCAATTGTCCGCAAGGGTGACAATCGGTTGTAACGCGTTGCCCTCTAACGACCTACCACCACACTGGGCGCTTTTGTAAAAATCGATGCTAGATTGATCGCCCGACGGAACCTATTCCTTCTTGCTTTCGTATCCCACATGCGGCATAATCGTCTTTTCGTGGAAGTGCAGCCGTGAGCCCGCCAGCTAAGGATTCCGGCCCGTGGACGCTCGTGCCGTACATCAACGCAACAGGTCGGTCGCCGGTGCTGAAGTTTCTCAAGGAGCTCCAGCAGAGGGACCGGCCTCACTTTACGCAGTTTTCGGAAGTGATCAAACCGCAACTCGAGAAGTATGGACCCTTCGCGGAAACGAATGGGCCGTACTGGAAGAACCTCCCTGATAAGCTTTTCGAAATCAAGTTCCAGCGCTATCGCATCTACTGTTCGGTGGAGCATCTGCGCACGATCGTCCTGTACGAGGCCGTCGAGAAGCGCTGGTCAAAGTTCCGCGCTGCAGACGCTGACAAGTGCGCCAACCGACGTGATGACTTCCGCAGTGCGGAGTATGATCAAGAGCAACGAGGGTACTTGTACCGCAACCAGCAACAGAAAAAAAGGAACGATGGGACTACTGGACTTTGATCTTACCGATGATGATGTCGCGTATCTCGACCAGATGGCATCACGCATCACCGTCGCCCGCGCGCTCCTCTCCGCGCGGAACACCCTGAACCTCACGCAACATGAAGTCGGCGAGGCAGCGAACTCGAAGCAGGCTCGCGTATCAGAGATTGAGAGTCTTCGCGGCAATCCGCGGCTCGATACGCTCGATCGCATTGCTCGTGTCGTAGGACTACAGGTCTCGCTCGTGCCTCGGCCCGCGGCTCGCCCCGCGGAGGTCTACATCAACGAATCGGCGGAGGTTTGCTCAACTACTGCGGCGGCTGCGCCGAGCCTCGCTGGCATGGCAGACACACGTGATTACGTCGTGAGTCATCGTGTGAGCAGAACGATTCGTGAGTTCGATATCTTCACACCGGCCGCCGCAGGGGCGGTGCGCTATGGATGAAACGCGCGAGCCAGGGATTCGCGTAGCGCAGGTCTATATGAGTCACGCGCAATTCGCACACTCGGAGCATTCCCATGCGCTCCCTGCGGATACAGCGATCCCCGCTGGCAACCTGGCGATCAACTTTCGATCTGGCGTTACGCCGGATGCATTGAAGGGGTTCGTGGCCGTCCGCGTTGAGTCCGCGAGCGGTGACTCAGCGCTCTACCAGTTCTCCGTAGAGTACATGGCGTTTTTCGAAGCCGACCCTGACCGGCCCAATCTGGATTTGCGCACGTTCGTGCAGCTGAACGGGGCAGCGTTCCTGTTTCCGTTTCTCCGCGAGGCGGTGGCGAACCTGACCCAGCGAGGCCGGTTCGGTCCGGTGTGGATTCAACCGACCAATCTTTCCCGCTTGGACGCGCAGCACGTGCCGGGCAACGACGAAACCACGGAGAAGCTCTCGCCGGAGTAGCGGCTCCAGTTCCACCCCATCGTCACCGCTCGATGACGATGGGCGATTTCGTCGGCCCGCGACCCGCACCACGCGATAGACCGGCAGTGTGCATCAATGCGCTGCACCGATAAACACTACCAGCGTCTCATCGTCGCAATCAATTACGATCGGGCTCTCATGCAGCGTCTCGCGCGTGATGCGGACCGCTGACATCCGTTCGACGGCTACCGGCACGGCATTGAGCCACGCCCGCAGCACGAGGGCGCGCAGCGTGCTCGGTTGCAGCGCCGCGCCGCGCGCCGACCCGGTTTGCACGAGGGCGCTGAGACTCGATGCGACCAGCGTGACCTGCGACGGTGTGGTCGCCAGGGTAGACAGGGCCCCCACGGCGGCCGCGACGATGTCGGCGCTTGCGCGGGTGACACCGACCTGCCACAGCGTCTCCTGCGACGTGGCACCGGCGGTAATCTCGCCCGCCATCGCTCCGGTCACGCGGAGTGTGGCGATCGCGTCTGCTCGCGTGAGCACACCGGCCGCAGCACTCCCCACACCCCATTGCGTCGCGAGCGACTCGGCGACCGCGGCCAGCACAGCCAGCGCTGCCGCGCTGCCACTGATGCGCTGCGTGGCGGCGCTGGCACCGAGCAGCACGAGTGTCGCACCAGCACTGCCCGTCGACTGTTGCGCGGCGCTCTGCGTAATGCGAAGACTGACTGCAGGCCGCACTAAGCCGTGCTTGTACGTGGGCATGACGGGCCACACATTCGATGAACGGTTCGCGCAGCACCTAGCTAGCTTCAAGGCATCAAAGTACGCGAAGCAACACGGTGTCCGGCTCCGCTCATCGCTGTACAAGCTATACAACCCCATGACGTTTGAAGAGGCGGGGAAGAGGGAGAAGGAGCTGGCGCGACGGCTCCGCAACAGGGGGTTCGCCGTCTGGCAGAAGTAGGCACCACAACTCGGCTCCCGATCCCATTCCCCGTCTCCGAACACGCATACCCCGTCCCACTTCCTATGGAAACGCAGTTCCGCACGCCACAAGCGATCTTCTCCCAACCGCAACGGTTCCTCGTCCCTCTCTTCCAGCGCCCCTATGTCTGGAACGAAGAGCAACAGTGGGAGCCGCTGTGGCGAGATGTCGAGCGAGTTGCCAAGCGACTCCTAAGCGATCCGGCTGGTAAGCACGCACCGCACTTCCTGGGCGCCGTCGTGTTGCAGCAGGTACCGAACAATGTGGGCGAGCTTCAATCGCGCGTGATCACTGATGGGCAGCAGCGCCTGACCACCCTGCAGATTCTGATCGACGCGTTGGATGCCGAGCTTCGCCGAGCCGGTGCAATCGTCCAAGCAGACCGCCCCGAATATCTCATTGAGAACGACAAACGATTCCGAAAGCACGACCACGATCGATTCAAAGTGTGGCCGACGAACCGGGATCAGCCGGCCTTCACGGAGGTGATGACCGCGGCGTCACCGGTAGACTATGCGCAGCTCACTTACAAGAGTGAACGCTTGGTCCGGGCGCACAGGTACTTCTCCGCGCAAAGCCGCGAGTGGCTGATCTGCGAAGATGACACTGCGCGCATGAATCGCGCCGACGCCATCGAACGCAGCGTACGCGAACTGCTACAGATTGTCGTCATCGATCTTGCTGCCGATGAGAACGCGCAAGAGATCTTTGAAACGCTGAATGCCCGCGGCGCGCAGCTCACGGCAGCGGATTTGATCAAGAACTTCGTCTTTCAAAAGTTGGTCGATGCGAAGGCCGATGTTGAGAAAGCCTATGAGACCTACTGGAAGGAGTTCGAGACAGCCTTCTGGGAGGAAGAGGTGAACGCTGGGCGATTGCGTCATCAGCGATCGTCTCTCTTCATCAACCATTGGTTGATCTCCCGGACTGGCAAGGAGGTCGTTTCCCGCGAGGTCTTTTCGCGATTCAAGTGGTACGCAGATCACGATGCCGGCGTTCCTATCGACGAACTGCTGCGACAGCTATCCCATGCGGCCAAGACGTACCGCGCGATCACCGAAGCGACTGAGAACAGCAGCGGCCCCATCGACGCTGTCGGTCTTTTCTCGTTTCGTATTGGGGCGCTGGAAAGCGATGTGATGAGGTCGGTACTGTTGGCGCTGCTCGATGAACATCGCGAGCGTATCGCACCCAGCGTTGTCGAATCAGCGTTGGCCACCATTGAGACGTGGTTGGTGCGTCGCGTGCTCGTTCGGGGGAGTACGAAGAATTACAATCAACTTGTCCCCGAACTGGTGAGTGTGATCCGGCAGACCGACGCCGGCCGCGTCGACCAGGCTGTCAAGAGCTTTCTCCTCTCCCAGACATCAGAACACCGCTATTGGCCCGATGACCAGGAGGTGACGCGTGAGCTGGCTCGCATTCCAATTTACCGACGCATAAGCCGGGGGCGCCTTCGCATGGTGCTTGAGGCGATTGAAGACCATCTACGCGGCTATTGCCCGGGCGGCAAGGAGTTTGCTGGTTCGCGCGTCGTCCGCGGCGCGTTTCATATTGAGCATCTCATGCCGAGAAGCTGGGAGCAGAAGTGGCCAGCACCGGTTGGTGGCACTGTGGAAGAACGTGCTCAGCGACTGCACACGCTGGGAAACCTGACACTCTTGACGAAGCGACTCAATTCATCGGTGTCGAATGGTCCTTGGGGCGGCGAGACCGGTAAGAAGGAAGCGCTCAGGAAAAACGACGTGCTCCTGCTCAATCGCATGCTCGGGTCATTCGAAGGAGGTGGCTGGAGCGACGACTCTATTGAGCGACGCACCCAGGCGTTGACGCGCCAGATCTTGACCATCTGGCCGGCGCCCCCCGGCTACAAGTCGTCCACGGCACGCGACGCCACGCCCGAGACGCACACGATTGACGTAGCTGATCTGCTCTCTGGCGGATTGCTCGCGGCGGGGCAACAGCTACGGCCGGTGTCGTCAGCATTCAAGAGCAGGACGGCCGTGGTTCTCCCGGATGGCAGAATCGATGTGGATGGCCAGGTCTTCGATACTCCGTCTGGCGCCGGTCGAGCCGTGCGCGGGCGAAGTACCAACGGATGGACCTTCTGGCTGGTGGACCTAACAACCAAGAAATCGCTCGCGGCGCTGCGGAGAGAGTATCTCGAGCAGTCGGCCTTTGCGACGGACGCGCTCGATGGCGATGAGGACGACGCAGGGCTGGAGAAAGAAGGCTGAGCCCCACTTCCCCTCCGGTTATCAGTCGGGTTCCGACGACAGTTAGTAGCGGTTCACGGCCCTGCATGAGCGGCATAGAGCGTGGCCAGGCCATCCAACGTCATGTTCTCGGCGATCGCATCATGTGGGATCAGCACGTACGTCCACGGTTTCCCGCCGTAGCCACGAGCATGGTCGCTCGCCTGGATACACCACCGTTCGGCAGCCTCGCGTTTCGCAAGAACCTCCTCATCGGTCATCTGGTTAGCCGCTTTCGGTTCCAACATGAAGATGCGATCGTCCGTCTCCGCAACAAAGTCTGGTTGGTACTCGGGATGGTCCGAACCCCACTTGTAGAAGATCTGGAATTGCCCTTTTGCAGGTTTGAACCACTTCAATGATTCGCGCTCAAGGATGACGGCGAGCTTGCGCTCCGCGTCTGACTGAAACTTCTGAAGCGCGTAGAGACACCGAGCAAATCCGCCGAAGAGGTACTTCGACATGTTGCTCTTATCACTAGGAGAGGTTTTGAAATCGATCGGCTGCTCGCCGACGAGAGCCGTGTAGGCGCTTGGACGAAGCGCCGTGAACCCACGTGTGACCACGACCTCGTACTCAACCGCCAAATCTTGCCAGAAGTGCTTCTGCATCTGCGCGTGCACAAACCTGGCGATATCCTTCTTTTGCAGCCTCAGCACCTTTCGGGTGCCCTCCAGCGAGAGGTAGCCTTGCAGATGCGTGACCACCTGCTCGGAAAGGTCGTACAGCAGGTCAGCATGTTCGTCGTAGGCCACGTCGTCGAAATCGACTAACCCGCTAACGACATAGTCGTCCAATCGCTGTTCGTCGATGCCCCCAAGACCGAGTCCGAACAGATCCGGCTGCCCCGCAATGTTCTTTGCCGTGGATGGCTCGCGTGGCTCCGTCCGCGCCGGCGCCTGAGGTAGGTTCCCAACGTTCAAACTGTAGTCGTCATGGCCCCACTCGCAGCGGGACCTGATATGGCTGGGAATCTTCTTCACGGTGAGGTTTGGCCAACGATCGGTATGGCCGCGGAATGCGGAACACAGCAACAGTAGCGACCGCTCAGTGCCAACCTCCTCGCTCAGCTGTTGGAGCCGCTCCACGCCAAAGGACTGGGTCGTTACATAGATGAAATCGTGTTCAGTTGAATGGCCCTGCTGCCAATAAACAGCATCGCTTGGCGCATAGGTGAAGCCTTCAATCTTGCACAAGGCTTCCGCCAACATCTCGGCGTTGTAAGCCTTGCTGATGACCTCCCGCCCCCATCTGTCGGTCTCCAGCAGCGAAGGTGCAAGCTTGAAGTAGCGGTAGCCACCACCACCCTGCCAGCCGACTACACCGGTCACGTCACCTTTGTCCTCGCCGGCAATGACCTTCTGCAGTCGGGGAATTACGAACGTATGACAGTGATCTCCAAGCTCAACCATAATCCAACGAGTAGTGAGTACGGTCTCTAGGGTTATTCGGAATTTTGTTATTTAAGTAGCAACTAAAGCTTAAAGTAGCACTTTAGTTGACTAAACATCGTTCTTGTGCGAACCAATGTATTCTCGGCTACTCCGAGCGAGAAGAGAAGTATGACGAAGCGCGAAGCGCGATGGTGCTGGGAGTGCGCTGCGCGCCCCGTGTCTGCGTACCCCGGAAACCACGGTGGTCCGCACCGTCGCGTTCTTTCGTGGGCGCGAAGACGCAGAAGCCGAAACAGACACGATGCGTATGCAGCACCGTCTCGATACCCCCGCTGGGCGCGTCGGCACCGTGGAGCCCGTGTTTGGCAACCTCCGCTATAACAAGCGTCTCGGTCGCTTCACACTACGCGGCCGCACGAAGGTCAACGGCCAGTGGCTGCCTTTTTGCCTCGTGCGCAACATCGAGAAGTCGGCGCACAACGGGTATACCGCGTAAGAAAACACCAAGAGATCGCACGTCCTGCCGCAAGTGAGGCAGTGCTCCCAGCCAGAATGCACCAATGCACCGTTTGCAATGACGCGCGCGAGCTTCACATCGGCGCGCACTCCCACGCTCCGCGTAATCGGGGTTCTTTCTACACCTTCAACGCTGGCTTCTGCTGCGAGCGGACCGCGTGCTGCCGAGCGCCACACGCATGGCGAGTCCGCTCGTCCGCAGCAAGTATCGTTACGCCTATCGCACGCGGACGATGCGTCGAAAGGCCCTATCACGCAATGGAACGGTGACGGTGCGGGCGTGAGGTGCATGTATGCTCGGCGCTCCTCGGTCCCGGAGCGCACGTGCCCGACGCGGCGGCGGCGGCGGCGGCGCGGGGCGTCTACCCACCTTGGCACTCTCAGACGTCGCTGCTCTCTCGCTTGGTGTCAAGCATCGCCACCACCTCGGCCGGCGTGGCAACGCGACCTGCCG
>Ga0105044_10006829_pt1 | contig 15720 bp, 19 predicted proteins | sample MAT01_FD_78092 | JGI IMG/M metagenome (GOLD analysis project Ga0105044, IMG submission 78092) | Freshwater microbial communities from Lake Fryxell liftoff mats and glacier meltwater in Antarctica - MAT-01 | ecosystem: Environmental > Aquatic > Freshwater > Ice > Liftoff microbial mat | place... | reverse complement strand
CCCATGGCCCAGATCCACAGATCCTCGAGCATCCCCGGCCACACCGTGAACAGCGCCAGCAGCAGGAACAATAAAGCCACCGCCTAATGCAGCCCGACGTCATGATAGCTGTCCGACTGCTCGGTGATGATCGCGATCACCTCGCCGTCGGTACCGCCTTCGGCTGCGGCAATCGCCGCGCTGACCTTGGCATGTTCGGCCTCGTTCATCGGCTTCACCAGCTGCCCCCCGCACCGCCGCCGCCGAACGACCCGCCGCCGCCCGAAAATCCGCCGCCACCGCCAAAGCCACCGCCGCCGCCGAAACCGCCGCCGCCCCAGCCGCCACCGCCGCCACGCGAGGCGCGCGTGATCGCTTCCAGGCCCCACAGCACCACCAGCGGATCGATCCCGCCGCCCGAGCGCCGGCCGCGATACTTGCGCCCGCCGCCGCCCGCCCGGCTGATCCCGCCGATGATCGTGAAGAAGATCACGATGATCAACACCACCGGCAAGAACCCCGCCCCGCTGCGCCCGCGCTCCTTGTCCTGCGCGGCGGTTTGCTGGGCCTGCTTGACGGCTTCTTCGGGCGGGAGTTTCATTACCTCGATCACTCGATCGGCCCCGGCGATGATCCCGCCGCCCATGTCGCCCGCCTTGAATCGCGGCAGCACCGCCTCGCGGATGATCCGCCCGGTGACCGAGTCGGTAAGATAGGCGCCGGCGCCATAGCCGGTGGCGATGAACACCTTGCGCTCCTTGGGCGCGACCACCATCACCGCGCCATCGTCGCGTTTTTCGTCGCCGATCTTCCAGTGACGCCCGAGCAGATAGGCATATTCGTCAATCTCGCGCCCCTCGAGGCTAGTGACCGTCGCCACGACCAACTGCCGCCCCGACTGCGCCTCCAGCGCCGACAGCTTGCTATCGAGATCGACCTTCTGCTCGGGCCGAAGCAAATTCGCCTGGTCGACCACGCGGCCGGTCAGCGCCGGAAAATTCTGCGCGGCGGCGGGCGCGGCGATGAGCAGCGCCGCCATGCACAAACCGAAGAGGAAGCGGATCACCTTAGCCGGTCGTATTGAAGTCGACCTTGGGGGCTTCCTGCGCGGCGGCCGAGGCGGCGAACGGAACCTTGGGCTTGGCACCGTAAAACACCTTGGCGCCGATCGCGTCGGGGAAGGTGCGGATTCGCACATTATAGCTTTGCACGGCGGTATTATAATCGCGGCGCGAGGCGTTGATGCGGTTCTCGGTGCCTTCCAATTGGTCCTGCAACGACGAGAAATTCTTGAGCGAAGCAATTTCGGGATAACGCTCCTGGATCATCGGCCCGAGCAGCGGACGCACCGCCACGCCGACCTGGGCCTGGGCCCGGTCGAATGCCTGGACCTTGGCCGGGTCGCTAAGGTCGGCGGGGCTGAGCGTCGTGCTGGTCGCGCGGGCGCGGGCTTCGCTGATCCCGATCAGGACCGTGCTTTCCTGCGCTGCGGCGGCCTTGACCGTCTCGACCAGGTTTCCGATCAGATCGCTACGGCGCTGGTAATCGGCCTGGAGGTCGGCGAAGCGCGCGTTGACATTCTCCTCGGCGGTCGGAACCGAATTCAACCCGCACCCCGCAAGGGTGATGGCGGCAAGCGGCGCGAGCAAGGTGGCACGAAGGCGAGTGACGGTCATTGCGTATCCCCCATAACGAACGGTAGCTTCATGACGTAGAAACTGCGTGGCGTGGTTTCAATGACTGATCGGGAGCAATCGTCATGCTGTCGGAATTCAAGGCGTTCGTCGCCAGGGGCAATGTCCTCGACCTCGCGGTCGCGGTGATCATCGGCGCGGCCTTCGCCACGATCGTCGCCAGCCTGACTGGCTCACCGAAATCCGCGACGAATTGAAACGGCGGCCCTGACCAGCATCATAGCTTGACCAGCGCCTCGGGCACCTTGGTCGAGGCGGCGTCGACGTCCCATTTAAGGGAGCGCCCTGTGGCATGGGGTGCGGCGCCGTCTTCGCTATTGTTGGTCAATATCTCGCCATCGGTGACGATCGTGAAGCGGCCGTGCGCGCGCGACTGCGGCCCGTCGCTCTTGTCGGGCAGGCCCATCATCTTGGCCCGCGCGCCGAACGGGCCCGATCCGCCAGTGTACGCGGGCGCGCTTACCAGCACCGCCCCGTCGACGCGGCGGCGGATGGCGATGAACGGCAGGATCAGGTCGCTGTCGGGGATCAACGGAAAGACCATGTCCTGCGCCAGCGATCCGTCGGCATGGTAATCGACCAGGAACACGCCCTTCCCCTGATAGGCGACCGACCGCCAGCCCTTATATTTCATCATCGTCGCGGCAAATTTGCGGTTGGACGCCTCGTCGCTCCCCGGAAGCCCGAAGACCTTCGCCATCTGCTCCGATTCCTGGCGCTTCGAGGCGACCCGTTCGCTTTCCTTGCGATCATGGTCGGCCTTGAGCGTGGCCAGATCCGCCACGCTACAGGGCCGAACCTCGTCGCTATCGTCACTCGATACCGGGTCGACTGTTTCGGTTCGACCGTCCTTGAAGCAGCGCGCCATCGCATCGCTCCACGGCCTGGGCGTCATGTCCTTTTCGCTCTCGGGCAGCTGAAGCACGATCTCGCCCTTATAATCGAGCGTATAGGTTCCGTTCTTCCTCAGCGTCAGCTCGGACGTGAACTTGCCCGGGCTCCACAGGCAGGCGGTCAACACCAATGGCGCCGTCGCCGCGACGATAAATTTCCTCCACTTACCCATGCTCATTCCCCCTATTTCGGCCGGCCACTATATCCCGCCGCGGTGCGCAGCGCGTCGCCGTCCATCACCGTGCCGTCGCTGATCACCGTGACCACCCGCCGCAGCGCGCCCAGATCCTTGGACACATCGCCGTCGACCAGCACCAGGTCGGCTTCCTTGCCGACCGCGATCGACCCGGTACGCTTGTCCGCCCCGACCATTCGCGCCGGCACGATGGTCGCGCTCTGCAGCGCCTCGGCGGGGGTGAAGCCTGCGTCGCGGTACAATTCGAGCTCGCGCACCAGTTCGATGCCATAGCCGTCGGTCCCGGCGACAATCGGGATCCCGGCCTCGTGCAGCACCGTCACCAGCCCCATCATCTTGACATAGCTCTTGCGATAATCGTCGCGGCTATAACCTTCGACCAGCGGATAGCCGCCCGCCTTGAACGTCCGGTCGAGCACCGGCGAGATGATCCCCATGTAGGGCGCATAAGCCGGCGCGGGCGTACCGCCATCCGACGTGAACGATCCTTCGAAGATCACCAGCGTCGGGTCGATTACTGTCCCGCGCTGCTTCAGCTCGGCGACGAACGCCTTCAGCTCCGCCGACTTCAGGTCGACGTCCTTGGCGAACTTGGCCGGCCCTTCGAACCGCGCCGCGGTGTTGGCCTTGTCGACCACGTCCTGGGGCATCATCTGCATCATGATGAAGTTGAGGTGGGTGATCTCGTCATAGCCCGCGCGAACCGCCTCGATCGGCCGCATCGTCGCCGGGACATGGCCGCTGACGTGGAGGCCGAGCTTGTGCGCTTCGGTCGCCCCCGGCTTGATCCACGCCGGCACCATCGACGTATAGAATTTCACGCCCCACAATTTGGCCGCCTTGATTTGCCGCACCGCCGCAATCGTCTCGGCCTCGCTGCTGACGGTGATCGACCCCTGCGCCGCCAGCGGATCCTTCTTGTCGACGATCGCCTGGATGAACGGCTCGCCCATCAGCAAATCGCCCGACGCCCGCCGCGCAACCACCGACAAGGCGCGGTCGATCTCGGTGCCCGGACTGCGAAAGCTGGTCAGGCCGTTGGCCATGTTGGCGAGCACATCCCAATCGTCGCCGATGTGCATGTGGCTGTCCCAGATGCCCGGCACGAGTGTCTTGCCGCTGCCGTCGATCACCCGCGCCCCCGCCGGCGCCTTGATCGACCCGGCAGCGCCGATCGCGACGATCTTGCCGCCGCTGGCCAGCACCGCCTGATTGTTGCGGAACACGCCCTTGTCGGCGTCGAACAACTGCACCTTGTCGAACAGTACCGGCGCCTTGGCCTCGGCGGTCAGGAAGCGATGCGCGATGGCCTTGACCGTGTCGGCTGTCGCCTTGTCCTGATGGTCGCGCATCGCCTTGGCGTTGGCGACGCTTTCATAGCCTTCGGGCAGCAACGAAATCCCGCCGACATTGGCGAAATACCGGTTCTGCTGGTCGAGCCATACCGGGAATGGCGAGGCCAGGATGCCGCGCACGAACCCCAGCTTGACCGCCCTCGGCCCGGACGGCCCCTGGATGGTCAGCCCCGGCCCGACGGTCAGCGTCGCCCGCCCGCTCGGCAGCAGGTCGATCCCCGCCTCGCCCGCCGCAACCAATTTATCGACCAGCACCGCGTTCGACAGGCCGATCCCGCCAGCGGGCAGATAATAGCCGCTTCGCCCCTCGACGCTGCCGCTGTCCGACAGGCTGGTCCAGCTCGCCTTGGAGCCCGAAACCGAAAACGTCTCCGCAGCATCACCGTTAGGGGTAATCCCGCGCACTTCGACCTTGGACGGAAGCCCGTCGGGCCCGAGCGTGGTGACCTGGTCGGTTTCGGTGATCCAGCCGCGCAGCGACTGCGAATGGCGATAGGCGGTGCGCCCGTCGGGCAGGGTCCAGCGCCACATCTCGCCATGCTTGCCGGCGTCGGACACCACCAGATAATGGGCAGCATCGGCGGGAGGTTTGAGCAACTGCTCCTTGGGCAGCGGCGCCGCGGCGAGCGCCGCCGGCAGCGTGGAAACCAATAAAGCGACCCGTAACCTGGTAAACTTTGCCATCATCCGCCCCCATTATCGACGGAGCGAAGCATAAGCGTGTTGAGCGTCAATGATATTGAAAAGTGGGGAGCTTCTGTTGCCCGGTGCCCCCCGTACCGCTGGAATCCCCTTCTGTTGCCCGGTGGGGTCCGACCGCGCTTTTGTCCTAATAACGTCTGACCGTTAGGCCGTCAGTTACGCGGCAATCGCAAGAGCCTGATTATCGTTGGCACTTGTGTGAATGAGCCTTTGCGGTGGTCTCATACCGATCGGCAACCGGGACTTTACTGCACTCGTCGATCCTATTTCGCCCCCATCAGCAATTGCGGAACCCGTAAGGTCCGCCGCTGATGGTGGAGGCGCCGGGGTACTGCCCCCCGGGTCCGAAATGCCTATTCCACCCGATACTCTACCGACATAGCCGCCAGCGCTTGCACGCTCACGGCACGCCAAGGATAAGGGTTCGCGGGCCAATCTTCAAGCAATTGACAAAACCACCGAACACGGGGAACCGTTTCGGAGCCGATGGCGTTGAAACCATTCTTGGTAAGACGCGACACCGCCGTCGCGATCAACAAGGGGATTAAAATGAAGAAGATTTCTTTCGCGCTGGTTGGCGCTGCCAGCCTCGCCCTCGCCGCTTGCGGAGGTCAGGGTGACGATGCTCTGGCCGAAAACGTCCAGGAAAATTTCGATAATGCCGCCGATAATCTCGACGCCATGGCCGGCAATGCGACCGACGCCGAAGCGGCAACGCTCGGCAACCAGGCCGACGCGCTGCGCGAAGAAGGCGATCGCAAGGAAGAGGCGATCGACGACGCCGACGTCAATTCGGCCAACGCCGTCAACGCGATGTAATCGCTCGGACCATCCTTGGATGGTTCGAAAGAAGGCCGGTGTCGTCCGCGGCGCCGGCCTTTTTGTTTGCGCCGACGGCGTCTAGGTCGAGGCGATGATCGCCCCCGCCATCCCCGCCGCAACCTTGATCGTGATGCGCGACCGGGTAGGTGCGCCGCCCCAGCTGCTGATGGTCGAACGCAGCGCCCATATGGCCTTTGCCGGCGGGGCGATGGTGTTTCCCGGCGGGCGGGTCGATGCCGCCGACGAAGTACTAGCGACAGCTTACGGCCATTCCGACGCAGCAGCGCGAATCGCCGCGATCCGCGAGACGATCGAGGAAAGCGCGGTTGCGATTGGCCTCTCGCCGACCCCCGACCCCGCGCTCGCCGCCACCCTCGCGCTGGCGCTTCATTCGGGCACGCCCTTCGCGAATTTGCTGGGCGCGCACGACCTCGCGCTCGACCTCGCCGCGCTGACCCGATTCGCGCGGTGGAAACCGGCCTTCCACCAAACCCGCATCTTCGACACGTTGTTTTTCCTCGCTCAAGCGCCGCCGGGCGATTGGGTCCCGAAGCCCCAGCCGGGCGAGTGCGAGGCGGTGCTGTGGATCGGCGCCGCCGATTTGCTCGAGCGGATCGCCGCCGGCCGGGCGACCGCGATCTTCCCGACCATCCGCAACCTCGAGCGACTGGCGCGGTTCACTACCGTCGCCGACGCCTGCGCCGACGCCGCTGCGCACCCGATCGAGACGATCACCCCGTGGATCGAAGACATCGATGGCATTAGCTATCTGCTGATCCCCGACGGCCTCGGCTATCCGGTCACCCGCGAGCCGCTCGACAGCGTCCGTCGCGGGTTCGGCGCCGCTGCCTTTCCGCCCGCATGAAGCGCTCGCTGAGGCGTTGGCTGCTGCTCGCGCTCGCGGCGATCCTGCTGGTGGTCGCGATAATCGAGGGCGCGGGTTATATCGCCGCCCACCCGCAGGACGTGCCGTGGACCCGGCTCGATCTCGACCAGCCGATCGGTCGCTTCACCGGCGCCAAGCTCGCTGCGCTGGGTGAGGATCCGCGCCGCTGCCGCGCGATGCTGGCCGATGGCGGGATCCGTGACCGCGCCGCCGATCCGGTCGCAGCGCCTCCGTCGTGCGGTTATGCCGATGGCATGCGCCTGGTCCGCGACGGACAAAGCATCGCCTATCGCCCCGCCGGCCTCGTCACCGCCTGCCCAGTCGCCGCCGCGCTGGCGTTGTGGGAGCGCGCCATCGTCCAGCCCGCTGCACTGCGCCATCTCGGGCGGCGGGTCACCGCCATCGACCATTCGGGAAGCTATTCGTGCCGGCGCATTGGCGGCGGGCCGGAGGGGCGGTTCAGCGAGCATTCGACCGCCGACGCGATCGACCTGACCGGGTTCCGTCTCGCCGGCGGCGGCAACGTCAGCGTGCTTCGCGACTGGAACGGCGATCCGGCGCGCGCCGCCTTCCTCCGCGACGTCCGCGACGGTGGCTGCCGCTTGTTCAGCACGGCGCTATCGCCCGACTATAACCGCGCCCACGCCGATCACCTGCATTTCGACCAGGCCGCACGTGGCGCCTATGGCGGACGGCTGTGTCGTTAGCCGACCCGCGCCGACTCGCGGCTTAATAAAAAAGGGCCCGCGCCAGTCGGCGCGAGCCCCTTTTCGCCGGTGGCGTGTGCCGTGGCTTATTTCAGATGGTTCGACAGATGCTTGTTCATCTCGAACATCGTGCAGCTATCCTTGCCGAAGACCTTCTTCAATTTGTCGTCGGCCAGGATTTCCCGCTTGTTGGCAGGGTTTTGCAGATTGTTCTTGCGAATGTGATCCCACACCTTCGACACGACTTCGCTGCGCGGCATCGGATCGTTGCCGATGATCGCGCCCAATTCGGGCGACGGTTGAACCGGGCGAGCAAGTCCGCCCCCTGCTTTACGACCAGTCCCGCCTGCTGCTTTTGCCATATGGCCCTCCTGTTGTGTTCGGTGATCGATAGAGCGCAATCCAAAGCGCTTGGCAATGCCCTGTTGTGAGGGGGCGCCTCAGGGGCGGGACGGACCGAACGGGACGACCTTGTTCCCCGCATCGTGGCCGATATCCGCATGGCCGCCGAACGCAATCCCCGCGCGGTCGCACCAGTCGCGCACGATCGCTTCTTCATCGATAGAAAATTCCGGTTCGTTTTCAATGATATCGCTGACCCTCCCGAGACGAAGTCTGCGGATGGCGCGAACGCCAGGATTGCCGGTCAGATGGAACATCGCCCGGTCGATCCGATAATATTGCTCGCTGATGTCCTCGATCAGCAGGTCGCGTCCCGCCAGGTCGGGCTCGATGGCGGTGCCAAGTAAATTCGACAGCACGGTCAAGTTGAAGGCCATGGCCGGCCCGTCGAGCTTAGTCTCCAGCGCTGAGTCGCTGCGCTGCACAATATAATCGAGCGCCCGCGTCACCGCCGCCTCGCCGCCCTCGCGCAGCACGTCCTGCGGCATTGGCCCATGCGCCACTTCGAGTCCGGCCTGGTGGAACGCGGCGAGCAGGAAGCCGGCGTCGCTATAACCGAGATAGGTCTTGGCGAATGCCGCATCGGGCAAATCGAGCGCCGCGGCCTCGGCGATGCGGTTAGAGCCATAGCCGCCGCGCGCGAACCACACCGCGTCGACGCTCGGATCGGCCATCACCTCACGCAACGCCGCCAGCCTGGCGGCATCGGGTCCGGCGAAATGCCCCTCGGTCAGAAAACATTGCGGGTGGATCGCCAGCGCGCAATCGCCCCGCGCCGCCGCGATTGCCGCGACCCGGTCGGCCGCTTCGCGCTTCAGGCTGCAACTCGGCGCAACGATCGCGATCTTCATCTCATTACCCTATTTGCAAGCCAGGCTTCCAGCCCATAGGGCAGCGGCGATGAGCAATTCCACTTACTTCTTTTGCGGGATCGGCGGCAGCGGGATGTTGCCCCTGGCCTCGATCCTCCGCGCCCGCGGCGCCCGCGTCGCCGGTTCCGACCGTTCGCTCGATGCCGGGCGGATGGGGTCCAAGTTCGATTACCTCCGTTCGCTCGGCATTCCGCTGCATCCGCAGGACGGCAGCGGCCTCGCCGAAGGCATGACCCTCGTCACCTCTGCGGCGGTCGAGCAGACCATCCCCGATGTCGTCCGTGCCGCCGAGCTCGGGCTCGACCGGTTAACGCGTCCGCAGCTTCTGGCCCAATTGCTCAATGCCGCGCAGCGCAGCGTCGCGGTCGGCGGGACCAGCGGCAAGTCGACCGTCACCGGGATGATCGGCTGGATCCTCCACGCCTGCCATCGCCAGCCGACGGTGATGAACGGCGCGGTGATGAAGAATTTCGTCTCGCCCTCCTCGCCGTTCTCGAGCGCTTTGGTCGGCGACCCCGAGCTGTTCGTCAGCGAAGTCGATGAAAGCGACGGCTCGATCCAGCTTTATCGCCCGTCGGTCGCGGTGCTGACCAACGTCAGCCTCGACCATCATTCGATGGACGAATTGCGCAGCCTGTTCGGCGCCTTCCTGTCGCGCGCCGGCAAGGCGGTGGTCAATCTCGACGACCCCGAAACCCGCGCCATGGCCGACATTTTGCGCGATCCCGCCGGCTATGGCTTCGACAGCCCCGGCGCCACGTTCGTTGGCCGCGATCTCCAGCTCGGCCCCAACGACTGCGCCTTCACCGTCGACACCGGCGGCGACAGCGCCCGGGTCGAGCTCCGGGTTCCGGGCCGCCACAATGCCTCCAACGCGCTCGCCGCCATCGCCGCTGCGGTATCGCTCGGCGTCGCCTTGCCCGACGCCGCCGCCGCGCTCGGCCGGTTCGAGGGATTGAAACGCCGCCTCGAAATCGTCGGCACCGCAAGCGGCATCACGATGATCGACGATTTCGCGCATAATCCGGACAAGATCGCCGCCAGCCTCGACACCCTCGCGGCGCATCCCGGCCGCCTGCTGTTGATGTTCCAGCCGCACGGTTTCGGCCCGCTCGCCAAGATGGGCGACGAACTGGCCGCGACCTTCGCTTTGGGGCTCCGCGACGGCGACCGGCTGTATCTGCCCGATCCGGTCTACCACGGCGGGACGGTCGACAAGGCGCGCGGCTCCGACTGGCTGGCCGAGGCGATCCGCGCCCGTGGCGGTAACGCGCAGCATCTGGCCGACCGCGCCGCGATCGGCGATGCACTGGTGGCCGACGCCGCCATCGGCGACCGAATCGTCATCATGGGCGCGCGCGACGATACCTTGAGCGAATTCGCCGCCGAAATCCTGTCGCGACTGTAATGCCGCACCTGTTCCTCGATTGTGACGGGGTGCTCGCCGATTTCGACGCCGGCGCGAAAGCCCTGCTCGGCATGTCCGCCCAGGCGTACCAGGAGGAGCATGGCAAAGGCGAATTCTGGCGCCGCTTGGCCCGTGCCCCCGATTTCTATGGATCGCTGCCGTTGTTGCCCGATGCGCGCCAGCTGGTCGATGCGGTGGCGCATCTCCACCCGACGATCCTCACCGGCCTGCCGATGGGCCAATGGGCCGCGCCGCAGAAAATGCGCTGGGCGGCCGAACATTTCCCCGGGATTCCGATCATCACGACCATGGCGCGCGACAAGTTTCGCCACATCAGCGGCGCCGACGTGCTGGTCGACGACCGCGCCGATCACCGCGCCGCGTGGAAAGATGCCGGCGGCACCTTCATCCATCACGAAAATGCGGAGCGCAGCATCGCCGCGCTCCGCACGATATTTCCGTCGATCGCGGGCTAAGCCGCAGCGGCGACGTCGACCTTTTCGACCCATTCCGGCCAGAACACCGGCTCGCGGTTCGACCAGCCCGGCGCGGTCGCCGCGCTTTCGCTGATCGACTGGAGCAAGACGCGCCGCTTTTCCGGATGGAGATGCGGCAGCGCCGAGGCAGCGCAGAACGCTGCTGGCAGCCACGGCCGGACGCTCGCGCCGAGCAGTCGCTCATAGAGGAAGCGGAACGAGGCGAAGCTCGGCAGCCGATCCTGGCCGAGGTCGAACGCGGCCAGCGTCGCCAGCATCCCGAGGAACGGTTCGATCATGTCGAGCCCGCTGTCGTCGGGGATTTGCAACCGAAGATGATCAATCTGCTTGTAGAAGCGACCCTGCGCGCGGATCGCGGCAGCTTCGCCTTCATCGCGGGCCCAGATGTCGATCGGGTCGGCGCGACCGAAGCCGATGTCGAGCGAGCGACGAATGTAGCGCTGCGTCGCCTTTGGAAAACTGGCGAATTCCTTAAGCTCTGCGATCAGCAGCGCCCCGCCCTTTGGCTGACTGGTCCGCGTCGTCATCACCCCGACTCCTTTTGCCTGGGAGAGATCATGCGGCTTGCTTGGTTGCAAAATGCTTAACCATGATCCCACCCCCCATTCACATTGAATCAAAGGGATAGGGTCGCGGCAAGGGGCAATATTTCACCCCGGCGCATTGCAGCGACAGGTGTGGGAATATTGCAACTGGGAGTCATCGCCGTGTCGGCGGCGTTACTTCCGTTCGGGAAAGGTCGACGACGGCGCGGGTTCATTGCCGCCGGGCTGGGTCGCGGCGCTTGGATCGGACGCGTCCATCGATTGGTCGGATCCCACATCCGCTTTGGTATCAAGGTCTTCGGGGTTCTTCTTCAACTTCAGTTCGAGCTCGCGCTCGGGCGCCTTTTGCTCGGTCGCTGCGGGCGGCGGCGTCTGGTCGGCGGGGGCCTTGCTGTCGGGTTGATCGGTCACGCTGATTGTTCCTCCCTCGAATGTGTCAAGACAAACGAATTTGGGGAGAAGGGCGTTCCCTCCCCATTCCGAGCGACTGTTCGACGGAGCGCGGCCCCCTTTCTGCCAAGCGACGGGCGGCGGATTGCATGGCGGACCACGTTTCGCCACTGTCTGGTGATGGCTTCTGCTCCCCTAGAACCCACGCGCCGCTTCGCCGACTGGCGCCTCGCGCTCAAGTCGATTGTCGGCTTTTGGCTGATCTATGCGCTGACCGTCGTCGCCCGCGCCTTGCTCGGCTCGGACCTGCTCGCCACCTTGCAGAACAAGCTGTTCATCATCGGCATCGGCGTGATCCTCACCGGGCTGGTCTATGCCGTAATCGCTTTGTTCGGCGGGCGCGACAGCAGCAACCGCCGCAAGGCGATCGTCGCCGGCCTCGCCTCGTTCGTCGCCGCCTGCGCCATGGCCGGGCTGCTGCTGCTCGCCGAGGACAAGATGCGCGAGAGCACGGAGGAGTTCCGCTACCAGGCGAAGGAAGGCTTTCTCATCATCGCAAAGGGCAACCAGGTCCGGATCGAGCGAAGTTCGACCGAACCTCTGGTCCTGACGTTGCCCAAGATGCACCAGTTGGATGGCGGCAAGAAGTTCCGCTACGCCGCCGATGCTGCGGTGATCTGGCTGTTTTTCTTCGCCGCGTGGAGCGCCTTCTACCTCGCCACCGTCGCCCAGTCGCAGGCGTTGCGCGCCCAGCGCCGCGCCGCCGCCGCCGAAAGCGCCGCCCATACCGCGCAGGTCCGCGCCCTTCGCTACCAGGTCAATCCGCACTTCCTGTTCAACACGCTCAACTCGCTGTCGTCGCTGGTGATGACCGGCCGCACCGAACGCGCCGAGGAAATGCTGCTCGCTCTATCGACCTTCTTCCGCACCAGCCTGTCCCTGAACCCGACCGCCGACGTCACTTTGGCCGAGGAGATCGATCTTCAGCGGCTCTATCTCGACATCGAGACAATCCGTTTCCCGAGCCGCCTCAGGGTCGAGATCGACGTCCCGAAGGAGCTCGAAGACGTCCGCCTCCCCGCGCTGATCCTCCAGCCGTTGGTCGAAAACGCGATCAAATATGGCGTTTCCCCGACCAGCGATGTGGTGACACTGCGGATCATCGCCGAAGCGCTTGGCGAAGATCGCCTATCGCTGCGCGTCGTCAACAGCGGGAGCAAGGACCAGCCCAAGCGCCGCGGCCGCCGCGACAGCGACCGGATCGAGGGCACCGGAGTCGGTCTCGCCAACGTTCTCCAGCGGCTCGAAGCGCGCTTTGGAAGCAAGGCGACGTGCGACTTTGGTCCGCTCGACGATGGCGGGTTCGAAGTCCGCCTGACCTTGCCGCGAGCCACGCTCGATGGATGATCCGCCGCTGAGGATCCTGATTGCCGACGACGAGCCGCTCGCCACCGAGCGGTTGCAATTGCTGCTCGCCCGAATCGGCGGGATCGACCTGGTCGGCGCGGCCAGCGACGGCGACAGCGCGGTTCGCATGGCCGAGGCGCTCAATCCCGACGCGGTGCTGCTCGACATCGCCATGCCCGGGCTCGACGGGATCGACGTCGCGCGCGCGCTCGCCCGCCGCCGCCCGTCGCCCGCGGTGATCTTCATCACCGCCTTCGACCAGTTCGCGGTGGCCGCGTTCGAGGTTGCGGCGGTCGATTATCTGATGAAGCCGATCGAGCCCGCGCGGCTCGCCAGCGCGCTTGATCGCGCCCGGCTTCACCTCAAGCAACGCCATGAGCAGGACGCCGCGCGCGACAGCGCCGACGTCTCGCCATTCCTCGAGGAATTCTGGGCCTCCGATCGCACCGGGCTGGTGCGGATCGCGTCGCGCGACATCGACCGGATCACTGCCGAGCGCGACTATATGCGGCTCCATGTCGGGGCGCGCAGCTGGCTGATCCATCATTCGATGGCGGCGCTCGAGGAACGGCTCGATCCGCAGACCTTCGTCCGGCTCCACCGTTCGGCGATCGTCCGGCGGGAGTTTATCGCGGGTTTTTCGCGCAATCCTTCGGGGCGGTGGATCGCCCGGCTCGCCGACCACAGCGAGCAGCCGGTCGGGCGGCTCTACGCCGACCGCGTGCGCAGCATCGCCGGCCGCTAAGCGGCGCTGTCGGACCCGCGCTTGCGGTCGACCGCGCCGGTCACCGCGACGTCCATCGTTACATTGCCGAGCGTGCGGAAGATGTCGGGGATGGTCTCGACCGCGATCAGGATTGCCAGCGGCGCGACCGGCACGCCCATCGCCACCGCGATCGGCGCGATCGAGCTGAAGAAGCTGATCTGGCCCGGCAGGCTGACCGCGCCATAGCTCGCCACCGCCGCCACCGCGACCCCGGCGATCATCGCCGCCATGCCGATCTCGATCCCCATCCAGTGCGCGACATAAATCGCCACCGCGACGTTCATCGCCGGCCCGGTCGCGCGGAACAGCGCCACCGCCAGCGGCAGGGTCACATCGGCGACCTCGTCGCGCGTGCCGATCAACCGCGCCGCGGCGAGCATCGCCGGCAGAGAGGCGAGGCTCGACTGAGTCGAGATCGCCACCGCCTGCGGCCCGATCATCGCCCGCGCAAAACGCGCCACGCCGATCCGCCCGCCGGCAGCGGCGACGACATAGGCCGCGAGCGTCACCATCACCCCCACCGCCGACACCAGCAGCACATAATGCAGCAACGCCGCGAACGCCGCCCCGCCGGCCCCTGCGCCGACCGCGAACGCCAAGGCAAACACCCCCAATGGTGCGATCCACAGCACCCAGCCGATCACTACCAGCAAGGCGTCGCCGATCCCCTCGAACACCGCCACCACCGACTTGCGCCGGGCCGCGCCGATCCGGGTCAGCGCGAGCGCGAACAAGAAGGCGAACACCACCAGTTGCAGGATCTGCCCCTCGGCGGCGGCGGAAACGACATTGGACGGAATGATCGAGCGGAAGAAGTCGGCGACCTGCGGCACGGGCGCGGAGGCCGCCGCCGGATCGAGCGCGACCAGCCCCGCGCGCAACGCCTCGCCGGCATCGTCGGGCAACGGGAACAGGTCGAGCAGGCCGCTGATCGCCAGCGCGCCGAACACCGCCGAGCCGGTGCAGATGATCACGAACCACAGCACCGATCGGCCCGCGATCCGCCCCGCGCGCGCCGCTTCGGCCCCCTTGGCGATGCCGGTCACCAGCAACGCGAAGATCAACGGGATGACGGTCATCTTGAGCGCGTCGAGCCACAGTCCGCCGACGATCGTCGCCGCCCGCAGCGCCGGTTCGCGCAGGCCGTCGCCAAGCCGCGCCGCCATCGCCCCGAGCAGCAGCCCGATGACCAGCGCGCCGAGAATCCATATTGCCCGGGCGCCCTTGATGTTGCTGGCGGCATTGGCCTCGGGGTCGTCGATCGTCTCCGGCTCGACTTTGTTCGCCACTTGCACCATGCTCTCGCTCCGTCAAATCGCCGCCACGCTAGCGACCTGCCGCGGTTCAGGGAACCGCCGATCCATGTCGTCCAATGCAGGATGGCGCACGCTGAGGCCGGTCGCCAGTAGGTCGGTCGATCTCGATAAATCTTTGATTGCGCAAAACCGATTACCGTGACTAAAATCAACGTGCCGAACCAACCGGGGGGAGTTCGACGTGTTGAATATTGTGTTGCAAGCCGCACTTGCTGGCGGGCTTTTCCATGCCACGGTGCCATTGCTTGCGCAGCCGGTCCCGACCGCTCTGCCAAACGCCACTGCCTTGCCCGTCGATGCGCCGCTCGCGCCGCCTCCGCCGGCACCGGCTTCCTACGCATTGCCGGCCTTGTTTCCGGTCGAGCTGACGGTGGTCGATGAAATATCCTCGGGAATTTCCAGGACCGGAGACGTCGTCAAGCTTCGGCTCGCCAGTCCGCTCTATGTCACCGCCGATCTCGGCTTGCCCGAAGGCATGGTCGTCGAAGGCATGGTAATCCATGCCGCGAAAGGCGGCATGGGCGGCAAGTCGGGGGAGTTGCTGATCGCGGCGCAGCGCATCGTCCTCGACGATCAGGTCGCCATTGCACTGCGCTCGTTCGAGGTCGCACCGGCGCGGGGCAGAAACAATCAGGGCGTTGCGATGGGCGTGGCGGTGGCTGGCGGTGCCATCGGCGGCGTCGCTTCGCTGTTCATCACCGGCGGCTCGGCCCGGGTTGCTGCCGGAACTCGCGCCCTCGCCAAGACCCGAACCGCAACCGAATTGCCCGCGTCGCTGCTCGTCAAATTGTCGCCGCGAATCCTCGTCACCATTCCACCGTCGCCAGCTCCGGCGATCATCACCAAAGGAAAATGATCATGAAGAAAATCACACTCGCATTG
>Ga0105044_10006828_pt1 | contig 15722 bp, 14 predicted proteins | sample MAT01_FD_78092 | JGI IMG/M metagenome (GOLD analysis project Ga0105044, IMG submission 78092) | Freshwater microbial communities from Lake Fryxell liftoff mats and glacier meltwater in Antarctica - MAT-01 | ecosystem: Environmental > Aquatic > Freshwater > Ice > Liftoff microbial mat | place... | reverse complement strand
ATGCAACGTACGCCTTTCCGCTTACGCGGGCACTGGCGGGCCGGGTTGGCGATCAAGGCCGGGGCCTCGACGACTTCATCATTGTCGGTCTTGGCTATGCCAAAGGCGATACGCCCCCCGACAGCCGCCGCCGCGACTATACACCATCGGAAAACGGTCCGAGTTCGGCGGGCGATGCCGAGCATGGCCGCGTCGAGGACTATCGGCAGTATGTCGAGGCCAAGGTGCTGCCGTTCGTGATGGCGAACTATCGCATCGACGACACGCGCATGATTTTTGCGGGGCATTCGTATGGCGCGCTGTTCGGGCTGCACGTCCTGTTCACGAAGGCCGATATGTTCGATTCCTACATACTGGGCAGCCCGTCGCTCTGGTTCGACAAGCGCGAAATGTTCAAGCGCGAGGCGGCCTATGCAGCGGCCAACAGCGATCTCAAGGCGAAGTTGTTCTTCGCCATCGGGAGCTATGAGACCATGAAGCCGGAGTCGGACGATCCCCGCTATCACGACGAGGTCGACATGGTCGGCGACCTTGAGCGCTTCGTGACGGCGCTGAACGGGCGGGGTTATCCTGGTCTTGAGGTGAGGAGCGAGATCATCGATGGGGAAGACCATTTGACCGTCGGGGCGATCATCATCACGCACGGGTTGCTTTGGGCGCTGAAGCCGCGGCCTTAACCCTAAACGAGACATACCGTCGCGATGGCAGCGCTGCCGCGTGCCTTGAGGGCTGACGCGCGTTAGGGTTGCCTCAATGGGGCAGGGGATCATCATTTCCGGGCTGACAGCCGTTTGGCTGTCGGGTGCGGCGCTCGCGGCGGAAGCCGAGGCGATCCCGAACGGCGAAGAGGCCGAGACCGAGAGCCTGGTCGAGCGGCTGATGGGGCGCAAGCCGGAGCTGCGGTTCCAATACATCCAGGAACATGCGCGGTTCGTGGAAGAACTGGATGTTTAGGCGCTGTCAGAAGGCGAACGTCACGCCAGCCTGTATGAGCCGTCCGGGGCCAGGCAGGATGCCGCGCGAGCGATCGGCGACGTAGAGTTCATCGGTGGCGTTCTTGACGGTGACATAAGCGCCCCACGGTGTTTCAGGCGGCGTCAGATTCACCGTCAGGTTCAGGATCGTGGCCGATTCGATCAGGCCGCGCTGACCGTTCGCGATCACGGCGACCGTGTTGAGGTCGTCAGTGAACATTTCTCCGGTGAAGACGATTTCTGCCTGCACAGAGAGCTGGTCGCCATAGGCATAGCCGATCATCGTGGAAATCAACCATTCCGGGGCGTAGGGCAGGCGGTTGCCGGTGATGTCGACTGCGCCGAAACCTGCGACGTTGGAGAAGCGGTTGCCGACGAAGCCGGCCTCCCAGAGCCATGTCGCGTTGATGCGGCCATAGACGTCGTCGCGGGTGAAGATGCCTGCGTCCTTGGCGCTGAAGGAGACAAGCATCTCTTCGCCAGTATGTACCGTCTCGCCGGCGCTGGTGAGTGTTGCGCCGACGCCGCCCGCGACGCTAGCCGAGACGATCTGGTTCTCGAAGTCCATGCGGAAGAGAGCCGTATCGACGGTGATGCCGGGGGTCAGCGTGCCGCGCAGGCCGAGCTCCCAGTTCACGCTTTCCTCGGCATCGAGATCGATCGAGCCGCCGGTCGACGAGATGATGTCCTCGGCGCGCGGCGGGGCAAAACCTTTGTGGACGCCGGCATAGACGACGAGATTGTCCCGAAATGCATAGGTGAGGCCTATGCCCGGCACGACGACATCGAGGCCGCTTTCGCCTGACGCCGCATTCAGGCTATTTAGCCGAGCGTAGTCGATCCACTCAAAGCGCACGCCGGGATCGATGGTGAAATCGCCGAACTCAAAGCGCGAGCGGATGAAGGCCGACCATGCGGCGGTCGTCCGGCGCTGGTCTTCGCGCACGCCGGCATTGACGCCGACGCCGGGCGTTCGCGAGGTCGGCGTGTCGCCGTTCCATTGACGCCGCTCCTGGACCTCATCGTGATAGCGCAGGCCGATCTCCGTTTCGCCGGCAATGCCGATCAAGGCATGTTCGAGCGTCAGCCGGGTCTCGACGCCCCAGGTGTCGTAAGAGCGCAGACGGCCTTCGTTGCCGCAGGTGGTGTCGATGTTCGCCATACCGCCGCAGGCCGGATCGGATGAGTCGGCCGGGCGCTGGGACGAGTTTGAGGACTGGCGCCACCAGTCGCGGTCGAAAGCCGAATAGTAGGCGGAGGTCAGAAGGGTTGCAGACTCCCCGATGTCCCAGCGGTGGGTCGCAGAGACCCCGAGCCGGTCGGTTTCAAAAGAGTCGTTACGGAACGCATTGCCGCGCGGATTGACGAGAAATTCAGCCAGCGTCAGGCCCGAATAGCTGACCTGACTGTCTTCGAAGAAATACGATGCACGCGCCGTCAGCGCATGCCTGGGAGAAAGGTCCCATTCGCCCTTCCAGGAGAGGTCGGTGAATTTGAGCGCGTGGTTTTCGCGCGAGCCGTCGCTTTCCTTGCGGTTCGCATGGACAAGCATGCGGCCTCCGGCAAGTGGCCCTCCGGCGCTGGCGTCGAGTTCGAAGTAGCCCTCATTGCCGCCTGCGATGCGAAGCTTGGCCTCGGCCTCTTCGGGTGCCCGCGGCGTGATGTAGTTGATGACACCGCCGATTGTCTGGGGCCCGAAGCGAACCTGCGACGCGCCTTTGAGGATCTCGATGCGCGAGAAGCGTCCGATTGGCGGGTGATAGTAGCTGGCGTTGTCGCCATAGGGCGCGAAGGCGAGCGGGATGCCGTCTTCCAGCAGGAGAACCTTAGTGGAGCGGGTTGGGAGCAGGCCGCGAATGCCGATATTGGGCCGCAGCCCAAGACCTTCCTCATCGCGCGGGAAGACGCCGGGAACGGCGCGGAAGGCTTCGTTCAGCGAGAAGACACGGGCGCGGACGAGGTCTTCGTCTTCTATGGTCTGACCGGAGCCGGGGATCTTCAGCAGGTTTAGTCGCTGGCCGATGACAAGGATGGTGGCATCCGTGGCGCGGTCGATGTCTGCGGTCTGGGCGTTTGCGAACGTCAGGAGCGCGTTGGCCGACGCGATGAGGATAAGAAGGCGAAGGGAGAGCATGCTGGCATCCTTGCGAGTCGGTCGCAAAGGAGTACGGCGTTTTATAGAGAATGCAAGTCATTCGCATGCTTGCCTTTTCGCAACTGGATGATCGCATTGCGTCCTGCCACCTTAACCCTAAGCGAGACATACCGTCGCGTGGGGCCGTCAGACGCGTGCGAACGACGCTAACGCGCGTTAGGGTTTCCGCGATGGGGCAGGGGAAAATCACTGGCGTGCTGACAGCCGTTTGGCTGTCGGGTGCGGCGCTCGCGGCGGAAGCCGAGGCGATCCCCATGATGGATGGGCCGCACGGTTCTGGCCGCTCGCTGGGGTCGGCCTGGTCGATGGCATGCGGCTCGCAGCAGCGGCTGGTCGGCGTGAAGCTCTATGAGGAGGGGCGCTCGATCACCGGGATCGAGGCGCTATGCGTGGAGCTCGCCAATTCGCCGGACGGGACGGTTTGGGCTGCGGCGCCGGCGATTGCCGAGATGCCAGATCTTGCGCCGCTGCGGCTGGTGGCGATCGCCGATGAGCAAGTCGATACGCGGGCGAAGACGAATATTTTGCGGGTGAGTTCCTCCGGGAGCCGCCGCCACCGGGGCAGCCGCGCCTTGCTCATCACCATTCCGCATGCCCCTGAGCCGGAATGGTCGATGGAGGTGCCTGAGCGCATCACGCTAAAGACCGGGCGGCATGGGCGGGAAATCAGTTGTCCGGAGGGTGCCTTTGTCCAGGGTCTGCGGACGGGGACGAGCGGCGGCAAGCGGAGCAGGCTGGTGGCGTTGCAACTCCTGTGCACGCGGGGAAATGGGCGGATCGAGACGGCCGGGTATTGGCCGCCTGTACAAAAGTCAAATAAAAACAAAGACTTCTATGGTTTTGTTGCAGCGCGGACTCAGTGTAGTGGCGGGGTTGCCAATCCACATGACGGAGCGGCGGCGCGCGCTTTGATCGGGATGGCTGATAATGGCCGTGTGGTGAGCCTGGGCGTCACCTGCGCGCGCGTGGCGGTGCCGGGGCCGGTGAGCCGGGCGGTCGATGCGGCGCGCGCCTGGATGGCGGCGCTGAGCCCGCCGGTCGCCAAGGGAAAGCGCCGTATTTACAAAGGCCCGCAATGGTATGCGGGGTCCGACGTGGCGGTGTGCAAGGACGGAACAGGACGGGGATATTGCGCCCAGGAGGCGGCGGACCGGTTCTGCACGACAATGAACGGAGCCGGGGCGGCGACGTTCTATGTGGTCGGCGGGTTTTCGCAGGATGCCGTCGCAGCAGGCGGCAAACGGTGCCGGAGCGGGGCGTGCCGGGCTTTCCAGCAGATTGTCTGTACTGGGTAAATTGGCGGGGATAGCCCGGTTCCATAGGCCTTTTTCGTTGACTCTTAGGGCTTCCTTCCCATATTGCAGCGCAACGAAGCGCGAGAGTCGCGATGGCTGCGGCCATCAGGCTGCCTAAGCTGGTTGAGCGCTGACACCGCTCCCGGACGGCGTCCCCAGCGAAGCAAAGCGTTGCAGTTGGAGTTGGCGGATGCCCGGATCGGCGTCGCTCGCTCGTAAAGCCACTCCGATCCACAAAAGAGACGTATGACGACTTTCGCCGATTTGGGCCTCAGCGAGGAATTGCTGCGGGCTGTCGAAGACACAGGTTACACCACCCCCACCCCGATCCAGGAGCAGGCCATCCCGCAGGTTTTGCGCGGCCGTGACGTCCTCGGTCTCGCCCAGACGGGCACCGGCAAGACTGCCGGTTTCACATTGCCGATGATCGACATTCTGGCATCCGGGCGCGCCAAGGCGCGTATGCCCAGATCGCTGATCCTGGAGCCGACCCGCGAACTCGCGGCGCAGGTTTCGGAGAGCTTTGTCAAATACGGCAAGCACCACAAACTGACCCAGGCCCTGATCATCGGCGGCGTGGCGTTCGGCGACCAGGACAAGAAGCTGGATCGCGGCGTCGACGTGCTGATCGCGACGCCGGGGCGTCTGCTCGATCAATTCGAGCGCTCCAAGCTGATGCTCAGCCAGGTGCAGATCCTGGTGATCGACGAAGCCGACCGGATGCTCGACATGGGCTTCGTGCCCGATATCGAGCGCATCGTGAAGCTGCTGCCGTTTACGCGCCAGACGCTGTTCTTCTCGGCCACCATGCCGAACGAAGTGAAGCGCATCGCGGATGCCTTTTTGCACAACCCGATCCGCATCGAAGTCTCGCGCCCGGCGACGGCGGCGATCACAATCGAGCAGCGGCTGACGGTGATCGATCCGCTGGACAAGCGCGAGGCGCTGCGCCGGCTGATCCGCGCCGACGATGTGAAGAACGCGATCGTGTTCTGCAATCGCAAGCGCGATGTCGATATTGTCGGCAAGTCGTTGCAGAAGCACGGTTTCAACGCTGCGCCCATTCACGGCGATCTCGACCAGGCGCTGCGCACCAAGACACTGGAATCGTTCCGGTCTGGTGAGTTGCAGATTCTCGTCGCGAGCGATGTCGCGGCGCGCGGTCTCGACGTGCCGTCGGTGAGCCATGTCTTCAATTTTGACGTGCCGATCCATTCGGACGACTATGTTCACCGCATCGGCCGCACCGGTCGCGCGGGACGCAGCGGTATCTCGATCACGCTGGCGACGCCGCATGACGTGAAGTTCGTCGACGCCATCGAAAAGCTGACCGGCAAGCCGATCGACCGCTTTGTTATGGAAGATCTCGAGCAGGCGCGCCGCGAGCGGACGCCGGAGCAGTTGGCCGGTGATAAGCGTGACCGCGACAAGCGCCGCCGCGAACGCACCAAGCGCTTCGACCATTCGCCCGAGCCGCGTTCGATCGAAGACGGCGTTTCGATGGAAGCGTTCAAGGCGGACCCAGACATGGTCGCCGCGATGCCCGTCGATTCCGATGCGGGCATGACCACGCCGGGGGAGATGGGCGCGCCGGTTGAAAAGCCGCAGCGTGAAGAGCGGGCGCGTGGACCGCGCCGTGAGCGCAAGCCGCGCGGCGAGCGCGCTCCGCAGGCCGATGCCGCGCCTAAGGAAGAGCGTGCGCCGCGCGAAGAACGGGCGCCGAAGGAAGCTTCCGAAGCACGGACCGAAAAGCCGCGCCGCGAACCGCGCGAGGATCGCCCGGCTCGTAATGAGCGCCCCGTGCGCGATGAGCGCTCGGCTTCAAGCCGTGACGACGCGCGCAAGGAGCGCCGCGATCGCTACGGCAAAGAGGATCTGGGTCCTTCGGTCGTCGGGTTCGGCGATCATCTGCCTGCATTCCTGACCGTGGCTGTGCCGCGGATCTGGGAGCGTCCGCAGCGTGCAGAAGTCGCGCTGCAGGCTGAGCCTGTGGATGAGCGCCCGGAAGACGCCGAAGCCGCCTAGTCGGCCATGATGTTGCCGTGATCCCAGTCTTGGCTGGGATCATGTCGATGCTGCTGATCCTGACAGCCGCTTTGAACGCGACGCCGGCACCTGCTACAGCCGCGAGTTGTGCGGCGCTGGCTTATTGCCTCGCGGAGAGGCGGCAGATGTTTTTTCTTATCTATGACAACCGCCGGCCAGCTGGCATCATGCCGGCGGAGCGTGCCATCTATGCCCTCGCCGACAGGATGGTGCTCCAGGGCTGCGCGGTGCCGGACGATCTGCTCGACTGTGATGCGCCGCCGCCCGCCAGCGTTGCGCCGCCTGTGGACTGCGCAACGCTGGTGCTGGAAGACGAACGCTAGAGGTGATTGATCGCGATGATCTTGATGCCCTGCGATTTGGGCTCAGGATCGTCAGACATGATCTCGCTCGCCCACACTTCGCCGCCGCCGCCGAACATCACGCCCTGAGCGTTGGCGAAAAGCGTCTCATACGTCTGGTTCTTGATTGCCAGCAAGGTGGCCGGGGTGAAGATGTCGTCATAGGCGGCAATGAACGCCTTGGCGTCCTCGAAGCTCTTTTCTTCAGCGCCGATCTTCGTCGTGAACGGGTAGGAGACCATGGCGGCCACGGACTTTTTGTCTTCGTCGAGCGTCGCTTTCTTGAGGTCGGTCAGGAAAGCCTTGTAGGGCTCGTGGCTGCCGAACAGTGCGTCGAGCTGGGCATCGACGTCTGCGGCGGTAGGCGCCGGAGCGGGGGCTTCGGCGGGCGGTGTTGCCGGGCTTTCCTGCGCCAGTGCGGGGGCACCGAGCGCCAAAGCGCTCGCCATAAGAACGGTTTTGAATGTCGGGATCATTGCTGGGTGCTCCTCGTCTTGTGGTCCGCGCGGCTTGCGGATGCCGCATTAAACAGTAAAACGCCCCGCAGAGGCAGACGTTCCGCTCTAATCCTTGTCGCCCCAGGCGGGTGGCGGCGCCGGGATCGGCTTCGTCAGGTCGAACTCGACGCGCAGATGGCGGTTTTCGCGGTTGAGTTCGTAGACAAATATCTTTCCGGGCTGGACTTCGATCGACCAGACATTGGTGAGCGAGGCGTCCAGCTTGTTGGCGCTGAAGAGCGCCTTGGTCTCGGCATCGGCGGGGAAATCCTGACGCGACGCCGTGCCGGGCGGCAGGCTGTCACCGCCATACATGGTGACGGTGTCTGGCGTGCCGTCCTCGTGCCGGTGATCGTGTTTGAGGCGGAGGCCCGTGTCCGTGCGCGTGATACGCCAGGTACGGGAGCGGTCGTCACCGACGTGGAACGGGATGGCGATCCGGGCGGCGTCGCAGCTGCGCATATGCATGACGAGATTTTGGGAGGCCATGTCCTTGTCGCGCTCGTCGGTGCTGACGACGCGGCCCGCGAAGGCCTGACCGCAAAGCGCCTTGAGCTTACCGAAGAGCGCGTCGGCCTCGTCGAAGGCTGCAGCGGGGCTGACGAGCGCGAGGGCGAGAGCTGTGGCGAGAGTTTTCATGTCGGGGCCTTCAATGACGCGAGGTTGGCGAGGGCGGCGTCGATGGTTTCCTGTTTTTTACAGAAGGCGAAGCGGACGAAGTGTTGGGGGGCGTCGCGGCCGTAGAAGACGGAGAGCGGGATGGTGGTGACGCCGTGGTCGATGGTGAGAGCGCGAGCGAAGTCGATATCGGTGGCGTTGCTCAGGGGCCGGATGTCTGCGGTGACGAAGTAGGTGCCTTCGCAGGGCATGGTGCGCCAGCCGGCCGTGGTGAGACCGGCGACGAGGCTGTCGCGGCGCTTGGCGAGTTGGCGGGGGAGTTCGAGATACCAGTCCTGCTCGTGATCGAGGCCGTGGGCGACGCCGATCTGGAGCGCCGGAGATGTGGTGAAGGTGACGAACTGATGCGCCTTCATGATCGGCGAGATCAGCGTGGCAGGCCCCATGATCCAGCCGATCTTCCACCCGGTGAAGGAGAAGATCTTGCCCGCCGAGCCGACGCGGACTGTGCGTTCGCGCATGCCGGGCATTGTGACGATCGGGATGTGAGGGACGCCATCGAAGGTGAGGTGTTCGTAGACCTCGTCGCAGATGAGGAGGAGGTTTCGCTTTTTTACGATGTCGGCGAGGCCTTCGAGCTCGGCGCGGGAGAATACGCGGCCGGACGGATTATGCGGCGAGTTGATGAGGACGAGTTTGGTTCTGGCGGTTACGGCGGCGTCGATGGCGGCGAGGGGGAGGCGCCAGCCGTCTTCATCGAGGGGAACGCCGATTGCGGTGGCGCCGATCGCCTCGACGATCGGGCGGTAGCAGTCATAGGCCGGGTCGATGAGGATGGCCTCGTCGCCCGGCATCAGCAGGCCGAGCAGGCAGTCGGTGAGCGCCTCGGTCGCGCCTGAGGTGACGACGATCTCGCTCTGCCAGTCGAAATCGAGATCGTAGTGCCGCTTGGCGTGGCGGGCGAGCGCCTGACGCAAGACAGGAATGCCTGGCATTGGCGGATACTGGTTGGGGCCTTCGATCAGCGCTTTGGCGGCGGCTTCGCGGATGGAGAGCGGGCCGTCTTCGTCGGGGAAGCCCTGGCCGAGATTGACCGCCTTGTGCTCCAGTGCGAGGGCCGACATGACCGAAAAAATCGTCGTCCCCAGCCGGCTGAAGGCGTTGTCGGGAAGCGGCGGAGCGAGAGGCATCGCACAATCCTTGGGCAATTGACTAAGGAACAGGCAAAGGGCAATGCGCGGCCCCGAAACATCGCCGGACAGGGCCGCAAAACGGGCTGAAATTCAAGCGTTTCGCAACGTCTATCGCTTGGCACGGACCATGCTAAAGTCGAGGCCAGAACCGCCGGGCGTGACGCCTGGCGGGATTCGTCATGCGTGATTTGTTGCGCGCAATCGTGGGGCCGCTAAAAGCGATGAAGAAGATCGAAGCGATCATCAAACCCTTCAAGCTGGATGAAGTGAAGGAAGCGCTGCACGAGGTCGGGCTGCAGGGCATCACGGTGACCGAAGCAAAGGGCTTCGGCCGCCAGAAGGGACATACCGAGCTGTATCGCGGCGCGGAATATGTCGTCGACTTTCTGCCCAAGGTGAAGATCGAGGTCGTCCTGAAGGACGAGCTGCTCGATCGCGCCGTGGAAGCCATTCAAAAGGCCGCGCGCACAGGCCGTATCGGGGACGGAAAGATTTTCATTTCCAACGTCGAGGAAGCTATTCGCATCCGCACCGGCGAAACCGGCCTCGACGCCATCTAATTCAAATCAGCAGGAGAGCAGGGGACTCATGAGCACGCCCGAAAAAATCCACAAGATGATCAAGGACAAGGAGGTCAAGTTTGTCGACCTTCGCTTCACCGACCCCAAGGGCAAGTGGCAGCACGTCACGTTCGATCTGTCGCTGGTCGATGACGACTTCCTGACTGAAGGCACGATGTTCGACGGTTCGTCGATTGCCGGCTGGAAGGCGATCAACGAGTCCGACATGCTGTTGAAGCCGGATCTCGACACTGCCGTGCTGGACCCGTTCTTCGCCCAGACGACGCTGACGCTGATCGCCGACGTGTGCGAGCCCTCGACAGGCGAACGCTACAACCGCTGCCCGCGTTCGATCGCCAAGGCGGCCGAAGCCTACATGCAGTCGGCTGGCGTGGGCGACACCGCCTATTTCGGCCCCGAAGCCGAGTTCTTTATCTTTGACGATGTCCGCTTCGAGCAGGGCATGAACAAGGGCTACTACTTCCTGGATTCTTCGGAAGGTTCGTATAATTCGGGCACCGATTACGAGACCGGAAACCTCGGCCATCGTCCGGGCGTCAAGGGCGGTTACTTCCCCGTGCCGCCGGTCGACTCAGGCCAGGACATCCGTTCCGAAATGCTCGCCATCATGGGCGAGTACGGCATCCAGCCGGAAAAGCACCACCACGAAGTGGCGCCGTCGCAGCATGAGCTTGGCTTCAAGTACAACACGCTCGTGAAATGCGGCGACTACATGCAGATCTACAAGTATGTGGTGCACCAGGTGGCGGCAGCCTATGGCAAATCGGCGACCTTCATGCCCAAGCCCATCAAGGGCGATAACGGCTCGGGCATGCACGTTCACCAGTCGATCTGGAAAGACGGCAAGCCGACCTTCGCCGGTTCGGGCTATGCCGACCTTTCGGAGAGCTGCCTCCACTATATCGGCGGCATCATCAAGAACGCGAAGGCGCTGAACGCCTTCACGAACCCGCTGACCAACTCGTACAAGCGCCTCGTTCCGGGCTTTGAGGCCCCTGTGATGCTCGCCTATTCGGCGCGCAACCGGTCGGCTTCGGTGCGCATCCCGTTCTCGTCGTCCCCTAATGGCAAGCGCCTGGAAGTGCGTTTCCCTGATCCGGGTGCGAACCCTTATCTGTGCTATGCCGCGCTGCTGATGGCCGGCCTCGACGGCATCGAGAACAAGATCAATCCGGGCGCCCCCGCCGACAAGGATCTCTACGATCTGCCGCCGGAAGAAGCGAAGTCGATCCCGCAGGTTTGCGGCTCGCTGCGTGAAGCGCTGGACGAACTCGACAAGAACCGCGCGTTCCTGAAGAAGGGCGGCGTGTTCGGCGACGACTTCATCGACGCCTGGATCGAGCTGAAAATGAAGGAAGTGCACGCGTTCGAAATGACGCCGCATCCGATCGAGTTCGAGATGTACTACTCGGTCTGAGGGCGGCGAGCCGATTTGGAGTAGCGGCCGGGCGTTTGCGCCCGGCCGCTTTTCTTTGGTGTCGCCTGCGGGCTATGGGCTTCCCGTCCGATTGCCTCAATGTGCCGCTTGATGAGGGCCGTTCGGCCTGCCCAGGGGAAGGCCGGTCTCGCGAGCATGAGTGCGACCAGGCCGTGGAGAGCGGCCCATGCGGATTGTGCGCGGAGCGCTGATTCGCGCGGGTTGGCGTAGGTCTCATCGAACAGGCCTTGAATGACGGAGAATGCCTTCAGGCCGGCTGCGAGCACGGGCGAGTCTGGTCCGGACGCATAGGGTGGCAGGTCCAGCATCAGCGCGACCTTGTATTCGGCGGGATGCTCCAATGCGAAGGCGACGTATTCCGCGTTCATGCGCTGAAGGCGTGATGCGGCATCGCCGGGGCGAGCGGCCGCAGCGGCCAGTCGTGCGTGCAGACGGTCGAAGCCGCGCCTGCAGACTTCGATGGCAATGTCGCCGGATGTTTGAAAGTGAGCGTAGAGCGACGGCTGGCTGATGCCGACAGCCTCCGCGATCCGGCGGGTGGAGACATTGGGGATGCCATTTTCGGCAAACAGTCGCGCGGCAACAGAGAGTATCTGTTCCCGCCGCTGCCCGGAGCCTTTGCCAGTCCGTGTTGTCACGCCGTCTGCCTCGCATGGCTTGACATTTCCGTCCATCCTATCATTGATAGGTAAATAGGCGATGACCGCGCTCCGTGACCGCGATGGGTCTGTGAGCCAGCATCACAGGGGCGCAGATGAACGCAGTATCAAACAGGGCGGCGCAGCTTAATCTGATCCTGAACGGGCCGGTGCTGCCGGTCATGCTGCGGCTGGGTCTTCCCGTCATCGCCGTCATCATGGCGCAGACAGTTGTCGGTGTGCTTGAGACCTTCTGGTTGAGCCGTCTGGGTACCGAAACGCTGGCAGGCGTTTCTCTCGTGCTGCCGCTGTTCGTGCTGATGGCGACCATGAGCAATGGCGGGATCGGCGGCGGTGTTTCCTCTGCCGTGGCGCGCGCTGCCGGCGCTGGAGATCAGGCGGGCTGCGATGCTTTGTTGCGGCATGCCATCGTGATCGCCATCTGCTTCGGGCTGGCCTTCACCGTACTTCTCGTCGCACTGGCACCGGTTATCTACGGCGCGCTTGGCGGCACAAATGATGCGCTTAGCGCAGCAGTGATATACTCGAACTGGACCTTTGGTGGCGCGATCCTGATATGGATTGTCAATCTGTTGTCATCTGCGATGCGTGGCGCGGGCGAGGTAAGGCTGCCCGCAATCGTGACCGTATCCGGCGCGATCATTCTCGCACCGCTCTCGCCGCTGCTGATCTTCGGATGGGGGCCGGTCCCTGCGCTGGGGATCGCGGGCGCAGGGCTGGCGGTGTTGATCTATTACGCCGGCGCGGCGCTGATATTTCTGCGTTATCTGATGAGCGGCAAGGGGGTATTGACGCTGCGAGCCGGTCCACTTTCGGCAGATCGCTTCCGGTCGATCCTCGTGGTCGGCCTGATCTCGGCTATCGGCACGCTGATGGCAAGCCTGACGGTCGTCATCGCGGTCGGTGCCGCCGGGCGTTTCGGCACGGAGGTGCTCGCCGGGTTTGGCGTCGCCTCGCGGCTCGACTCGCTGCTGATCCCGCTGTTATTCGGCCTTGGCACGGCTGTCGTCACCATGACCGGAACGGCCACCGGGGCAGGCCGGCCGGAGCGTGCGCGCGAGGTGGCCTGGAAGGCTGGCGTCGCTGGACTGATCGGCACGGGTGTCATCGGCCTTGGAGCCGCCTTCTTTCCCGGCGCGTGGACAGGCATCTTCACCGACGATCCGGCAGTGCAGGCGGCGGGGGCCACCTATCTGTCGACCGTCGGTCTGTTTTACGGAGCGTTCGGACTGGGTTTGATGCTCTACTTCGCCAATCAGGGGCGAGGAAAAATGGGTTGGCCATTTGTCGCCGGCCTTGCGCGTCTGGCGCTGACGGCGGGCGGAGCATTCGCGATTGCGGCGTCCGGCGGCTCGTTTTTCCAGATCTGCATCGCAGTTTCGGTGGGCTATGCGGTGTTCGGGCTGATCAATGCCTACGGCATCTGGCGCGGGTAGTGCGCGCCGCAGTCGCAAAAGCGAACGGCCCTCTCCGGGGAGAGGGCCGTTCTTGGGGCATTCGCGTTGCGGGGGATGTTCACGCCCCAAGCCGTCATTGCTTCCGGCACGCATGAACATCGTTCGGAAAGAGATGAATTTCCAAACAAGCTGACGTCACCGAAAGCTGAACGTTTTGACAGCTTGCCGGGCGGAACTGGACAAGCCGTGCGCCCCGCGCCAAACCTTTCGGCAATCAAAATCGAAGGCAGGCGAATTTCCATGAGCGATGAGTTCGAGGCAGACGGCTTTGAGGAGATCGTGATCGATCCGCGCACACCCATTCTGGTGGGCGGCGGGCATTTCACGCAGCGCACTGCCCAACAGGGCAAGTTTGCCGAGGGCATGAAGCCGCTGGAGATGCTGACCAAGGCGGCGAAGATGGCCGCCGAGGATAGCGGGATCGGCGATGCGGCGCTGGCGGCTGTCGACACGATTGCGGTGGTGCGGTTTACGGTGGATTCGGCGGAGGCCGGGCGCCTGCCGGTCGGGCAGATGCCGAATCCGCCGCGTTCGCTGGCGAAGGCGATTGGCGCGACGCCCAAGCGGGAGATCTACACGGCGGCGGGCGGCAATACGCCTCAGGCGCTGGTGAACTCGTCGGCTGAGGATATCGCGAACGGCAAGGCGGATGTCGTGTTGCTCGCGGGCTGCGAGTATCTGGCGACGTTGCTGGGTGCGCTGAAGGCCGGTGTTAAGCTGGACGCGTGGGGTGACGATGAGGGCGGAGAGCCGGAGAAATACGGTGACTATTCCAATGGTGTGAATGCTTACGAGCACGCGCACGGGATGCGCTTTCCGGTGAATACCTATCCGTTGTTCGAGAATGCCATTCGCGGCTCGAAGAACCGCTCGGTCGCGTTCCACCAGAAGAAGCTGGGCAATCTGTTCCGGCGCTTCAATGTCGTCGCTTCAACCGTTGAGGAGAGCTGGTTCCCCAAGCCTCGTTCGGCGGAGGAGATTGCGACGCCGACCGAGAAGAACCGGTATGTCGGCTTTCCCTACACCAAGTACATGAACGCGGTGATCGAGGTCGATCAGGCGGCGGCTGTGCTGATGATGTCGGTAGAGAAGGCGCAGGAGCTGGGGGTGCCGGAAGACCGCTGGGTGTTCCTTCACGGCTGCGCCGATGTGAAGGAAATCTGGAACGTTTCGGAGCGGCCCGATCTTTCGGAGTCGCCGGCGATCAAGCTGATGGCCCGCGAAGTGATGGCGATGTCGAAGCTGTCGATCGGCGATATCGACCATATGGATCTGTATTCATGCTTTCCGAGCGCCGTTGAGTATGCCCTGGACGCATTCGGGATCGCGGCTGACGATGAGCGCGGGCTGACGGTGACGGGCGGGCTGCCGTATTTTGGCGGCGCCGGGAACAATTACGTCATGCATTCCATCGTGATGATGCTGCACAAAGTGCGCGAGGATACCGGCTCGTTCGGGCTGGTGACTGGCAATGGCTGGTTCGCGACCAAGCATGCGGCTGGTATCTATTCGACCGAGCCTACTGAGGGTCCGTGGACGCGGCGCGATCCCCAGAGTTATCAGAGCGAGATCGACGCGATCGAGCGGCCCAAGGTGGCTGTCGAGGCGAACGGCAAGGGGACGATCGAGACCTATACGGTGGTTCACGATAGGACCGGCCCGATGCTGGGGATCGTGATCGGGCGGCTTGAAGATAACAGCCGCTTCGTCGCTAACACACCTGCGGACAGAGCCGTGCTGGACGATTTGATGTCGCGCGAGGGGATCGGCCGGACCGGCACGGTGCGTCACGAGGCGGGCAAGAATGTCTTCACGCCGGATGCCGCGTGATGGCACGCATCTATATGGTCCGGCACGGCAAGGCGTCGGCGAGTTGGGCTGAGGCGGCCGATCCGGGGCTGGATGATGTTGGCCGGGCAGAGGCAGAGGGTACGGCGGCGGTGCTGTCGAAGCTGGCGCCCATGATGATTCTGTCGAGCCCGTTGGCGCGGGCGCGGGAGACAGCGCAGCCGCTGGAGCTGGCGTGGTCGCTTCATGCGCGGATCGAGCCGGGGGTGGCGGAGGTGCCCTCACCCGACATTGCGCTGGAACGGCGCGGGGCGTGGCTGCGGGCGCTGATGACAGGCACCTGGAGCGATGCGGACGAGATGCGGCACAAATGGCGCGACGGAGTGGTTGCGACGCTGGTGCGTCAGCCCAAGGACTGCGCGATCTTCAGTCATTTCGTGGCGATCAATGTGGGCATTGGCGCGGCGATGGGGGATGATCGGGCGACGATCTTCCAGCCCGCCAACGGATCGATCACGATCTTTGAGACGGACGGCAGGACGCTGAGCTTGATCGAAAAGGGGCGTGAGGCCGAAACCGTCGTGCGCTAGGCTCTTCCGTATGGATGAGAACGACGATCCCCAATGGATGAGCGCTGCGGCGCTGAATGCCGCCTATGCGAGCGGCGAGATGTCGCCGGT
>Ga0105044_10006827_pt1 | contig 15723 bp, 10 predicted proteins | sample MAT01_FD_78092 | JGI IMG/M metagenome (GOLD analysis project Ga0105044, IMG submission 78092) | Freshwater microbial communities from Lake Fryxell liftoff mats and glacier meltwater in Antarctica - MAT-01 | ecosystem: Environmental > Aquatic > Freshwater > Ice > Liftoff microbial mat | place... | reverse complement strand
TTCCGGCGAAAAACTCCGCGACCGTCTTCGTTTCCTTCTTCATGCTTGTGGTACTCTGTCGTTCGGCGCTTCGGAAACGCCATGCGTTTTGTTACGGAATCCCAATTCCCTACCACCCCGGGTTCTGTTTGTCGAGAGCTTCAAGAAGTATTCACCAACTCTCGAACTGATTGATCGTTTTCCTCGGAAACGGCGTCGGGAGAATCCCGTCCTCCTTACCCAATCGCCCGCGGCTGCGTCATGTTCCATGTCGTCGAGCTGCTCTTTGGAAAGCCAGCCCCTCACGAGGTCGAGGAAGTCGGCGGCCTCGCCCTTTTCATCGCCGGTGAGATGGGTCTCGACATAGGTGACAAATTCGGCAAGCGCAGTGGCGGGATCGGGCATGGCGGAGTGTGGCGGCGAGGCCGGGGGCGGTCAAAGGAGAGCTACGGGGAAATGGGTGAACAACTGCCAACTCGGCGACTCCCTCACTCCCACCTCACCCGAGACCACCCGGCCGTCTCACGATTCCGAAACCCCCGCCGTCGGCAGCGCGTCGCCCCCCTCCTTGCCCAGCCACGCCTCGCGATAGCTTCTCCAACCGTCGCGGAGAACTCGTGTAAGGTCCGACATGGCGATGTAGGTCAGAGGCACGAGGAAGAGGGTGATCACGGTCGCGAAGAGCGAGCCGTAGCCCATCGCGACCGACACGGGGGTGAGGAACTGGGCGTGGGTGCTCTGTGCCCCGCTACTGAAAAAGAAAGGGAAAAGGTCGGCGAGCCAGGTGCCGCTGAAGATGAGGGGAACGAGTCCGAAGAAGGTCGTGATCTGGGTGAGGAAGATCGCGCGGAAGCGCAGCACACCGCCTTTTTGCACGGCCTCGCGCAGGGGCATGCCTTTGGCGCGCAGGTCGTTGATCTCGTCGACGAGGACGAGGGTGTCGTTCACGACGACGCCGCAGACTCCGAGAATTCCGAAGGAGGACATGATACTGAGAGGAAGGCCGTGGATGAGATGGCCGATCACGGCGCCGACGATGCCGAAGGGGATGACGAGTAAGACGATGAAAGGCTGGGTGTAGCTTCGGAAGGGGATGGCGATGAGCACATACATGCCGCCGAGGACGATCAAGAGAGAGATGATCATCTGCGAGCCACTCTCCTGCTGCTGCCGTGCCTCGCCCTCGAAGGTCCAGCGGACGTGACTGTGGCTTACGAGGAGCTCGTCGATGTAGGTCTTGATCTCGGCGCGAAGCGCCTCGATGTCGGTCGAGTTCTTGTCGGCGTCGGCGGTGATGTTGAGAGCGCGGCGGCGATCAACGCGTTTGATGCTGGTGAAGCTCTTGACCACGGTCGCCTCGGCGACGCTGCTGAAGGGGATCTCAAGTCCCGCAGCGGTGCGAACGCGCATCGTCTCGAGGGTGGCGAGGTTGCGTCGTTCGTCGCGGGGGAGTCGCAGCATCACTTTAACTTCGTTGCGTCCACGCTGGATGCGCTGGACTTCGTCGCCGTAAAAGGACTGGCGCACCTGCGAGGCGAGGTCGTTCACGGTGACGCCGAGCTGCCGCGCTTCGGGCTTCAGGCGGAGCTGGATCTCGTTGCGGCCCGAGTCGAGGGAATCGTTGATGTCGAAGAGGGCGGGGTATTTCGAGAGGTGCTCCTTGATCTTCTCAGAAAAGCCGAGGAGCTCCTTGGGATCGGTGCCGGTAATCTGGATGTCGATGGGATCGCCGCTGCGGATGATTTCAGCGCGGAAGGTGATCTCCTCTGCTCCAAGGATGGGTCCGATGCGCTGCCGCCACACCGCAGCCATATCGACGGTGTTGACGTCAAGGCTGCGCTCCTCGGGTCCGTAGGTCTCGATGACGACTCCGCCGATGTGCGAGCCCGAAGTGTTCGACATCCCCCGGCTGGACATCGTCGTGCCTGAGGAGGCGACGATATGCTTGATGACGCTGCGCCCGTCGGGTCCGACGTATTCCTTGCGCATCTCTTCGGCGATCTCATAGATGCGGGCGACGTTCGCGTCGGTGACCTCGAAGGGAGTACCATCGAGCATGGTGAGGCGGCAGTCGATGCGTTCGCTCGCGACGCGGGGGAAATAAGTCGTCTGGATGCGGCCGCCGGAATAGAGGCCAATAAGGATGAGGAGTCCCCCAAACATAACCGCGAGGACGGAATAGGTGTGATCAACGCTGAATCGGATCGAGGGGCGGTAAACGGTATCGATAAACCATTGCAGGGACCGTCCCGAAACCCGGTGGATTGGAGCGAGGAGATCACCGGCGCGTCCGAGGAAGGGATGGGCGAGGTGGCTGGGGAGGATCAGTTTCGTCTCGACAAGGGCGATCAGCATTACGACGATGAAGACGAGGGCGATGGGACGGAACATGCTGCCCCAATCGGAGGAATCCAAGGCCATGGGAAGGAAGGCCACGACCGTGGTGAGGACGCCGAAGGTGATGGGCACGGCCATGCGTTTTGTCCCTTGGATCGCGGCATCGAGCGGGCTCATCCCCTGCTGCCGGTAGGAGTCGCAGCTCTCGCTGATGACGATGGCGTCATCGACGACGATGCCGAGGACGAGGATGAAGCCCATCAGGGACGAGAGATTGATCGTGATGTCGAGGTAGGGCATCAGGGCGAAAGCCCCGAGGAAACTCATGACCATGCCGAGCGCCACCCAGATGACTGCCTCAAGGCGAAGGAAGAGCCCAACGCAGATGAAGACGAGGATGAGACTGCTCTGCGCGTTCTGGCGAAGCAGATCGATGCGGCCTTTCACGATCTTCGAGCGGTCGTTCATGTAGTCGAGCCGCACGCCGTCGGGAAGGGAGCTGTTGGCAGACTCAATGTATTCCTTGACCCGCTCGCCGATGGTGATGGCGTTCTGCTTGCCTTCGCGCATCACCGTGATCATGACGCAAGGGCTGCCGTTCAGCTTCACGACGAGCGGATTCTCGGTGAAACCGTCGAGGATCTTGGCGATCTCGCCGAGGGTGAGTTTGCTACCGTCCGGTCTTGTCAGGATGGGGACCCGAGCATAGTCCTCGCCGGTGTAGGCACGACCGCGGGTGCGGATGGAGACGTCCCCGGCCTCGGTCTGGACGACCCCGGCGGGCAGGTCGATCGCGGTTTCCTGGATTGCGCGGCTGATCGTCTCAAGGCTGAGGTTGTATTTGCGCAGGGTCGCTTCGGGGATCTCGATGGCGATCTCCTCGTTCCGCACCCCAGCGATCTCGGCGTGGGAGATGCCGGGCAAGCCGGAAAGTTCGTCGCGGATTTGTTCGGCGAGACGTTTCAGGTCCTTTTCGGCCATCTCGGCGCTGAGGACAACGGTGATGACGGAGTGAAAGGAATCATCGAGCTGGATGATGGGCTTTTCGGCGAGGGCGGGAAAGGTGGGGATGGCATCGACGCGGATTTTGACGTCCTCCATTACCCGGCGCGGGTCGTCGTCCTCGTTCACCTCGATGAAGACGGAGCCTCCGTTGCTACCTGCGGTGGAGTTGATGTGTTTGATGCCGCCGACCTGTTGGATCGCCTCCTCGATTTTGAGCACGATCGTTTCCTCGGTTTCTTCGGGCGAGGAGGCGGGGTAAGGGACGTTCACGGAGATGAACCGCGAGGGCGTGTCCTGGAAGACCTCCAGGGGGATCTTGTCCATCCACAGCGTCCAGATGCCCGCCGCCATCACGGTGAGCATCAGGAGATTGGCGGCGACGCCATTGCGGGCGAACCAGGCGATCATGGTGAGGTCAAGAGGAGCGGCCGCCTTTTCCGGCGTTTGCGTCGGTGGCCCGGGGCTCGGCAGCCCGGGGCTCGAGCACCTTGTTCTCACCCTTACCGGGTCCTCCGGTGGTCTCCATCACCCCGTCAATGAGTGGCAGGACAGTAGCCCCTTCGGCGGCAAAGGGAATGGGGGTAAGGCAAAGAACATCTCCCTCTTTCGGTGGAGTCCCGGTCTCGGCGGAAACGATGATCTTTTCCGCATCGCTGATGACGGGATCGACGGTGACGCGGCGGAGTTTGTTCTCGGGGGTAATGAGGAGGATTTCGTTGCCCGCCCGCACCGCGCGGCGGGGAATGATAAAAACATCCTCAAGTCGAGTCCCCTGGATTTCGGCCTCAAGGAACTGACCGATGCGCAGCGGAGGATGACCGTCCTCGCGTTTCGCGTAGGGATCATCGACTTGGGCGACGGCGGTGATCTGACGGGTCGATTCGTCGATCGCACCCTCGACCCGGACGAGAGACCCTTCCCAGGTCGCCGGCTTTCCGCCGACGACGGAGCGCAGGCTCACCGATGCTCCGGCAACCGCCATCTCCCCGTCGCGGAAGCGCTCCGGCAAGGCCATGAATTGCATTTCGCGCTCGGGCAGAGGCAGACGGATCTCTACGTAATCGACCGCGAAGATCCGGCCGAGGGCGGTCCCTTGAGTCACGTATTGACCCACGTCGACGAGTTGCTCGAGCACCTGGCCGTCGTAGGGCGCGCGGATCACGGTGCGTTCGAGATCGCGCTCGGCCTTGGCGATCTGGGATTTTGCCGACGCGACATCGGCCTCGGCCTTCGCGACCTGGGGAAGACGCAGTGCGAGGGCACCCGGCTCCCCGCTCTTCCCGAGCGTGCGCCAGTTTTCGCGAGCCTGACTAGCCCGGGCGCTTTCCTCGGCGAGAACCACTTCGGCCTCGGCAAGGGAAGCCTTCGCGACCACGAGGGCGGTTTCGTAATCGACCGGATCAAGTTTCAAAAGCAGGTCGCCGGTGGCGAAAAACCCACCAGGCCGGAAGGCGGGGCTCACCTCGATGACCTTGGCCGAGACTTCAGGCAGGAGCGTGCTGCGCGTCCGGGGGGTCACGGTGCCCTGGGAACGCACGGTCACCTGATAGCTCTCGCGTTTCAGGGAGGTGCCCTCAACCCGCACCACGGCGGGAGGTGCCTCCATCGTGACGGTCTCCGGGCGGTTTGCGATGAACCACCACGCCACATAACCGCACCCGCCGAGGATGACGAGTGGCAGGATGGCGCGGAGGAAGCGTTTCATCAGGAAAAATGGGATACGGCGCTGGACTAAGGAAAGCCCAAAGAAAATCACTCGGAACCGCTGCAAGAGTCGCCGCTTTCCCAGACGAACGCAAGCCGGGCGAACTCTCGCTGAAAATTGCTAGAAGTTGATTTCCAGGAATCTCCTTTTTCAACCCCCTCGGCTCCCATCCCGCCGAACGCCTGAAGTCGGAGGGCACCAGGTGAGGATCTGGTGGTGGAAGGCTCTCGCTGATCACCCGACAAGGTGGACCTTGCTTTCCTCTTCTTCGCAAAGCCCTCCCGCGAAGCACGCGATCATCCGTTCGTCACTCACGTAAAGGACGAGCCTCTCCATCGCCCTGGTGAGTCCAACGTAGATCTGGCGGGTGTGGTCGTGCCAAAGCTCAAGGCGATCTTCTTCGCTGAGCGCCGGGTTCCGCTCCACGGCAGCCAGTTCGTCCAAGCCTAACAAAAATACAATGGGGCGCTCCAGCCCGGTTCCGCTCATCAGGTGAGTGACACTCGCAGCGGCGGCATCATAGTCGCCGAGCTTTGCCTCGATGGCCGCCCGATCACCGAGCTCCTGGCATAGTTGGGCCGCCACCTGCTCCGCCGAAAGCTTTCGTCCGGCCACCAGAATGAGAACTTCGGCGAGATCGATGCCGTGTTGCCGGAGGGTTCGCAACTCATCCGCCAAACGACGCACGACGTCCTGACCCGGACCAGCTGGGCGCAAAATGGGAGGCGTTCCCGCAGCAAGCGTTTCGAGCCATTCGGGAGCCGGCAGGTTGAGAGGCTCGTCATCGTCCGGGAGACGATTCAGGTAAAAATTCCGCGCCAGCGCGAGGATGGATCGGGTGCTGCGATAGGGCTTCTCAAGTCGATGGCTTCGCTGGCGCAACTGGAGACCGAGAGACGCCCACGACTGCCTGCGGCGGAGGAAGCCCTGCGTCGGGTCCGCGCATAAAAACCATTGCCCGCTTGGCTTGACGGCCCGTTTGAGCAAGTCGAACCAGACCGGAGCGAAAAATTGGGCTTCGTCGATGAGAAGATGATCGAGCATTCCCCCGTGGTAGGACGAAAGAATCTGCGCGGCCGACTCATGGGCTCGCAGCGGCCACTCGGCCCAATCACTCCGCCCCTGCTCGTCCAGGTAGCTTCGGAAGCGACGAGACAATTGCAGCATTTCCTGACGCAGCGAGGCATGGGCGGAGGTTCCTCGTCCGGTTCGCTCTGCCTCCAAATACGATTCGTCGGCATGGCCGTGATCGAACATCCAAGTCAGTTCATCGCGGATCCAACCGACTGATTTGGAGGCAAGCTGAGGAAACTCCCCGCTTGTCCTATTTTGCTCGATCCACCGCTGCAACTCCGACGGAGAGAGAAAGTCGCCCTGGGGCGGAGCGCCCTGATGCAGCCATTGGTGAAAGGTTTTGCACTCCACCCTGCTGGCCAAGCCAACCCGGCGCAGCCGACGTTGCAAATCGTGGATCAGCGGCCGGTTAAAACTCAGGAGAAGGATTCTGGCTTCGGGAAACTTCGAGGCCAGCAAGGCCGCCCGATGCAGCAACACGAGGGTCTTGCCACAGCCCGCCACCCCCGTTACGACTCGGATTGAAAGATCGCCGACCAAGGATTTGCCGAGCTCATCCGGTTCGAGATCGAGACGGGCGCACCGTTCCTGCTTGTAGTCGAGCAAGAGCGGAGCCGCCAAGGCCGGAGTTTCGCGAACCAGAATCCTGCGCGGCCGGGTCTCCGCGATCTCGACCTCCGGCACGACCCAAAGCCGCCACTGCGCCGCCGAGGCCGTCGAGAGAACGGGAGCGGTCCGGGAGAGAATCGCCGCGCTCAAGGTGTCCGCCTTGCGACAGGATTCCGCAGATACAACAGGGTATGATGCACCATCATACCCTGTTGTATCAGGATTTTCCGATGCGGGCAAAGCAGGTGCCAGCACCAGCAGACCTGGTCTCTCCCCGGAGATCTCCCGGGCGTGGCGGTCGCACCACTCGCCCGTTTGGGCGACTCTAGCCGCAAAGTGTTCTGGACCATCCGTCGGGTCGGGCAACAAGCTTGGTTGCAGCGTGGTGCCTTCCCAAATCACGACCAACCAGACCCGCCCGTCCGTGGAAATCACGAAGGCATCCGGCCCCTCGGCAATCTCATCGATTCCCCGCATCGGACGGCTCGCCTCCAAACCGGCTTCGCCCAGACGCCCCAAAAGAGCCCGGCATTTGACGACTGCGACTGTGTTGGTCATGCATTCTCCACTCTCTCAGGAATGCGAGCGTCGGTCAACAGTTCGGTGCCGTGATCCGATAAGCCATGTCCCGCAGACCCTCGAGAACTTCGAGGTCTTCCATGAGATCAACCTCGCCGGGACGGAAATCCGAAAGAGCCCGGCTTGCGAGAATTACCAGCTTGGTGCGGGCGCGGGTCGCGGCGACATTGAGACGACGCGGATCGTAGATGAACTCCGCTTGTTGATGGAGGAAGGAAAACTCCGAGGCGCAGAGCGAGACGAGCACCACTTCGCGCTCCTGTCCCTGCATCCGCTCCACCGTATCGATCAAGCAAGCTCTCCACGAGATCCCGGTATGGAGCTGCTCAAGGCGGGCGCGAATCCGACGGGCCTGACGTCGATATGGCGTCACCACCGCGACATGTTCGGGAGCAACCCCGCCCTCACATAGTGCCACCAACATCTCTGCGATCATGACCGCTTCTTCCTCCGAGGAAGTGCGCGACCGCTCGTGGCAAAAATCGACCCATACCAAAGGACGGCTGGGACAAAGCGCCTCGCTCACGAGGGAGCAGGTGCTGTCAGTCTTAGCCCAGGCCAGGCGAGCGTGGGCGACATGCGGCGCGGGCACGAGACTACCGCTGTAAAAGTGCTCGCTGGGCCAGGTGCAGAGCGTCTCATTGAGTCGGAAACTGACCTCCAGTCGGGTCGCCTCGCGCACCTGCCGATGGAGCGCCTGAAAAATGCCCACCTCACCGAGTTGGCGGCGCGAGCGACTCACCACCACCGGGCCGAGCTGTCGTTGGTCACCGAAGAGCAGATACTTCCGTCCTGCCAGCATCGCCATGATCGCAAGCGGAGTGGTCATTTGCCCCGCCTCGTCAATCACGATGGTATCGAACTCCACCCCGCGCAGCCGTTTGTTCAAGGCAAACGGAGTGGCCCCGGCGACCCATCCACCCGTTTGCGTGGCCAAGGGACTCCCGGCGAAGTTCTCGAAACGCTCGAAACCTTCATCCCGCCGATGAACCGGCTCACTGTAGCGCGCCACCTTGCTGGAATCGCCGAGGGCTTGGACCACTCCGGCGAGCGCGTGATCGATGGCGAGGTTCGTCGGGGACGTGACCAGGACTCTCTCGCCGCGCTCGACCAACAGGCGAACGACTTCCGCGAGCACCCGTGTTTTCCCGGTTCCCGGAGGGCCCTGGACAAGGTAACAAGGATCCGCCGCCAGACATCCGGCGATGGCCTCCCGCTGGGCTTCCTCCCAGGATTGCGAAGTCTCATCGAGGTGCGCGAGGGTGGCCCCATACTCTTGTTCGTCGAAGTGGGTTTCCGACTGTCCACTGAGGAGTGGTAAGATGCACTCCTGGCCAATCGCGGTCGAAACGAGTTGCTCCAACGCTCCGAGATAGAGATGCTCCAGATCGAGGAAGGTTTCGTCGATCATCCAATTCTCACCCGGCAGCAGAGCGAACTGTTTTTGCGAAGTTTCTGAAAGCACCAGCCAGATTCGATCAACCTCCTCACGGAAAATTTGGGCTTCAGTGGAGAACTCGAGGTCGGCGTGGGAAAGGCGCACCCGATCTCCTTCGCGCAGACGGGAGTCATTGCCACGATGATGAAACATCACCCGCCCGCCCGCTTCCGTGGCCAGGGCGGTTAGACCAGCCAAGCAGATGCCGCGCTCGACCCGCTGGTTCACCGTGAGGGCGGTCCGTTCCGCCTGAAGACGACGCAATTCACCAAACTCCCCCCGGACAAAATCATCGAGGGACTGTTTTGAAGCGCTGAATTCTTCGACGAATAGAGTCATCATGACCTGACTTTACTTTGTTTTGGTAATTATGGAAATTATTATTATTAGGATTTTGTTGCTTTTTACCTCCCCGAAGGCCTTCTGGCCCCCAAAACGTCGTTTTAAAGCGCAGATGCGGCTGATGACAGACTTGCGACTTTATCGTCTTTTTGCCATCCTAATCTGAAATCATATGCACCGATCCCTGCCTTTCCCTCCCCTGTTCCTCGCAATTTCCTTGGTTCTCGTCGCCAACGCCTCCCTCTCCGCCGCCGACTGGCCCCAATTCCAAGGCCCTCAGCGCAACGGCACTTCCACCGAAACAGGCCTGAATCTGACCGCTTGGGGCAACGACGGCCCCCCGCTCTTGTGGGAAAAAACACTCAATGAAGGTTGGGGTGGAGCGGCCATCGTCGGAGACGAGGTGTTCCTAGTGGACCGCGATCTGGGTGAGCGGGATCGCCTCCTCTGCCTCTCACTCGCTGATGGCGCAGAGCTCTGGCAGGTCTCCTACGACTTCCCTGGGAAGCTCCCCCACCCCGGCAGCCGCGGCGTTCCGCTGGTGGAAGACGATGCGGTCTATTTCATCAGCGGCTTTGGTCAGGTGTTCCGGGTCAGCCGCACTTCTCATCAGATCGACTGGATGATCTCCATCCAGGAACAATACGGAGCCGAGCCTCCCAAATGGGGCTGGGCGCAGAGTCCGATCGTGGTCGGGGACATTCTCATCGTTCCGGCGATGAGCGCCGAAGTCGGTCTGGTCGGACTTGATAAGAATACGGGGAAAGAACGCTGGCGGACCGAAGGAGTCGGGAATTCCCACTCCACCCCCACGGTGCTGACCCTGCAAGGCGTCGAACAAGCGGTCTTCGTGTCCACCGGCGGTGGCGAGGGAGAGGTCGGCACCACCATAAGCGTGCGTCCGGACACCGGTGAAGTGCTGTGGAAGACGCATGTGTATTTCAACAAAATCCCCATCCCTTTCCCCACCAAAGTCACTGAGGAACTCGTCTTTTTGACCGGTGGATACGGCAACGGCAGTCACATGATCCGGGTCAAAGCCGGTCAACCCCAGTGGTCGGTCGAGTCCGTCTTTCCGATGACCCAGGGCACCCAGGTCCATCCGCCCTTCCTGATCGATGATCACCTCTACTTCCTCGCCAACGAAAACGACAACCACAAAGGCGAAGCCCGACTCACGGGAGGGCTCACCTGCATGAAGCCCGACGGGACCATCCTCTGGCACACCGGAGACCAGCCATTCATGGGCCGCGGGAACATGATCCTGGTGGACGGTCATCTGCTTATCCAGGATGGGGAAGTTGGCTATCTCCGCGTGGTCGATCCGTCACCAGACGGTTATCGCGAAGTCGGATTCGCTGATGCCTTCGGGAAAAAATCCGAGGTCGATGATCAGATCGCCAAACAAGAGGGGAAAGAGAATCTCAAGATCCCCGATTTCAAGTATTGGTCCCCGATGGCCTTAAGCGAGGGCCGCCTCATCGTCCGGGGACAAGACATGATGCGCTGCTTTGATCTGCGGAACTGAACGCAGCCGCTTTTTTTTCGATAAGCCGCTCTCGGAGTGAACGCCCGGCTCGATAAGCCCGCTTTTATAAAAGCCCGCTTCGAATCAGGAAATGGCGGGCGGGCTTTCGCTCAAGGAAAGTGTTCCACCAACCGGATCGATCCGGAGCGGGAGCTGCGCCTGCCGGCCGCCTACTGGCATGCCCTCACTCGTTCCATCGTCCCCCCGGCGAAACGAAGGGCAAAACCATCTGCCAGGTATTTGAGTAATCGGTTTTCCCCACCGCTCCGATCATTTTCACTCCGGTGACCCGCTTGAACTCATCGGTGAAAGCCTCTCCGCTGTGACATCCCCAGCTCTTGCAGTAGGCGCCTTTGGCGAAAGCCTTGCGGTCAAGCTGGCTGAGTTGTCCCTGGTGCAAATAGGACTGTGACGCCCCGAGGATGTGATTGCTGTAATCGAAGAGGAAGCAGTATTTGTTGGAGTGCCCGAAATACTCCAAGCCCGAGACTTTGATCTCGCGTCGGTTTTGGCCCGAGTTGATGTAATTGATCACGTCGCCCCCGGATTTGAACCAGACGAGACGGATCTTAAATTTGTCGCGGACACTCTCGATGTTGGCGATGAGCGGATCTCCGTCCTCCTTCTCGCGGGTGAGATACGCGTCCTGATAGACCAACCAAGTGATGTTGACCGCGCCGTTGCTGGCCTTTTGCAGTTGCTCGATCCGGATCCGGGCCGTGCGGACGAAATTGCCCCACCACTTGTCATGGCGATGCTCTTCGCGGCGATAGCTTTCCCAGGCCAACAGCGCCGTCCCGCCGGAAATGATGATATACTCGTCGTTCGGATTGAGCGCGGCGGCCACCGGTCGAGCTTCCCCAGTAGCGCCGATGACGAGCGCGATCAGTCCGATCCGAAGAATCCGTGCGAAACTCCAGCGTTCTAAGGCCTGGAAAAAGAGCGGGATATTCATGCTGCGGGAATGGTAGCGGGGAAGAACGTCGAGCGCAACTGCATCAGCTCATCCCGAGGAGACGCCGGACCCCGTCCCAGGCCTGCTCTGCGATATTCGGCTTGCGAGCGGGCGCGGGCGCGGGCGCGGGAGCGGACTGACCAGGGTGTTTTTGCTGCTTTTGCTCAAACTCCATCAATCGGGTGTAGTGCCGGTTTACCCGGCCGACGAACCAGCGCCAGGTCTCGCCGGGTAGACCATTCTCCAGCAAAAAATGGGGGCAATCCTTGTTCGGAGGATTGTAGCCCGCCCGCGGCCAGTGGTAATGGGCGCGGATGTTTTCGATCGGAATCTTGTGATAATACATCAAAGTAGCGGCCAGTTTGGCGGTGCGCTCCATCGTAGCGACCTGATCGTTGCCCTCGTGTTCGCACATCTCGATGCCGATCGAGTAAGTGTTGCCCGGCCCGTCGAAGTCGGCGTGCTCGCCTCTCTCGTTGGTCGGAAGATGTTGGATGACCACGTCTTCCTGCACCGTGAAGTGCCAGCAAAGATAGCCGCAGACTCCTCCCCGGAGCGCTCCTCGACCCAGAGCCTTGGCGTGGGCGTAGGCATCGCCAGTGGGATTCTGGGTGCTGTGGATCGTGATATAGGTCGGCTGCATCTCGCGTTTGAGACGCCGTCCATATTTCCCTTCGGGAATGAGACTCACGTTGAGATTGATCTCTTTCTGCGCGTCTCCGGGATTCCACGGACTCATCGCGACGGCACCGAGATTCTTCTCCCAAAGGGCGCTCCGCGAGCCGCTTGTGGTATTGCACGAAGGCACCGCCAACAAGATGCCAGCGACAAAAATCCAAAGGAAACCTCTCCTGATTTGATCCATACACATACAAGTAACAAAAAAAGCTCCAGAAAATAGGCGATCTTAGCCGTTTTTGCAAATTTGATTCGGAAAAATTAAAATCTTTTCTTTATGAAGGAAAATTCCGTTCTCAAGATGAAACCGGCTACCTCAACGTTCGAGGACCTCGACTTCATAGCCATCGGGATCGGTCACGAAGGCCATTTTCATTTTATCGCCGGAGGGAAAGGACGTTTTCCAGTCGCCCGGCCAAATTTCCAGACCGGCGGATTCCAACTCACCGCAATAGGACATGATGTCCGGCACGCCGAGGGCCGTGTGCATGAGATCCTCGGGGAACTTGACCTCAAAGTCGGGCGAGTAGCAAAGCTCAAGGAAGTGTTCGTTGCCGGCGAGGTCGAGGAAAGCGAGCTGGTTGCCGGCGGGTGACTTGTCGGTCCGGCGAGTCAGGGTGAAGCCCAGCGTTTCATAGAAAGCGATGCTCCGGTCGAGGTCGGCGACCCGAATGCGGGTATGGAGAAATTTGATCATCGTCCATAGATCGCGGAGATCGCCGGGGCACGCAAGTGGGCAGATGCGTAAGGATTCGAAGTGAACGTTACGGAAATATGTTCAAAATAACACTTTGCGAATTTGGGCATTCCGTCGAGATTGCTTGTCATGGCCCTCCCTTACCCGGCATATGCGGAACGCTACGCCCGCTTTCGTAGGTGGATTTGGCAGCAGGCCGCACCCTGTCTCGCCGAGCCTCGTCGGGATGCACGCATGGTTGAGCTGGAGTTGCAGGCGCAGTGGTTCGGGGGCGAGTTCGGGCGGGACTTCGTCGGGACGGAGGGAGAACGGATCGAGATCGTGCAGTTCGGCCATTGGAATCACGGGGCGGGACCGGACTTCACTGAGACGGCCGTGCGGATCGATGGAGCCCTCCGTCGAGGGGCCATCGAGCTGGACCTCGATCTGCGGGATTGGGAGCAGCATGGTCATGGGGCGAACCCCGCCTTCAACGAAGTCGTCCTCCATGTCGTGACCGACGGGCCGGCCTCGCGCCGATGCTATACCCGCACGGCAGCCCATCGCGAGGTGTGCCAGGTGCTCCTGCCGCCCTATCAAGGAATTCAGGGGCGCCCCGACTTTCTTCCCGAGGCTTTTCCGGGCCGTTGCGTCGCTCCGCTGGCGGGGATGGATGACAACGCCGTCGCCTCGCTCCTCGAATCCGCCGCTCAGCATCGCCTGCGGCGCAAGCAGGCCCGCCTTCAGGCGATGGCCGCCGCCACCGGCCAATCGCAGGCCTTTTTCCAAGCCCTCGCCGAAGGTCTCGGGTATCATCGCAACAAGCTGGCGATGGCGATCCTCGCGCAGCGCTGCCCCATCGCAGCGCTGAAGAGACTTGGCCCGCGCGCCCAGGAGGCCAAACTCTCTGGACTGGCGGGATTTTTGTCGCCCGATCCTTCTGCATTGCCGCAAAGCGGTGATACGGAATCTTATCTGCGCGGGCTTTGGGATCAGTGGTGGAAACTGCGGAACGATGCCCCCGGTCCCGGCTCGCCCTCCCACGAGCTGCCTTGGGAGTATGCCGGGGGACGCCCGCTCAATCATCCTCACCGGCGGGTGGCCGCCCTCGCCGGATTGGTGCAGCGCTGGGACTTGCTGGAAGAATATTGCCGGAACGGTGTTCGCGAACACGGGGAACAGAGTGTGGACAACTCTCCCGAAAATGTGTGCAAGTTCGGGAAAACGTGGCTTCGCCATGTGGATAACTTGTTCACAAGCCTCTCCCATCCCTTCTGGAATCACCATATATCCCTTGCGGCAGAGCGATCGAAGCGCCCCGCTCACCTCATCGGTAAGGCGCGGGCGCGGGATCTCATCGGCAATGTGTTGATTCCGGCGGCGCTGGAAGTCGAAAGCTGCTGGGAAACCTACCTCCTGCTTGCAGCCGGAGATGGCAATCAAAAGCTGCGCCGGGCCTCCCTCCGGCTTTTCGGAGCAGATCAAAAACGGGCGACCCTCTTCCAACGCCGCTATTACCAGCAGCAAGGCCTACTCCAGATCTACGCCGACTTTTGCCTCGAAGATTTTTCCGACTGCGCCCATTGTTGCTTCCCCGAGCAGTTGCGGCAGTGGCGTGATCGCCACCCGCCCGCAGTCCATGAAGACAATCCCCCGCGCCACCCTTCCAAGTTGGGCGAAATTTTGTAAGCCGCAGCCTCATCCAATTGCGTAATCCTTACGAGTCGTCTTACAAATTGTCTTCCGGCTTGTAAGTACGCAAACCTCATCGTCGTCCCATTCGGGCCAACCTCTCCAACCGCCAATCTCTACTGCCATGTCTGTCGCCACCCTGAAACGTGAAATCATCTTGAATCCCGAGCGCCGTGCCTTTCCCGAGTTTTCCCTCGAGCGCCTTCTCGGCAGCGTCTTCGCCCCGACCCAGGGCTGCCGGGTCTGCGTGCTGATCGACTTGAAGAACACCTCGCTGATGAAAGGCTACGGATTCCTCAATCTGCCTGGGCACGACATCCAAAGAAAGGCCTACGAGGAATTCTATCTCGCGCTGCAGGACGGTGGCATGGCAGCGCTCGGTATGACCGGCGGCGAACTCTACGCCATTCCGATGACCTACGGGTCGAACCTCGATTTGAGTGATGAGTGCTACGACGCGAGCGGCCAACAACTCAGCCTGGATCGCGACATCTACCCGAACTACGACATCATCCTCTGCATCACGACCTACTCCGCGACCGCGCCGCTCACGGCGAAATGCAAAGAGTTCGGCTTCCGGGGGGCAACGCTCCACGGGGTCAACGATGTGATCCTGCGCACCGGACTTTCGGTCGATTACGATGAAGTCAGCGCCGACGCGGAAAAGATGCGCCTCGCCATGACCGGGGCGGATCGAGTTGAAATCGACTTCGGTTTGGAAGATGGCCGGATCCTGACCGCCTCACTCGATCTCGGTGGTCAGGAAGCCCAAAAGTCCCATGGACTCTGCCGGGGTAAGACTCCTGATGTGGCCAATTTGCCCGCCGGAGAAGTGTATTTCGTGCCGGTTAACGCAGGGGGCCAGTTCCCGATGAAGTATGAGGACGGAACCCTCGGGGTGCTCGACGTGGTGAATCGGAACATTATCCGCTCCACCCTGATCACCGGCAACCAGGCGACCATCGACGCCCACAACGCCAAACTCGCCGACGATCCGATGACCGGCACGCTCGGTGAACTCGGCTTCGGCACTCAGGTGCTTCCCGTCTCGGGAGCGGATATCCAGGATGAAAAAGTCCTCGGCACCTGCCATCTCGCCACCGGGCGCGACGACCATCTCGGCGGC
>Ga0105044_10006823_pt1 | contig 15727 bp, 9 predicted proteins | sample MAT01_FD_78092 | JGI IMG/M metagenome (GOLD analysis project Ga0105044, IMG submission 78092) | Freshwater microbial communities from Lake Fryxell liftoff mats and glacier meltwater in Antarctica - MAT-01 | ecosystem: Environmental > Aquatic > Freshwater > Ice > Liftoff microbial mat | place... | reverse complement strand
TTGAAAAGTGATTCCGCCATCCGATCCGTATTCGGCCCGCTCGTGACTTTGAGCATGTTTTCAATCTCCATTTTCATTGTTAAGTAACAAAGCATTATGCCTGTCGTCTTTGTTTTTGTCAATAACACAAAAGCAGCCCACAAGCGGGCTGCTTTTTCAACATTCAAAATTCTTGCTTCTGTGCTTACACTTCGATAACCACAGGGAGGATCATAGGTCTCCGTTCCGTTTTGGTAAAAAGAAACTGACCAGTAACTTCGCGGATCTGGTTACGAACCATATCCCAGTCAAGAGAGGTTTCTTTGGAAGTCGTGTTCTTGACCACCTGTTCAACCTTGCGTTTGACTTCGTTCACGAGATCAAAGTTTTCCTTCACGTGGATAAAGCCCCGTGAGGTCACCTGGATATTACCCACGACATTCTTGGTTTTGCTATCAACGATAACCGTGATAACAACCATACCCTCAGTCGCGAGCATCTGACGATCGCGAAGGACCACGTGTCCGATATCACCAATACCGAGCCCATCAATAAAGACATACCCTGAGTCAGCTTTTTCGGCGATGATATGAGGAAAGCCATTGTCCTTTTCTGGCACCTCAAGAACATGACCATTATCCATGACAAATACATTTTTGTCTGGGTAGCCCAACCGATACGCAATCTTGGCTGCTTCTTTGATGAAGTAGTGATTGGCATAGACCGGAAGGATGTAGGTCGCCTTAACCTGACGAATAATTTCTTCAATTTCCCAAATAGTACCGTGACCGCCGACGTGGATCTCCATGATATCGCTATGAATCACGTTGTCACACTTCCGGTAGAGGTTATCTTTGAGGCGCTGGATGCTCCGTTCATTACCAGGGATCACCGAGCTCGAAAACACGATCGTGTCGTTCTTTTGGAGCTTAATAAAGCGATGGTTGTCGGTGACAATCCGTGAAAGAGCGGCGTTTTGTTCACCCTGAGCGCCAGTACAGATGACCACGATCTGATTATCCGCGTACTTGTGGATGTCATTTACCGTGATGAGTGTTTCTTTTTTGACCTTGATATAGCCAAGCTCTTTGGCTACTTCGATATTCATCTTCATGCTGTAGCCTTCAAGGGCGACTCGTTTACCTTGTCTCTCGGCGTATTCGATGAGATAGGCAATACGACGCACCTGAGAGGCAAAGGTACCGATGATGACTCGGCCCGGGGCACCCTTGATCAAATTTTGGAGATTGGTGTGGACTTCTGTTTCAGAGGGTGGCAAGCCTTTTTTGGTGGCTCCCAGGCTCTCCAGCATGAGGAAGGTCGGTTTAGGGAGCGTTTCAAGATGGTTGTAGGTGACATCGCCATCCGTTGGATTAACCGGTTCATTGCTGATCATCCAGTCACCGAGATGAATGATAGATCCGTTCGGGGTGACGAGAGCGATGCCCATAGCATCCATGATTGAGTGCTCGACTTCGAAGAAACGAACCTCGAAAACACCGAGCTTGATCCGATCATCGAGTGACTTGACACGTACCATCTTGAGTCGGCTCGCTGCTCCTTTTTCCTGGTCTTCTACCTTGTGCTTAATAAGAGCCAAAGTGAAGTCCCGGCCGACAATCGTCGGGTAGTTCAGTTGTTTCAAAAGAATTGGCGCTGCTCCAATATGGTCGAGGTGACCATGAGTAAAGAGGACTCCTCGGATATTTTTTTCTTTGCCCTTGAGATAGCTTACGTTTGGTACGATGTAATCAATACCAGGCATATCTTCTTCTGGAAACTGGAGTCCCATGTCGATAATGACAATATCATTCCCATACTCAAAGACAGTCATATTGCGACCCACCTCTTCTTGTCCACCCAAAGGTATAATACGGAGCGTTTTCTCCGGAATAGCTAAAATGGCTGGGCCCATTTTCTTTGGTTCGAGACGATTTGGTATGGTCTGCTGAAAACGACGGTTGTTTCGTTTACCACCACCTGAGACACCATTCCTTGGTCCACGAGACTTGAGTGTAGCGGTAGTGCCCAGAGCTTTTTTCTGACTTTGCTTGATGTCTCCTTTCGCCGCGACCGGAGAAGAAGCTGAAGAAACTGACGCTCCACTTTTACTGGCAAAGCGCTGGGTATTACCACTCCCGTGGCTACTTTTGGTCTGCTCCCTAACATACGTGCCCTTGGGTGCTTGTTCGCGAGCCACGATGCCCTCAAACGCCCCAATCGGACTATTCAAACGAGCGCCACCTCCCATAAAAGGCTTGGGGCGTTCTGTGCCACGAGAAGTGGCGTTCTGACTCAGAGCATCAACCGGCCTCTGTGGCCGACCTTTTGCTCCAAATGAATTCTGCTGCTGCATACTACTTTGTGGATCTGCCAGACGCTTTCTTTACGAAAGCCAATGGGATCCATACCTAAAAATAATTATACGAAAGAGTTCTTTCGTTACACGCGAAAGAAATGTTTACGTTGTGGGGATGGAGAGACTCGAACTCTCACTCTTTTACAAGAACTAGCACCTGAAGCTAGCGTGTATACCAATTTCACCACATCCCCTCTTCCTCACTGGGAGGCCAATCCTCCAAGCGCAAAAGTGTTATTCACCGTTCGAAAAGACATCTTTAGAGCATCTTTTTGAGTTCCTCTACCATATGAACTGGCGTCGGATCCTGCCCGTAAAGCAGTGCCAGGTGATAGGAAGTGAGATCGCCCAAAGCAATACTCGTGAATACTCTACTATACACGCTTCCCCCACCCATGTCAAGTATCTCTACATCCACCCCTTTTTTCTGGAGAAGCTCAGCCGTGATACGGAGGCGCTTCTCTATTTGTGGATGTGCATCTCGGTCACTTAACATAATGACACAAAACTGACCCTGCGGCAGCGTCCAACCAACCATCTCATTATGATTGAGCTCGGGGAAAAAGTTCCAAAAAGCCGGAGTCTTGGCGTTTTCGTTGAACTTGATCTTCCAGACCATGGCGACCGACTTATACTTGGCGGTGGTGTAAATGACCGGCGTTTTTCCAACCAGCCTCTCAGCAAGCGTCTGGGCAATTACCTCTAATTTTTCCATATTGACCCCGAGCTCTGCTGCCTCCTTGATAATCATAGCTCGTTCATCTGGTACCAGCCCCTGATTGATGAGGACCTGAAGCATCGCTCCGAAAAAATAGCCCGTCCCAACTCGGGGCTGAAAGTTCTCAAAGGGTATCGGGAGTTTGATATGAGGAATGCCGTGTGCTTTGGCCATTTCTTCAATCTTTCCGCCGGCAGAAAGCGCGATACACGGCAGTCCTTTTTGGAGTGCCTCCTCAAAAGAAGCGACTGTTTCCTCCGTATTTCCTGAGTAGGAACAGATAAAATTCAGACACTCATGGAAACTTTCGGGTGGCAGTGCATAGGAACGATTCTGATAAATAGAGAGGGGCTGATTCATTGGCTCATCGGTTCGAAAGAGATCGTTCAAATAGATACGAAACAAATTCCCAGGAAGAGCCGACCCTCCCATGCCAGAAATCATAATTGAGGTAAACACTCCCGGCACGCGCACCCCTTCGGCCAAAGTGAAGCCGACCTCAAATTGAAGTGGGCTTTCGAGAATCATGCGCCTAAAATCGGAAGTGTCGAGTGGGTGAGGCATATGCTTAAACAATGAAATATTATTGTAATCTTGGAATTTCCCTACTTCTTGACTCTCTTTGTTTTGATATACCAACTACTGAGTGTATTGAGGCGGTCAGAGGGTGCGTTGGCTGAGACGACAGGCACCACCTTGACGCTCGTATTCACGACCGAGAGGTACGTGGGACTATAGAGAAAGAGGGCTGGATTTTCTTTGGCCAAAATCTCTTGAAACGTCCGGTAGTATTCGTTACGCTTTTCTCCACTTATTTCTTCTCGTAAGGAAGCCAGCGCTGTATCAACCGTCTTGTCATCAAACAAAGCCAGATTTCTTCCTGGATCATTTTTTTGACTGGAGTGCCAGAAAGAGTATGGGTCAGAATCAATCATAGCCGCCTCACCAAAGAGGAGCGCCTGATATTCACGCGGTCGGATAGAGTTTTGTTGGAGGTCAGAAGCGCTTTCAACGCTCACGATTACGCGGACACCTACCTTTTCCCACTGGAGACGAAGGAGTTCGGCGGTCTTCACGAGCTCTGGCCAATCAGGAACCATGAGTGTGAACTCGAGCACTTTGCCATCTTTGGCTCGGACGTCATCTTCCCCGCGTTTCCAGTTGGCGTCATCAAGAATCTTGTTGGCTCGCCCCTCATCATAGCGAGGAAAAGCTGTATCAAAAGCATAACCAGTCATAAATGGCAGAACGGCCGTCTCGGCTGGTATACCCTTGCCAAGGAGGACTTCGCGCACGATAGCGTCGCGATCAGTAGCATGAGCCAAAGCCAAGCGCACTTCATCATAGGCGAGCGCAACCGACTTCGTCGTATTAAAAAAGACACCGAAAATTCTTGGGATGGTCATCTCATAGATGCGGGCACTCTTCCGCGCCTCAATATCCGCTACATTTTCAGGAACAAGAGAGTTGATACCGAGGACCTCTTTACGAGCATAGGCATCAAGGAGTGACCGCTCGTCAGGGTAGAAGTGAAAAGTCACCCTATCAATATAGGGCGCCCCAAGAAAATAATCACTGAAGGCCCGCAGTTCATAGGAAAGCATATTGCCACTCGAATCCTTTTCAGAATCAGAGAATTGATAGGGTCCCGAACCCACCGGAGAAAGGTTATAGTCAGCCAAGAGAAAATTTTCTGGTGCGATTTCCTGCCAGATATGTTTTGGGAGAATGCCTACGGTCAGATTCTCAAGAAATCCGAAATAGGCTTTTTTGAGAGAAAGAGTGAGCGTATAAGAGTCCAAAGCGCTCACCTCAACGGAAAGCCAACTGGCTCGAAGCGGACTCTTGTACGCAGGGTTCTGGATAGCTTGAATAGTAAACAAGACATCGTCGCTCGTGAGTTCTTGTCCATCATGAAAGCGTACGCCCTGTTTCAGGGTGATGGTATAAGTCTTACCATCAGGAGAGACTGCGTAGTCCTCAGCCAAACGTTTTTCGAGTTTACCAGTCGCATCATAAGCAAAGAGTCCGCCATAAATAAGCTTTGCTATACTCGCGTCGGCCTCGCTTGTCTGAGACAAGATGGGATTAATATAGCGTGGCTGCGAGACCATACCCTCGATATATTCTCCACCATGCTCCGGCACCGGCTTAGTCGACGTCATATAGAGCGCCCCGAGCCAGAAAACAAGCGCTAGTACTGCCACACTAGCGAGAAATAGAACCAACAATCGCTCTCGTGACCCTAAGGCACAAAACAAAAGTAGCCATTGACGTCTCCGAAAAACAGAAATGATGCGAGTGAGACTACGAATAGAATTGTATTATCACTTAGGTGCGCGTCAGCGAAAGATATGCTTCTCTCTTTCTGACTAGAGGGACAGTCGCACATTGACTGCGCCCAAAACAAAGAATCCAGTAGCAAAGACGATTGTTCCGTAGAGAAAAAACTTTTCTAACCCCCGTTTGGTGTAGTATCCGCCAAAGTCACCACCAAAGGCTGAACCGAGGCCGGATCCCCTGTTTTGCAAGAGGATAGAAATCGTGAGGAGTACGCCAAGTACGGCTTGGGCAATGAAAAGGAGACGCATAGAAGATCAATAAAATGAAAGGGAGCGATTTTTTTAAGATAAAATAGCTTTTTTAAGCCTTTTTATTGTAGCAAAAAAGAAGAAAATCGTCAATCCATGGCCAAGCCATCTTTTTTACAAAGAGGGCGCTTGAGCCTAGTCGATAAGGCTGCGCTCGAGAGAAAGCCGCCCATCGACACTCCCCTTTTTACGTTTATAGATTGAGAGGAGAAGGCCAAGGGAGAGAAAAACAGAAAGAAGTGAGCTACCACCGTAACTTAAGAGGGGGCCAGGAAGCCCGGTGACTGGTAAGAGGCCAATATTCATACCAACATTGACCAAGACTTGAAAGAAAATCATAATCATGACTCCGAGCGCTACCAAATACCCAAAGTTATCACTCGCCAGGCCCCCAATTACTCGGATTCGGTAGAGGAGCACACCATAGAGCCCAATCACAAAGAGCGCCCCTACCATGCCAAGCTCTTCGGCGACAACAGCGAAGATGAAGTCTGTATGCCTTTCAGGAAGGAATGAAAGCTGTGACTGGGAGCCATAACCAAGGCCTTTGCCAGAAATACCGCCCGAGCCGACAGCAATCATGGCTTGGATGACATTGTACCCAGAACCCTGCGGATCGCGCTCTGGGTAGAGAAACGTTTCAATACGCGCTTTCTGGTAGTCTGCGAGCACAAACCAGCTCGCAGTCACGAGCCCTACACCAAGCATAAAAAGAACGACCAGATGCTTGAAACGTATGCCTGAGGCCAAGATCATGCCAAGCCAAATACCCGCCAGTACCAGGCTCGAACCGAGGTCTGGTTGCCGGAGCACGAGCAAGATCAAAACAGCAGTGAGGAGCAGCGAGGCAATAACTCGGGCCCATTCCCCGAGCTCGCTTTTTTTCTGCGAAATAAAACTGGCCAGAAAGACGATCAGGGTCACTTTGGCGAGCTCGACCGGCTGGAGCTGAAAGACGCCAAAAGAAAGCCAGCCCGCAGTCCCGTTTACCGTTGTGCCGAACAAAAGAACAAGAAAAAGAACGGTGACAGTCCCGAAGTAAAGTGCCGTACTATACCTCTGTATGTGACGATAGTCCAGTCCTCCGACAAAAAACATCAACAGGATACCAAGCACGGTAAAGGTGAGTTGCCGGAGAAAATAATTGGTACCGCCAGCAGCCGAGAGGCTATAGAGCGCAAGCAGTCCGACAGACAAAAGGAAAAATACTGTGGCGAGGAGTACCCAGTCAAATTTAAACAGGAGTCGTATCATAGGATAGCAAAAAGGAAGAGAACAGTCCCTTTCGGTTGCGCGCCTGCCACCTAAAGGCTAGCGCAACCCCTCGGGGAAATACTGCTTAACGAAGTTCTCTGAATGGTAAACATCGGCGTCGACCTCCATGTCGATCCGATCCACTGTCCCAGAAAAACGGTTGGGCCAAATGAGTTTAAAGTCACGTGACTCACCAGCTCTCACGGTGTCTTGTTTTGTTTTATTGAAAGCGATGGGCTTACCTAAGGAGTCGCGCAGGATAACTTGGACAAAAATCGAGCGGAAGTCGTAGGAGCTTTCGTTGGTAAACACCCCGGTCGCCTGACTAAAGCCAAAGCCCTCAGAAAGTTCAGTGTAGTTTTTTTGATAGATACCAATAGCAGGAGCTTCTTGGTATCCTCGCGAGCGCTCCCAGGCTACTGCTTGAAAAGTGAGACTCGCAGTGACTGGCGTACCCGTAGTCTCGAGATTTGATTCAATAATATTTTTTCTCTGTCTTGGAAGAAGAAAACTCTTCCCAGAGCGAGTAGCAAGTACCTGACCATCGCTATCCTTCAGTTCAAAAAGGTAGCGGAATGACGATGCGCCAATATCATCACTTGGGTTATAGACCATTCCCAAGACATCATACACATCCTGTCCGCCAGAGACGAACGCTATTTCTGTCACTTGAAATTCTTTTCCTACGACTATTTCTCGGCAGACGAGCGCACAGACTCCTCCACAATCGATGCCCTGTTCATTTTGATTCTGCTTTCCATCAAAACATGTTTCCGGAGCTTTGAGAAAAACAAAATAAATGCCCGTAAGAAACAGCGCATTGAGAGCAAGAAAAATGGATGCGATAACAACACGCTTCAGCATTCGCAACATACAATACCTTTAGTTTTTTCCATTATACCATAGCTCCACTGACGCTATTCATGGAAACAAAAAACAACCTTGTTCAGGCTGTGCTTGTGAATATTTGAAGAGGAATGTTCCCGGCACTGACCTACTCTTGCCTTGCGGCTACCATCGGCGCGGATAGGCTTAACTGCTGAGTTCGGAATGGGATCAGGTGTGGCCCTATCGCTAGAAGCACCGGAAACACTCCTCTCCAAAGGATTGTCTTTATCTCTATAATGTATATACCCCACAATCAAACACTCTTCACTGCTAACCGTCCTCGATCTACCGGATTGCTCCGAGCGATCAATGGAAAAAAGAAAGTTGAATAAATTTATTAGTACTACTTGGCTTAATCCCTCTCGAGACTTCCACCTATAGCCTATCAACCTAGTAATCTTCTAGGAAATTTCATACGAGTAAACTCGTATTGTTGCCTTATCTTGAGCCTGGCTTCCCGCTTAGATGCTTTCAGCGGTTATCCTACCCGAACGTAGCTACTCTGCAGTGCCCCTGGCGGGACAGCAGATACACCAGAGGTTCGTTCTTTCCGGTCCTCTCGTACTAGGAAAGAGATCTCTCAAGCAACACACGCCTACAGCAGATAGGAAACCAACCTGTCTCACGACGGTTTGAACCCAGCTCGCGTACCGCTTTAATTGGCGAACAGCCAAACCCTTGGGACCTTCTCCAGCCCCAGGATGCGATGAGCCGACATCGAGGTGCCAAACCTTGCCGTCGATATGGACTCTTGGGCAAGATCAGCCTGTTATCCCCAGGGTAACTTTTATCTGATGATCTTCCACACTCCTACGAGTGATGGTCGGTTCACTAAATTCTACTTTCGTAACTGAGCGACTGATCGGTCTTTCAGTAAAGCTGACTTATGCTTTTGCGCTATCGGCCCGATTTCCATCCGGACCTAGTCAACCTTTGTAAACGCCTCCGTTGCACTTTAGGAGGCGACCGCCCCAGTCAAACTACCCACCAGGCACTGTCCCCCGACCAGATAATGGCCGCGGGTTAGAATCTAAATTTTTGCAGGGTGGTATTCCAGTGTTGACTCCACACCCCCCAGAAGGGATGCTTCATAGTCTCCCACCTATGCTCGGCAACAAAAACTTAGAGTCAATACCAAGCTATAGTAAAGCTCCATGGGGTCTTTTCGTCTTGCTGTAGGTCGACGGCATCTTTACCGTCATTGCAATTTCACCGGGATGTTCGTTGAGACAGTTTTCAAGTCATTACACCTTTCATGCGGGTCAGAACTTACCTGACAAGGAATTTCGCTACCTTAGGACGATTATAGTTATCGCCGACGTTCACTGGCGCTTCGGGGATTGGCGTGAACCGCTCCCGTTAACGTTCCAGCACTGGTCAGGTGTCACCCCCTATACTTCCCCTTGCGGGTTTGCAGAGAGCTGTGTTTTTGATAAACAGTTGCTTGAAAAACTTTCGCTGCGTCCGATCTTACGATCGGAAAGACATATTGCGAACTTACGTCTAGCTTTTTTGCCTAGTTCCTTAACGAATACTCTCCCGTTCATCTTAGGCTACTCGCCCTGTCCACCTGTGTCGGTTTGCGGTACGGATACTTGTATACGAACCTTAGAAGATTTTCCTGGCACCCCGCTCCCTCTTCTTAATCTATATTACTACAGACGTCGTCAATCTCCATCGGACTATGTGCCGCGCGGATTTGCCTACGCGACGTCCTCAGAGACCAAACCCCAATCCAATAAGGGGCAAGAAGTACAGAGATGCGTCTCTCCTTCGAATATACAAATAGTTCAGGAATATTAACCTGATGTCCATCGACTACGCTTTTCAGCCTGGCCTTAGGACCGACTAACCCTGGGATGATCACCATGGCCCAGGAAACCTCGGACTTTCGATGTGAGGGGCTCTCACCCTCATTGCGGTTACTCATTCCAACATTCTCACTTCCGTACGCTCCACAGTCGGTCACCCTCCTGCTTCGGCGCATACGGAACGCTCTCTTACCACTCTATCTTGCGATAGAATCCGTAGCTTCGGTACTGTATTTGAGCCCCGTTACATTGTCGGCGCGAAAACTCTAGATGAGTGAGCTATTACGCACTCTTTAAAGGATGGCTGCTTCTAAGCCAACCTCCTCAGTGTCTGAGAGTTTTCACTTCCTTTCCCACTTAATACAGATTTTGGGACCTTAGCTGACGATCTGGGCTTTTTCCCTTTTGTGCTCCGAGCTTAGCCCCGGAGTACTGACTGCCTTGGTAACTATCACAAGTATTCGGAGTTTGGTTGAAAATTCTACCTTACGGCGAATTCTCATCCAGTAGCTCTACCCCTTGGATATAATTTACAAGACGCTAGCCCTCAAGCTATTTCAGAGAGAACCAGCTATTGCCAAACTCGATTGGAATTTCTCCCCTACACACAAGTCATCCCCTCAAATTGCACAGTGAGTGGGTTCGGGCCTCCACGTCGTTTTACCGACGCTTCACCCTGCTCATATGTAGCTCGTCTGGCTTCGGGTCTAGTCCACGCAACTTATTCGCCCTATTCAGGCTCGCTTTCACTGGGTCTCCGGAATTCGTCATCCCTTAGACATGCTGCGTAGAACTAACTCGTTGGATCGTGCTGCAAAAAGCACGCCGTCACCCGTCTTGCGACAGGCTCCGACTCTTCGTTAGCATAGTGTTTCAGTTCTATTTCACCTCCCTTATCGGGATACTTTTCACCTTTCCCTCACGGTACTAGTTCACTATCGATCTAAAGTAATATTTAGCCTTGGAAGTTAGTGCTCCCAGATTCAAACGGGGTTTCTCCGGCCCCGCCCTACTTAGGTACTTGTGCACCGGTGTACAACTGTTTTCGCATACGGGACTATTACCCCCTATGGTCGTTCTTTCCAGAACGTTCTGCTAACAGCTGTACAGCGGCCCCGATCAATCGAGTCCACAAGCCCTGCAACCCCACACGAGCAAGCTCGGTGGTTTAGGCTATTCCGCGTTCGCTCGCCACTACTGACGGAATCTTTATTAATTTCTTTTCCTCCTGGTACTAAGATGTTTCAATTCTCAGGGTTTGCTATTGTGCCCTATGTATTCAGACACAATTTTCCGCCTTCAGGCGGAAGGGTTGCCCCATTCGGAAATCCCCGGATCAAAGCTTGGTAGACAGCTCCCCGAGGCTTATCGCAGCCTCCTACGTCCTTCATCGCTTACTTTAGTCAAGGCATTCACACTATGCGTTAAGTAACCTTCTTTTTTCTCTTGTCCGCAAATGTCCCGCCCGCCACAGTGCGCAAAGCGCTCTGGGAGGGTCCAATCTTTTGCTTCTCAATTTTTGCAAAATGAAAGACAAAAAGAAATTTGAGACACTCACGGACAATCGGTTAACAGTGAAGAATGTTTGCGCATTCGACGCACTGTTTTAGTTCGATTGCATGCTCTATCGTTTTGACACAATAAAACACGTACCTTACATACATTTCTAGACTATCTCGAAACAACAGCATCGCTTTCCGCAAGCCAGGCGATGGTTCATCGCTTCGAAAAAGACATGTAATTGTTAAGGCGCTTTTGCGGAAATTTGCGTCACCCTCGCACAAAAAAAGTGGTCGAGAGAAAAGTTTATTTCTGCAAAAACCACGAGCCAGTAAAACGTCACAATATAATCTTTTGAACTTCTTGGAGAAACAAAAAAAGCACTGCTTGGCACTTCTTTGTTCGTGATATCTATCTTACGCAATCAAAAGAAAGTTGTCAACCCCGCCTCTTTTTTCCAGGGAATATGCCTGAGATTGGTGAAAATAGAGCACCCAGAAATGACGTTTTTTAATAAAGAAATACCCCATTTTCAGGGGTATTTCTTTCCGGCTCTCTTCTTCTGGTATCAAGGAGGCTTATGGGGCAGGCTCGGCTAAGGGTGAAGTATTCGGACCGGCAGGAGCCACTGGCACTAGAGGTGTCTCAGTGTTATCTCCTGATGGTGTTGGCGAAACTGCCGGGACTGGGTTTTTTAGGTTCCCAACACCACTCCTCACGTTATCAATAAGCTTCTGTACCTGTTCGCGTGTATCCTTGACCGCCTCAATAGCGTCCGTTGGGATGAAGTCAATAATTTTTTGGTATTCACCGATAGCCTCATCACGCTTCCCCTGGTTCTCGTAGAGAAGCCCGAGCGAGAGACGAACATCAATCAATTTCTCATTGGCCTTCAAAATAGTGAGGAAGATATCTTCAGCTTTCTTTTCGTCCCCTCCATCAGAACGAAGCTGATACAACACGCCGAGATTGTACTGATAGTTCAAGTTTTTCGGATCGATACTGATGGCTCGAGAAGCACTCTCCACGGCCTGGTCAGTTTCTTTGAGACGAGCCAAGGCGATAGCCAGATTGTAATGCGCAACAGCGAGGTTCTCTTTCTCTGAAATAGCCTTGCCGTATAGATCTTTGGCTTCTGTGTATAGCGCGGTCCGTTCAGCCCCTTCAGGCTTACTGTCACCGAGCGCCCTTTTGATCTGACCAAGCTTGAGAGAGAAAAGCGGATTCTTTGGTTCAAGTTCACTCGCACGGCGGTAGAATTCTTCTGCTTTTGGCAAGGCGTCACTCGCATAGACTGCTCCGTTTTCATAGATAAGCGCCAGAGACTCAGAAGCCATGACATCGTTTGGCATCAACCTCCTACCAGTTTCGCCTGAGACTACAGCCTGACGGACATAGGTCGCCACTGTGTTGACGTCACGCTCATTTTCGTTTTTCCGAGCCTCGACATTAGCCAGCGAGATATACTCTTGGCCAAGTCTGGTGTAGTAGCGTCCTTCTTGCGGATAGCGCGCAATGGCTTGCGTCAAAAGAACGGCAGCATCACGACTTGGAGCGGCTGCTGCTATACGCACCGCTTTACCGGCCGAGAGGTCAGCGATAAATACCTTGCCCATGAAAACAAAGACAAAAGCGACACCAGCCGACACAACCATAAAGATAAAGGCAAGGGCAAGGGCAAATTTGGGAGCTGCCTTGAGGGACAGGTTGAGATACTTTTCCTCTGAGCCACTTTCAAGGAGAAGAATGCCAAGACCCACGATGGAGAGCAGGGTACAAATAAGGAGAAGGGCGCCGTTGATTGGCGATATAAACGAGGCGATAGAGAACATGACAATCACTGTCCAGAAACCAAGGGAGTAGATCTTGTTGCGCTCTTTTTCATGAGTAAGGAGATAGAGACCGATACTCAAGAATGCAAAGACGAGCACAAGGAGAAGGACAGTGCCGATTGCGCCAATAGTAGAGAGGGATTCAAAAAATATACCTGTCCCCTGATAAAAGCGCAGGGTGTAGAGCGAGTTTAAGTTGTACTCAAGAGGTCGAAACAAAGAAAAAGCATAGCCGTAGTTGGCAGGACCCACTCCCAAAGCAAAGTGATTGGAAAGCGACTCCTTGGCGACCTGCCACGAGAGATTGAGATTTGGCGACACCTCGACTGGAAGCGGTACACGGACCAAGCTGTTTGATCCAATCATGAGAAATCCAAGTACCACAGCAAAGGTAAGCATCGGTACCCATGTCCACTGTTCTTTCGGCCGAACAATCTGAGCAAGAATATAGATCAGGAAAAAGGAAAGTCCTCCTAAGACAACAATCCAAGGAACAAACGCGTACAATGCCAAGAGAAGAAAGAGCGTCAGAATGAGACCAAGGAAAAGAAGTCCCGTCAAAACTTTACGACCAACCGTAGTCGGTGTCTCCTCTCTAAAAAGAGCAAAGAGTGCTGTGAGGAAAAGCGGAATCAAGAGTCCGAGATAGGTAGCCAATGTCGAGAGCGTACCAATGAGACTGATAGGAGCAAATTTTTCAACTGACGCTGGCAGAAAATGAATATTCATAAGTGCCAGAAAACTCCACAAAACAAGGATGAAGCTCGCGAGGAGAAAAGCTCCAAAGATTAGGCGAAAGCGTTTCATCGTGAAATGGCTCAAGATAAGATAATAAGCTAAAACGAGAGCCGTCACCGAGAGCGCCCCTCGAGAAGGGTCACCAAAAAAACCCCAGAAGCTGTGCCAGCGATCAACCGAGAAAAAAGCTCCGCCGACGTAGACAAGCCAGAAGAGTGCAATCGGGATATCAAGTGGCGTCCGTCTAATCCTCATCTCACCAGTGGTCACTCCTTTTGATACCCAAGCGACAAGCGCAATCAGCAAGAAGAGATAGAAATACATCTGTTTCTCAAAGGCGATGCCCTGAAAAGTAGCGCCTGTAAAGAAAAGTGGCAGGCCAAAAAAAAGTGCCACCAGAGCGAACGTAATGACGGATTCAAATATCTGCGCGGTCTTTGATGTTTTTTCTGGTGACGACATGTCTCCCTTTGCCGTACTCATTGGTGTCGACACGCGACTTGCAAAAGATGAGGGTGCCTCATTTGTCGTACGGAGAGGAGCAAAAGATGGTTTCTCGGACTGCATAGTGATGGGCATGCTTAACGAATAAATAACCGCCCTCTATAGGGCTCACTGAGTGTCTCTATTATAACGAAAAATCCGTATCGAAGCAAAGGGAGCCCTTTCCCTACGGAAGACTCGCTTCGAGAGCGTCTTTCTGCTCGATCAAGAGCCAATCCACCTTGATTTTTCCAGAAACTACCTCTGAGACATGAATACGGAACCCAACATAATCACCTTCGTCATCGCGAATTTTTTCAATCCAACTGAAGCCACTTGGGTTGTCCTTGAAGGTCGTAAAGATACGAGAGCCCTTGACCATTGGGATCATAGCTTTCGTCATAATCTCGACCGTCTTGCCATTACGTGCCCGCACCGCATCATCAGACATATCTTCATCAGTGTAGTCATCTTTTCCGTCATTATCGAGGTCGATCGCCACCGGCAAGATTTCGGCGGTACCGATAGTGGGCGCCAGGGCATCCACTACTTCAATAACCAGTCCTTCGCTTTCGATAATTTTAGCCTTGAGCTTACCCGAGAGATTGACATTGCCATCTTGATCAGAGGCGATGAGTGACCCCATCTCAAAGGTTGTGAAAAATTGAGAGAGCGTACTCACCTGCTCAGAAAGGACGGTCAACTGAGATTCAAGCTCCGTTGTTCGTTCCGTCTGATTCGAAAGAGCGCTACCGAGATCCGAAGTGAGCGCCTCGAGGACGTCGAGACGCGCCATATCGTTTGCAAAGTACGTCTCAAAGAGAGCGTCTTTTTGCGTGAGAGCCGTGAGCTCTACGCCCGCTATCGACAACTGCTCGTCCACGCTCTCTTGGAGCTCAGTCAACGAGCTTGCACTTTCATTAGTTTGGAGTGTTACCGCTACTATCTGCTGTTCAGCCTGCGTGAGTCGCTCATCTCCTTCTTGAAAACCCTTCACGAGCAGAGGAATGAAGGCATCTTTCATTATTCCGTACAGTCCATTGGGACCCACGGTTACGGCATTGGGGTACACCTCGAGCACTTCTTGGGCGAGGAAGCCAGTTATGAGAGGACCATCTTTGAGACTCTTGCGATGATAATCCACGACACGGAGACTACCGAGTATGCTGGTCGCATCCTCGAATCGAGTGTCATCAATGTCCCTCTTTGTCCGCATATCGGACACATCAGTGAGAGCAAAGGTGCCGGCCGTATTGGCAATATACCCCACCTGGCCACCATCTCCATCAAGAGCATTGAGGTAATAGGTAGTTCCTGACCCATCGTCGGCACCGGCTTGGATTTGTATACCGTATCGATTCGCATTGTTCCCATCATTGAAAAAATTTCCAACATAGCTTGACGCAACGTCATTAAAGACATCAAGGCGATAGCTAGGTGTAGCGTCGCCGATACCGACATTGCCTGAAGCATCAATGATAAAGGGAGTGGTATCACTTGCCTCATCATTGACTCGGAAAGAATCACCAGTTCCTGCATTGGTAATGGAGAGGAGGTAGGCTTGACCAGAAGGA